>Ga0209437_100828_pt1 | contig 13536 bp, 8 predicted proteins | sample AraplaL_Cvi_mTSA_FD_184266 | JGI IMG/M metagenome (GOLD analysis project Ga0209437, IMG submission 184266) | Arabidopsis root microbial communities from the University of North Carolina, USA - plate scrape CL_Cvi_mTSA (SPAdes) (version 2) | ecosystem: Host-associated > Plants > Roots > Endosphere ...
GGCATCTCCAGATCAAGCCCGGCCTTCAGACCACGTATGCGATCATTGACAGCTGTCCAGTCGGATAGAACAACACCTTCATAACCCCACTCTTCTCTCAAAATGTCATGCAGCAAATGTTCGTTCTCACTCGTATAGGTTCCATTCAATAAATTATAGGAACACATGACCGTCCATGGGTCGGATTTCTTAATAATCCGTTCAAAGGCGCTCAGGTAAATTTCGCGAAGTGTCCGCTCGTCGATTTCCGAACTGGTCACCATCTTCTCGAATTCCTGGTTGTTGCCTGCAAAGTGTTTGACAGAAGCGCCCACTCCTTCGCTTTGGATCCCGTTTATAAACGCCGCACCAAGTTCCCCAGTCAAGTATGGGTCTTCCGAATAGTATTCGAAGTTTCTTCCGCCAAGTGGCGTTCTTTTCATATTTACACCAGGTCCAAGCAGCAGCTCGACGTCCATCGTTTTCGATTCACGTCCCAGTGCCACACCGACTTCATGCAACAATTCCGTATTCCACGAAGAACCGATGGCTGAACCCGTAGGGTAACAGGTTGCAGGTACATTTTCCGTTGTAATACCCATTTCTTCATCGCTGTTCGTTTTACGGATGCCGTTTGTTCCATCATACATATGAACTGGCGGAATGTTTAACCGCTCGATTCCTTTCGTCATCCACATATTCAATCCTGCGCAGAGTGAAGCTTTCTCTGCCAGAGTCAATGCCGACAGTAATTCATTAATTGATTTATCCATAGTACTCACCCTTCTGATATTAATTTTCTTCCTGTTCTTTCTTCAGTTCCTGTGCATCATACAGTTTGAAAAACGGAAACCAGACAATAAATACAATTACCAGGACAACCGCCAGCAAGATGAGCCCGTTGAATCCAGACATAATGTAAGTGGACAGGCCGATCGGTGTATACCATAGCTGGAAGATCTGGCTTGGAATTCGTACCCAACCCCAGTCGAGAGCCAAGTACACAATGACCGGTGTGATAAGTGAGTTAATCCACATCGGCACCATGAGTAATGGATTAAAGGCAATCGGTGCTCCGTACACGACGGGTTCATTGATGTTGAACAAGGATGGGATAATAGTTGCCTTGCCGACAGATTTCAGCTTTTTCGAACGTGCCATCAGGAACCAAACAACTAACGGCAAGGTCGCTCCCATTCCTCCAATACCCAGCCATCCGGAGAAAAAGGTTTCAAACGTGTTGATATTGACGGGATCTTGTCCCGCTGCGACAAGAGCTGCATTTTCTTCGATTGCAGGTATCCAGATCGCGTACCAGATCGGTGTCATAACCCACGGGCTAACGCCAAAGGAATACAATACTACGCCGATAAAGTTGAACAATAAAAATCCGGTTAAACTTTGTCCTACGGCATTGATCGGCTCAAAAACGTTCACGATCAGTCCAAAAATATCAAAATGAAGCTGATATACAAGCACCCATCCTGTTGTTAATACCAGGGCGATCGGGACGAGAAAATCGAACCAATCCATAATGAATTCGGGAAGTGAAGACCCCTTTTTGAAGAACGAAAATTTGTTGCACAAGATCATGACAAGAGCGACGAATACACCTACCAGGAGTGCTGTAATCATCCCCGAAGGTCCGAATCGTTCAAGAATGAATTGAATGGTACCGTCTTCGTTTAGAGTTGGGTTAAGCAGCATGACGAACAGAGATATCCCCGTCATTCCCGCAAGCAACTTGATTTTGTGTCGTTCTCTTTTTTCCATCACGACATAAGGTGTCAAAAAAGCAATAAACAACCCCAGCAAACCAAAACTGAATGTCGTGATGGGTGTCAGGTCCGGCATTCCCGGAATGAAATCCTGCAAAATCGAAATTAATGTAATAATTGAACCGATGAAAATCATCGGAATGGCGACCATGATGGCTTCTTGAATCGAAGAAACCCAAATATTGTTCGTAAACGCCTCCAATCTTGGCGCAAACGAATCTGTCATCCATTTCATGAAACGTTTCATCCTAAACTCCCCCTGTCTTCCTCTATGCTGCTACAACCATAGTATATCGATTTATGTTAACGCTTTCTTGTTGGAACTTGCCGCATCATGGATCGTTTTTTGCCCAATCGATCGCTACAGTTCTAGCTTGCCAGCCTGAACAAGAAATAAACAACAAAAAACATCCCTTCAATACTGAAAGGATGTCTTAAGAGCACTTTTTTCTAATATTGTCTGTCCAAAATGAGTAACATCACGCCATGAGGAGGGAGCACCAATTCCTTGCGCCAACATTCATCCCTTATCATCTCTGTCTCCATCACCGGGCCGCTCCTCCCGTTTAAAAAGAAGATTTCTTCTTCTGTCAAGGAATAGGGCGATCCCATGCGGGTCCACTCATCAAATACCGATCCATGCTCCCGGTCCAATTGATAACTGGTGCATTTATAAAGTCCCTCGAGATTGCTCAGGGTAAGTTCATAAGCTTTGCTGCCTTTTTCCTCAAATACGTCATAGCGGGTTGAGCTGGATAATTCCGACCAATCTCCACTTGCAAACAGCCGGTCTACATGCACATAGTTATAGAACAAAAACTGCATGCTTCCATCCCTTTTTCGGGTTGCGACATACCCGTCTCCCTTGACGAGCAGCTCATCCCCAAGCTTTTGCATAAGTTCAAATGCATAATAGCTGGGTTTCTTCAGCCCATCGCGGTTAATCAGGCCAAAACCTCCGTAGAAAGGAGAAGAGGGAACGATACTTTCTTCGAATACATCGGTAAAGGACCAGAAAGCCATCGCTTTCACGTCACCGAGCGTGTTCATGGTGTGGTAAATGACAAATGGAGCCATGAACATGGTATCGTGCAGCAAGTTTCGATCATACAGCGAAAAGTTCCATTCGGTGACATGAAGTTCAACATGAGCGTACGATGACGCATTCATTTTTTGATGCATAAGCTCAATACTCTCTTTATAAAAAGCAGGATGCATGATTTGGGTTAAACGATCATCTTCAACTTTGAGCTTGGGATACTCCGAATAGATGTGGAATGAAAAAAAGTCGAGAGCCACTTCCCGCTTGCTGCAATAAGACAAAAATTCCTCAGCCCAGGTATCGTTCCAGAGAGATCCGTAACCCATAGCTGGACCCCCTACCTTCAGTTCCGGCAAAATCGATTTGATGGCATGAACGGTCGATTCGTAAAACGCAAAGTATTCTTCCTTGCTTCCTGCCCAACAAACACCAGCCAGGTCGGGCTCGTTCCATACTTCGAAATACCACTGTCTCACTTCATCCGCCCCATAACGATTTAAACAATGGCGAACAAATTCGCCAACAAGCGCCTGCCACTTGGCAGGGGAGGATGGCGGGCTGATATTGCCCCTCCACCAAAACAGCGTTTCTTTGGATCTCGCCAGCTGGCTCGGCATAAAGCTTAATTCCACAAATGGCCGAACGCCCTGATCCAGCAGGAAATCATACAACTTGTCCACATAAGACCAGTTATAGAGGGGCATGCCCTGCTCGTTCTCGCTGTACACCATCATCTCGTCATTGAAGATGCCGTGAAACCGAATATTTTGAAAAGGTATTTTCCCTTTCAGCGCGGAGAACTGTTTTCGCCAATCTTCACGCAAACCCTCAATGGCTCTCCCTGCCGTCATGGTCATATTCCAGTGCTTTTCATAGACAGACGATGTCTGATCCGCACGAATTTCAATGCTAGTTTGGTCTGACAGATGTGTAGACGGTACAGGAAGCGTGTCATGATCGGCGTCTACCTTAGCATCCAGATATCGATACAGTGAGCCTATCGCATTCAACGTTTCCATCTCGTAATAATCTCCGCTTGAAGATTCCTGATACGTTTTGGGCTTGCGATTCACATTCAACTGATGGGGTTCCGGAGTACGCGAAGCTTCCCGATAGGAACCGGGCGTGCAGCCGTACTTTTCCTTGAAGTATTTGTTAAACAGCTTCACATTCGCAAATCCGCAATCCAGCGCGATCTCCGAAATATTTTTATCGTTTGCTGCCAGCTGAGCCTGAGCCTTCTCCAAACGAATGAGCGTCAAATACTTTTGGAAAGGTATCCCGATTTTGTCGGTAAAGAAGTGGGAGAAATAATGCAAACTTAAATGTTCGGAATCGGCCATATCCTGCAGCGTAATCTTCTCATTGTAGTGTAAATCAATATATGTGAGGACCCTGTTCAGTCTTTTATAGTCATAATCCTTGCTGCCGTTTTCCAATGCGGAATTTGTTCCACTGGAAAAATACCTCTGCAGGCAGCCGCATAACATCTGTAATCTGCCCATAGTGAAATTTTGATAACCCGGTGTTTTTTTGTTGATCTCCCATACCATCTGCGCAAGATATTGTTTAATGCTATGCAGCCAGGAAGCGTCCTGCTCCACATTTAAGGCAGAGTTACAGGAGATAAACGCATTATTGTTCATCAACTCAGGACCGAATTGCAGTGTCAATAACACGTTGTCCTGATTGGTTCGTTCGATCTTGTGGACTGACATACTGTTAACCACGATCACATCATCTTCATGCAGTGTATATTGCTGCTGATCCAGATACATGATGATTGAACCATGAAGAACATATACAACTTCCACTTCCTTATGCCAATGGAAATCAATATGCTTCACCGAGTTCACGAAGAGTTTCATAGGCAGATCGTCCTGATGTTGAATAAACTCGTATAGATAGCGAATTGTCCGCACCTTCCTTCATACCGCTTATTATAGGCACAGCATTTTGAAGATATCAACAAGCTGGGCAGTGCGGCTTCCGTTACATCAAGAGTGACAAGCTTTGTTTTTTGCAGAAAAAAGACAAACTATACTTGTGAGCGTAACTTTGTGCTGATAACACACGATGAACTGCTATACGTCCGCCTTGATTTACCTTCGAACTGAAGTTGAATTTGTTCAAGTTTGAGTATGTATCTCTCTCTGCATTTACCATTTCCCTTCAAAAATAACAAAAAAGCCGATCCTTTAAGTTCAATGGATCGGCTCTTCTTTATAAATGTTCAAACTACCTATTCAACCAGATGCCCTGCTATCTTACCAACCGCGGTTGGACATGCGCTCTTCTGGAGCCAACTTAGAAATTTCGATCCCTTTCATAGGGGCGCCCAAGTTTTTGGATACTTCGGCAATCAGTTTGTAATCCGTGTAATGTGTTGTAGCTTCAACGATGGCACGAGCGAATTTCTCAGGGTTATCTGATTTGAAAATACCTGATCCTACAAACACACCATCTGCTCCAAGGTGCATCATTAGTGCTGCATCCGCCGGAGTAGCTACACCGCCTGCTGCAAAGTTAACGACAGGAAGTTTGCCATTTTCATGGATTTCGCGGAGTAACTCATAAGCTACACCCAGGTTTTTGGCTTCAGCATACAGCTCGTCCTTGGACATGTTTTGCACTTTGCGAAGCTGGCTGTTAATTAGGCGCATATGACGAACTGCCTCTACAATGTTGCCCGTTCCTGGCTCGCCTTTTGTACGAATCATTGATGCTCCCTCGCCAATACGGCGAAGAGCCTCTCCCAAATCTTTGGCTCCACATACAAATGGTACAGTGAACTCATGTTTATCAATATGGAACACTTCGTCTGCAGGCGTGAGAACTTCACTTTCATCGAGATAGTCCACACCCAGTGATTCAAGCACTTTGGCTTCTATGTAATGACCGATACGTGCTTTGGCCATAACTGGAATAGACACAACTTTCATAACTTCTTCAACGATCGTTGGATCTGCCATGCGAGCTACACCGCCAGCTGCGCGAATATCAGAAGGTACCCGCTCAAGAGCCATAACTGCTGTTGCCCCTGCCGCCTCAGCGATTTTAGCTTGCTCAGCGTTCATAACGTCCATAATGACGCCACCTTTTTGCATCTCAGCCATTCCTCTTTTTACACGATCTGTACCTGTTTGCATAATTGTAGTCCTCCTATTAACTTTTGGGTGATTTTCAATAAAGGCATCGCTCTAAACTATGATTTAGTATAGAATGAGAATGGTCATATAAAAAGATCCAATAATTTTGATTTTTATTGTACCACTTCAATTATAACTCTGGAGGGCATATGCAATTTCATGTAGCTTACAGTTCATACTTAAACCGAAAATATACCAAGATGAAGGCTCTTTATCATGCGATTCGTGATGCTATTCATGAAGGCAATCTAATATATGGTGAGAAGTTACCCTCGACCAGAGAGTTAGCTGCGACGTATCACATTTCCCGGGGAACCGTGAATCAAGTGTATGATACGTTGACTGCGCAAGGTTACATTCTTTCAGAGCATGGAAGAGGAACCTTTGTCGCGTATCAGTTGGATTTGAACAATGATGCGTCCACCGTAAAAACATGTACACATCACTTATCAGCCTGGGGGAATCGTATTCAGCAGTTGGGACAGCAGACGATTCAAAGAAATGCACACACCAATAGTTCCAGTATGGAGAGCGACGAAGTGATCGACTTTAGCAAATACCAACCTGATTTCTCCAAGTTTCCTTACGATGAATGGAATAATCGATTGTATGCAGAGATTAGGCAGCGTGAGCATCACCTAGAAACAACCTCAGCTATGGTGAGTTCAACAGGTGAGCCGAGATTGAGAGAAGCCATCGCTGCCTATCTTCGGAGAATGCGGGGAATTCAAGTCGATCCGGATCATATTGCCGTGACTGCAGGATCCATGCAAGCCATAGCTCTACTCACTCAATTACTTGCAGATCCGGGGGATTATGTAGTGACAGAGAGTCCTTGTTATGTGGGGATATCTCAAGCTATTTGGGCTGCGGGTGCAAAGTTGATTGAAGCCAATCTTGATGGTCAGGGAGTTGTACCCCAAGACTGGGAAGCTCGCATGTTGTTTGTCACGCCGTCACGACAATTTCCTACTGGCGAAATGCTCAGCCTTGAGCGCAGACAAACCTTGCTGGACTGGGCACATCGACATGATGCCATGATTGTCGAAGATGATTATGATAGTGAATTCCGATATCGGGGAATGCATGTTGAACCGCTAAAAACACTTGATAAAGCAGGTCGTGTTATCTACCTTGGCAGCTTCACAAAAACCTTACCTTTAGAAGTACGACTTGGGTATGTGGTTCTTCCCCCTACCTTGGCAGACACCTTTAGAAAGGCGCAGGCATTATACGAGCCAAGACCTGTCAACCTGATCGAACAACGGGCATTAGCTGCATTTATGACAAGCGGTCAATATGAGCGTCATCTGCGCAGGATGAATCGTCTGTACAGTCGTAAATTCCATCTCTTACTCAAACTGTTGAACCAGCAGCTCTCTACGTGGTTTGATTGGGTAGAGAATGAAGCAGGTCTGCACGTGTTTGGCTGGTGGCGAGGTAGTGTGACCACTTATGAGGCCTTTCGGGCATCGGCTAGGTTACAAGGTGTGGTATACTCAGAAGTCAACAGTTCAACATCTGATGGTACGAAGTATGGGATCTATTTATCTTTTGCACATTTGTCAGATGAACAATTACAGGAAGGCGTATCCAGATTAAAAAATGCCGTGATCACTCCATTGTGAAGTACATCGTCTCCAAAATGCAGTACAAGAAGATCATCATTCGGAAGAGGGGCGATCGTTATGAATTGGTTAAATGAACTCTATAAAGTAAATCAACGGGAACCGCAAAAGGAAATCGAACGTTCTTTGGTTAACGCGATCTTCCGAATATATGACCGGTTCCCCCGAATTGGCCTTAGAGAGCGGATCGGACAGCAAGAAATGTCTCTTGATATCGCCGATGCTTATATCCATGGGCATAACGCCATGATTGAAGCTGGGGTTGGAATCGGTAAGTCTTTTGCGTACCTGATACCAAGTCTGCTCACGAATCAAATGTCTCAGAAACCTGTCATTATAGCTACATCCTCCATTCAGCTTTCGGAACAGATACATAAAGATTTAAGGATCATTGGCAGTCGGTTGGGATTCTCAACGGTTCGTTCCGTTGTGGGGAAAGGCATGGGTCAGTATGCTTGCCGAAGCAGGGCAGCAGAATGGATCAGGTCTGATGATCCCAACGCCTCCGTGTCTCCTCTTGCCCAGCGCATATTAGATTATGAGATTGATGAGAGAGCTGATATTAAAGCTGGAGTAAGTGATGCCGAATGGTCCCACGTTTCCGTGAATGATTGCAAATTTGAACGTTGCCAGCATAAAAATGCATGTTTGTTTTATGATATGAGAGCAAAATTGAATGCAAAAGCTCACGAGATTGATTTTATTATCGTGAACCAGGATCTGCTCATAAGGGATTTGATGAAGAAAAAAGAAGGAACGAAGAGCATCATCTCGGAACAGCCTGCTCTGATCGTCATTGATGAAGCGCATAATCTGGAAGCAAAAGTTCGAGACGCCAGAACTCTGGAGTTCACTTACCGGGGAATCTGCCGCGTTCTGGATACCACGGTGCAGCTGCTCACGAAGCAGTCCGGGGATAAGGGGCTCTTTTCACAATCCAATTTTATTAAAAAATGTGCCCAGCATATATTCAAACAGGTAAATGTGGATCTGCTCCACCATGCAAAGCAGGATAACGACCGAATCAAAGTGTCGGAGATCAAAGGAATAGCGTTGAACCAAGCGTTGAGTAATCTGAAAGATTTCAGTCTACGCCTTTCCATTTTGACCTCCCGCCACGAGCGGGAAATAGATGATGCTTTTGAAGCCATCAACGGGCTTATTACACTCATCCATGTCTTAGCTAAAACAGAAGAGAACTATCTCTTATGGGCGAGCAGTCCTCTGGGAGCAGCCACGATCAGCATCTGTCCCAAAGATATAAGTCAATTTCTGAAATACGCTTTATTTAATGACAAGGTGCCTGTAATCCTAACGTCGGCGACGTTGTGCCAAGGCGGAGATACACTGGAGGAACAATACTCATATTTGACACATTCCCTCGGTTACAGAGGGGAGTTCATGGATCGCAAATCCTCCCCTTTTGACTACACCAATCATGCCATGATGTACATCTCGAACAACGTTCCATATTACCACCATGACCAGCGTGCAAACTATATTGAAGCAGCTTATAAGGAATTGGTTCAACTCTGTAATTTAACTCAGGGAAGAACAATCGTCCTTTTTTCGGCAAAAGAAGACATGAAGTACATTCACAAGAAATTGATTTCAAGGGGTAATGAAAATACATGGGCAGTCCATGTTCAAAAAGAGGGATCTTCCCAAGATAGTGTCATCGCCGAATTCAGAAAAAGCAAAGGAGTACTCCTGGGTACCGGTGTATTCTGGGAAGGTGTGAATATCGAGGGCTCTGACCTGTCACAGGTCATTATTTTCCGTCTGCCCTTCCCAGTTCCTTCAGACCCTGTTTATGAATATAAGGCATCGGTAACGGAGAATCCATTTATGGATGTGTTTGTACCGGATATGCTTCTCCGATTACGTCAAGGAACAGGACGTTTAATACGTAGTGAAACCGACCTGGGTATACTCAGCATACTTGATTCCCGTCTCAGCGCAGCGGCAAAAAAGACTTACCGGAAACAAGTGCTGGAGACCTTGCCGTTCAAAAAAGTGACGGAGGATTTTGAGGTATTGGAGAAGTTTGTCCAAAATAAAGGGATACGACATGCGGATTAGAAGTGGTACAACCAAATGATACAAAACAGCGCAAAAACACATGAGAAGGCCCTTCCGCTCATAAAGCGGAGGGCTAATTTCATGCTGTAAGATATATGCTAGAATATAATTCATAGATTTGAATTCCAAAGGAGGCATTACCATGGTTGAAAGACCAACTACAGAGGAGTATGCAGCTTATTATGAAGGGTACATCCAGCTTGTTCCTGATGGGAACATCATCGGAAGGCTGGAGCAGCAGGCCAACATCGTACAAAATTTGCTCTCTTCATTAACAGAGGAGCAAGCCAATTATCGTTATGCCGAAGGTAAATGGAGCGTGAAAGAGGTCATGGGCCACCTTTTGGATAACGAACGCATTATGAGCAGCCGATTGCTTCGTATCGCCAGAGGCGACAAAACGAATCATCCCGGTTACGATCAGGACGTGCTTATGCAGAGCGCCCCCTTCAATGCATATACCATGGCTGATTTGAATGAAGAATATGCCGTCACACGCCGCTCTACCATTCTGATGCTTCGTCGCCTCACACCGGAAGCTTGGCTCTGTAGAGGAATCGTCAATGATAATCCTGCTTCAGCTCGATCGATAGCATATGTTATGGCTGGACATGAGCTCCACCATTTATCCGTACTTCGCGATCGCTATTCAATCGATTTGAAATTATAAAATTCATGCAAAAAGACTTTGAACCTACATTTTCGTAGGATCAAAGTCTTTTCTCATCAGTCGTTTTATCGTTCAAATTATCGTTCAAAATGAATCAGATGTGCTTCCTCTCGCAAAGATAACGTGGCATAATCCTTTAGAATGGGAATGTCCCCATTGAACTCAATGGGCAGTACCACATAGCTGGACTGAAAGTAGTCCGATCCGTTCCAGCGATCCGCAAAGTACAGGTACTCCTGCTCGGATCGCTTCAGTACAAACGCTGGCTGGGTTCGATACGTTGTTTCATCCCCAAAATCGCTGAGCATTCCCCATGGACCATCCATCGTGCCAGCTATCGCGTACTTCCCTTGATTGGGTTCCCAACCGGTGCAAAATGAACTCAGCATATAATACTTTCCGTTCCGCTTGAATACGGCTGGCGCCTCCCGATACTCCCCCTGCCACAACGTTCCGACAAGACGTTCCACATTAAGATAATCTTCCTGTAGTCGATAGATATGAAGGTCCGCATTGTCTCTTGCAGCCGAAATAAAATATGCCGTCCCGTCATCGTCCTGAAAGAGTGTGCAGTCACGCGACATATACCCATAGGGATTAAAGCTGCCATGATAAACAAAATGGCTATCCGGATAATCCGAGGTGGCGATGGCGCATGCAGCATCGTTATAATTATCACCATTTTCATAGTGAACCCAAAGTACGAACTTCTTGGTCACCGCGTTGAACAGCACTTTAGGCCGTTCGAGATTTACCTTCCCTCCTTTGTCACTCATTAATCTCAGATTCGTCCGAACTCGAATGGATGCCACTGGAGTAGAGATCGTAATGATATGGTTCCTAAACTCCCAGTTGAATAGATCCTTGGAACGATAACAACTCACATATATATCGTCTCTTCGATCTTCGCCATACCAGTAATAATAATCGTCATGGAATAACATATGTCCACCATGGGCGTGGATCGGCTGACCGCTTGAATCATTCCAGATGCCACCATTGGTTAATTGATTAGTCACACTGTTACCTCTCTTCTCTTCTTTTGAGAACATCGTTAATTGGTGCCCGATCCAAATACCTTCACTTCCCACAGCCTTGGGGTGTACCAGTTGTTAGGGTTGTTATGGAGAGTCGCATTTAACATATTAATCCGTACGTACCTGGCGGTAGTGTTTGATAGAGCATCTGAGGTGAAGCCATAAGATGTATTATTGGTTCGATCCAACGCCACTTTCCAGTTTACATTATCCACGCTGGTCTCTATTTTATATTTGTAAAATCCTTCAGAGCCTTTTTGCATCCACCAAGAGATCTGCACATTACTCAATTGTTGAACGGAGCCAAGATCGACCTTCCACCAATGTGGCCAGGAACTGCCTGTGCCCACCCATTCGGTTTGATAGTTACCATCATTAGCATAACTTGCCGGGTTCGTTCCGGTAGCCGTTTGCGCTGTTGCCGGTTTACCTTGCGACAGCAGTTTTCCATTTTGGACTGGAACTAAAGAATCATCGCTTGTGTTGTACAGGACTTGATCAAAATAATCATAAAATGCATAACCATCGGAGAACCACACGGGAAGCAATCGTTCCTCTGTTGTTCCATTTTGCGTACCTGCCCAGCCGAACATCCAGCGATACGCAACCATAACGACGTTGTCACCCGTGTTTGGCTTCACCCGCATAACGGAACCCGACTGCGCCGAGAAGGTTGACGTGTTACCAATCGTCCGTAATTCAGACCAATCTCCGTCTATGCTTGTTGCTGATGAATACAAAGGTATACTCGGGTACCAACCTGCCGCTTGGGAAGAGAACAAATAATAAATGCCATCTTTTTTTATCATTTTGGGCAGTTCCCTATGTTGATTTTGATAAATAACTGAAACTTGATGATCTACATCCAACCAATCGGAGGTTAACTTATATAAGATGGTGTCCGAATTATTATTGGCCGTAGAGATCAGATACGCCGAATCATCATCATCTTTGAAAATGGAGATATCCCGGGATTGGTTCCCTTCCGGCCGAAAGCTTTTGTGAAATGTAAAGTCTTCTCCAGGCGTGGCCGAAGCCACCGATACTCTGGCAAGCGTGTAGTCTGTACTGTTTTCATAGTGAGCCCAAAAAACAAATTTGTTCGTAGGCGCATGGTACAGGATGTTAATCCCCTCAAATTTGGAATTCGCCAGATCGGGATGATCCGTGTAGGAAAGGACCACTTTGTCGTTACCGTATGTGATGTCATCCGTTGACGTCTGTTGAATCATTTCGCCAAAACCGCCTGATGACTTTTGTACAAAGTTAAACCTATAGTAGGTATCCCCCACTTTAAGTTCATTCGGGAGCATCAGAGTGGATTGCGTTGTGTTATCAAAAGTTGTGAGGTTTTCTGGAAGACTGTAAGGGGTGTATTCTGGCGAGATAGCAGAGGTTAACAAGGAAGTCCCGCCATATGCCTTCACTTGATATTTGTACGTTTTACCCAAGTTGAGCTCGTAATCATCTGTCGTTATACCTGTTAAGGTCTGTATTAGCGTATATGGCGCATTGTTCTCGGATCTGTACAACTCGTATGCAGTCGCCCCCGATACAGGTGCCCAATGGATTTTGGCATTGGATACGTCGGATTCATTCTTCAATACAAACAGTGTTGCAGCAATCTTGGTCTCTTCACCAGCAGCAGCTTGAACGCTTTGAGCTGAGGAGGATAAATGAACTGTTAACAACATCAATGCAATAACAATAGCCATCCACGATTTACCTTTGAACATGTTTCATCATCTCCTTTGTTTAGGAAACCAACCTCCCTGTTGCCGGAAGGCTGGTCCAGGTGAAACTTGACTTTATTTCAAATTCATTAATGTCATGACATCCGTCTCGCTGGCTTGGTTGTACCAATCGTTAACTTCTTCTATAACTGTGTCTCCGCCTTTTTCGTGCCACTGTGTAACAAAGGTATCAAATGCCTCAAGCGGCTCATTGCCATATATAATTTTGGTGAACGTCTCTTGTTCCATGGTGGTCAACTGTTCCCATACATTTTGCATCGTTGGTGTTGGTGGACCATTAAACGCATTGGGCAGCAAAACATCCTTGTTCTCATATGAAATTCGGTATCCGTCTTGGGTCGTTTGGTCCTTTGAAGCGCTTTGAATGAGGACGCCCGTGTCGGCTTTAACTCCATTCGCCAGATCATAGTACGATTG
>Ga0209437_100830_pt1 | contig 13491 bp, 9 predicted proteins | sample AraplaL_Cvi_mTSA_FD_184266 | JGI IMG/M metagenome (GOLD analysis project Ga0209437, IMG submission 184266) | Arabidopsis root microbial communities from the University of North Carolina, USA - plate scrape CL_Cvi_mTSA (SPAdes) (version 2) | ecosystem: Host-associated > Plants > Roots > Endosphere ...
GGCGGATCGTACCATCGATCTCTGCGATGATGGCGTGGTCCTTCGGACGACGAGCTTCGAACAGTTCGGCAACGCGCGGCAGACCACCGGTGATGTCCTTGGTCTTGGCGCTTTCCAGCGGCGAACGAGCGAGGACGTCACCCTGCGACACCTTCGTGCCCGGCTCGACCGACAGGATCGCGTCGACCGAGAGCAGGAAGCGGGCTTCGCCACCACGCGACAGCTTCGCGACATTGCCGCTGGCGTCCTTGATGACGATCGCCGGCTTCAGGTCGGAACCGCGCGGCGTCGAGCGCCAGTCGATAACCTGACGCTTGGTGATGCCGGTGGACTCGTCGGTCGCTTCGAGAACCGAAAGACCATCGACGACGTCTTCGAAGTGAACCGTACCGGCCACTTCCGTCATCATCGGACGGGTGTAAGGATCCCACTCCGCCAGACGCTGACCGCGCTTCACCTTGTCGCCTTCGTCGACATACAGCTTGGAGCCGTAAGCAACGCGCTGCGAGGAGCGTTCGACGCCACGTTCGTCCAGGATCTGGACCGTCATGTTGCGGCCCATGGCAACCAGGTTACCATCGGAGTTGCGCAGCATGTTGCGGTTCTTGATCTGAACCGTACCCTCGTAGGAGGCTTCCAGGAACGACTGGTCGACCACGGTCGCCGTGCCGCCCAAGTGGAAGGTACGCATGGTCAGCTGCGTGCCCGGCTCACCGATCGACTGTGCGGCGATGACGCCGACAGCTTCACCGAGGTTGACAGGCGTACCGCGAGCCAGGTCGCGGCCGTAGCAGACGCCGCAGACGCCGGTCTGGATTTCGCAGGTCAGTGCCGAACGGATGCGGATCGACTGGATACCAGCCTTTTCGATCTCGATGACATCTGGTTCGAGGATCATCTTACCGGCATCGACGATGCGCTCACCCGTGACCGGATGGTCGATATCATCAAGCGCCGTACGGCCGAGGATGCGGGCGCCGAGCGAAGCAACGACCTGACCGGCATCGACGATGGCGGTCATGGTGAGGCCCTTGTCGGTACCGCAATCGACGTGCGTGACGATGCAGTCCTGAGCGACGTCGACGAGACGGCGGGTCAGGTAACCGGAGTTTGCGGTCTTCAAGGCGGTGTCTGCCAGACCCTTACGGGCACCGTGCGTCGAGTTGAAGTACTCGTTAACGGTCAGGCCTTCCTTGAAGTTCGAGATGATCGGCGTCTCGATGATTTCGCCCGACGGCTTGGCCATGAGGCCGCGCATGCCGCCCAGCTGACGCATCTGGTTCGGAGAACCACGAGCACCAGAGTGGCTCATCATGTAGATCGAGTTCATTGGCTTCTGGCGACCGGTCTTTTCGTCGAATTCGACGGCCTTAATGCGGGCCATCATTTCTTCGGCGACCTTTTCCGTAGCCTTGCCCCAGGCGTCGACAACCTTGTTGTACTTCTCGCCCTGAGTGATCAGACCGTCGTTGTACTGCTGTTCGTATTCCTTCACCAGGGCTTCGGTATCACCAACGATCTTAACCTTGGTGTCCGGAATGACCATGTCGTCCTTGCCGAACGAAATGCCGGCGCGGCATGCATGGGCAAAGCCGAGCTGCATGATACGGTCGCAGAAAATGACCGTGTCCTTCTGGCCGCAATGACGGTAGACCGTGTCGATCATCTTGGAGATGTTCTTCTTGGTCATTTCCTGGTTGCAGATGTCGAAGGTCACCTTGCCATGCTTCGGCAGCAGTTCGCCGATGAGCAGACGGCCAGGCGTGGTTTCGTAGATCTTCGAATAGGGCTTGCCTTCTTCGTCGACCGACTTGAAGCGGCCGCGGATCTTCGAATGCAGTGTGACGACCTTGTTTTCGAGCGCGTGATGCAGCTCGCCGAGGTCGGAGAACGCCATGCCTTCGCCCGGCTCGTTCTGGTTCAGGATCGACAGATAGTACAGGCCGAGAACCATGTCCTGCGAGGGAACGATGATCGGCGCGCCGTTTGCCGGGTGCAGAATGTTGTTGGTCGACATCATCAGCACGCGGGCTTCAAGCTGGGCTTCCAGCGAGAGCGGCACGTGAACAGCCATCTGGTCGCCGTCGAAGTCGGCGTTGAAGGCCGTGCAGACGAGCGGGTGCAGCTGGATTGCCTTGCCTTCGACCAGCATGGGTTCGAAGGCCTGGATGCCCAGGCGGTGCAGCGTCGGTGCGCGGTTCAACAGAACCGGATGCTCGCGGATGACCTCGTCGAGGATATCCCAGACTTCCGGCTTTTCCTTTTCGACCAGCTTCTTGGCCTGCTTGACGGTGGAGGAATAACCCTTCGCGTCGAGGCGGGCGTAGATGAACGGCTTGAACAGTTCGAGCGCCATCTTCTTCGGCAGGCCGCACTGGTGCAGCTTCAGTTCCGGACCGGTCACGATGACCGAACGGCCGGAATAATCGACGCGCTTGCCGAGCAGGTTCTGACGGAAGCGGCCCTGCTTGCCCTTGAGCATGTCGGACAGCGACTTCAGCGGACGCTTGTTGGCGCCGGTGATGACGCGGCCACGGCGGCCGTTGTCGAACAGCGCATCGACAGATTCCTGCAGCATGCGCTTTTCGTTGCGGATGATGATGCCCGGAGCGCGCAGTTCGATGAGGCGCTTCAGACGGTTGTTACGGTTGATGACGCGGCGGTACAGATCGTTCAGATCCGACGTCGCGAAACGGCCGCCATCGAGCGGAACCAGCGGGCGCAGGTCCGGCGGGATGACCGGGACGACCTTCATAATCATCCATTCCGGACGATTGCCTGACTCCATGAAGTTCTCGACGATCTTCAGGCGCTTCATCAGCTTCTTCTGCTTGAGATCCGACGTGGTGTCGGCAAGCTCGGAGCGCAGGTCGCCGGCGATCTTTTCGAGATTCATGCTGGCCAGCATCTCGTAGATCGCTTCAGCGCCGATCATGGCGGTGAACTGGTCTTCGCCATACTCGTCGACGGCGAGCATGTACTCTTCTTCAGAGAGAAGCTGATGCTCCTTCAGAGCAGTCAGACCCGGCTCGGTGACGATGTAGTTCTCGAAGTAGAGAACACGCTCTACATCCTTCAGCGTCATGTCGAGCAGGGTCGAAATGCGAGAAGGCAGCGACTTCAGGAACCAGATGTGGGCGACGGGAGCAGCGAGCTCGATATGGCCCATGCGCTCACGGCGAACGCGCGACAGCGTAACTTCGACGCCGCACTTTTCGCAGATGATGCCCTTGTACTTCATGCGCTTGTACTTGCCGCACAGGCACTCGTAGTCCTTGATCGGTCCGAAGATCCGTGCGCAGAAAAGACCATCGCGTTCAGGCTTGAACGTGCGATAGTTGATCGTTTCCGGCTTCTTGATCTCGCCATAAGACCAGGAAAGAATCTTCTCCGGCGATGCGATCGATATCCGGATGGAATCGAAATTCTGTGCAGGCACCTGCGGATTGAAAAGATTCATGACCTCTTGGTTCATGCCTATCTCCTTTTGGGGCGAAACGCCCTCGAACTGCAATCAGCGCCGGCAAATTCCCGGGAACCGGACTGACGCACTAAAACGACAATAACCGCAAAATGCGGCGAAACCGTCCCTGCCTGGCTCGACCCGAAACCGGCTGCCGGCTGGAACGGTGCGCGCTGCCGTGCAGCGCGCACCTTATCGATTGTTACTCGGCCGCATCCGGAAGCTGGCTTGCGGCTTGCAGATCGTCGACCTTGGAATTTTCCAGTTCGACGCTGAGGCCCAGCGAGCGCATTTCCTTGACGAGAACGTTGAAGCTTTCCGGAATGCCCGCTTCGAAGGTGTCGTCGCCACGAACGATGGCTTCGTAAACCTTGGTGCGGCCGGCCACGTCGTCCGACTTGACCGTGAGCATTTCCTGCAGCGTGTAAGCTGCACCGTAAGCTTCAAGCGCCCAGACTTCCATTTCACCGAAGCGCTGGCCGCCGAACTGCGCCTTACCGCCCAGCGGCTGCTGGGTGACGAGCGAGTACGGACCGATCGAGCGGGCGTGGATCTTGTCGTCGACAAGGTGGTTCAGCTTCAGCATGTAGATGTAGCCAACCGTGACCTGGCGGTCGAACTGCTCGCCGGTACGACCGTCATACAGCGTCGACTGACCCGTCTCCTTGAGACCTGCCATTGCCAGCATCTCGTTGACATCGGCTTCGCCCGCGCCATCGAAGACCGGGGTCGCGATGGACACGCCACGCTTCCACTGGTCGGCCAGACGCAGGACCGATGCATCGTCATACTCGTGCACGTCGTCGCTCTTCGGGCCGTCGCCGACGACCAGATCGATCGTCTTGCGCAGAGGCTCGATGTTGCCGCTCGCCTTGTAGGCTTCGATCAGTTCACCGATCTGACGACCCATGCCGGCGCAAGCCCAGCCCAGGTGTGTTTCGAGAATCTGACCGACGTTCATGCGCGAGGGAACGCCAAGCGGGTTCAGCACGATGTCGACATGCGTACCGTCTTCGAGGAACGGCATGTCTTCAACCGGAACAATGCGCGAGACCACGCCCTTGTTCCCGTGACGGCCTGCCATCTTGTCGCCCGGCTGGATCTTGCGCTTAACAGCGACGAAGACCTTGACCATCTTCATGACGCCCGGAGGCATTTCGTCGCCGCGCTGGACCTTCTCGACCTTGTCCATGAAGCGCTGTTCGAGGCGCGACTTGGATTCGTCGTACTGGCCGCGCAGGGCTTCCAGTTCGCTCTGGACCTTCTCGTCCTCGACGGCGAACATCCACCACTGCGAACGCGGATATTCCGAAACGACGGCGTTCGACAGTTCCGTGCCCTTCTTGAAGCCCTTCGGACCAGCAAGAGCAACCTGACCGCGCAGCATCTCGACCAGACGGCCGTAGACGTTACGATCGAGGATCGCCTGCTCGTCGTCACGGTCCTTCGCGAGACGCTCGATCTCTTCGCGCTCGATCGCCATGGCGCGTTCGTCCTTCTCAACGCCGTGGCGGTTGAAGACGCGAACTTCGACGACCGTACCGTAGGTGCCGGGCGGCATGCGCATGGAGGTGTCACGAACGTCGGACGCCTTTTCACCGAAGATGGCGCGCAGAAGCTTTTCTTCCGGCGTCATCGGGCTTTCGCCCTTCGGCGTGATCTTGCCGACGAGGATATCGCCCGGCTGAACTTCAGCGCCGATGTACACGATGCCGGCTTCGTCCAGGTTCTTCAGCGCTTCTTCCGAAACGTTCGGAATGTCGCGGGTGATTTCTTCCGGACCGAGCTTGGTGTCACGCGCCATCACTTCGAATTCTTCGATGTGGATGGAGGTGAACACGTCGTCGGCAACGATACGCTCGGAGAGCAGGATCGAGTCTTCGTAGTTGTAGCCGTTCCACGGCATGAACGCGACGAGCACGTTACGGCCGAGAGCCAGATCGCCGAGATCGGTCGACGGACCGTCTGCCAGGATGTCGCCCTTGTTGACCACGTCACCAACGGTAACCAGCGGACGCTGGTTGACGCAGGTATTCTGGTTCGAACGCTGGAACTTCATCAGGCGGTAGATATCAACGCCGGACTTCGACGGATCGAGGTCTTCGGTGGCGCGGATAACGATACGCGTCGCGTCGACCTGGTCGACCACGCCGCCGCGGCGGGCACCGATAGCAGCACCGGAGTCACGCGCGACAACCGGCTCCATGCCGGTGCCGACGAACGGAGCTTCGGCACGCAGAAGCGGCACGGCCTGACGCTGCATGTTCGAGCCCATGAGAGCGCGGTTGGCGTCGTCGTTTTCCAGGAACGGGATCAGAGCGGCAGCGACCGAAACCAGCTGCTTCGGCGAGACGTCCATCAGGTTGATGTTGTCGCGCGGAGCAAGCATAACTTCGCCGGCATGACGGCAGACGACGAATTCCTCGATGAAGGAGCCGTCGGTGTCGAGTTCGGCGTTGGCCTGAGCAACGTAGTACTTCGCCTCTTCCATAGCGGAGAGGTAGAGTACGTCGTTGGTCACCTTACCGTCGATGATGCGGCGATAAGGGCTTTCGATGAAACCGTACTTGTTGACACGGGCAAAGGTCGCCAGCGAGTTGATGAGGCCGATGTTCGGACCTTCCGGCGTTTCGATCGGGCAAATACGACCGTAGTGCGTCGGATGAACGTCGCGGACTTCGAAGCCGGCGCGCTCGCGGGTCAGACCGCCCGGGCCGAGAGCCGAAAGACGACGCTTGTGGGTGATTTCCGAAAGCGGGTTCACCTGGTCCATGAACTGCGACAGCTGCGAGGAGCCGAAGAATTCGCGAACGGCGGCTGCAGCCGGCTTTGCGTTGATGAGATCCTGCGGCATGACCGTGTCGATTTCGATCGAGGACATACGTTCCTTGATCGCACGCTCCATACGCAGCAGACCCAGACGATACTGGTTCTCCATCAATTCGCCGACAGAACGAACGCGGCGGTTGCCGAGGTTGTCGATGTCGTCGATTTCGCCCTTGCCGTCACGCAACTCCACAAGCATCTTGACCACGGCCAGGATGTCGTCCTTGCGCAGGATGCGGACGGTGTCTTCGACGTCGAGGTCGAGACGCATGTTCATCTTCACGCGGCCAACGGCGGAGAGATCGTAACGCTCCGCATCGAAGAACAGCGAGTTGAACATGGCTTCAGCCGATTCCATGGTCGGCGGTTCACCCGGACGCATGACACGGTAGATGTCGAACAGAGCGTCCTGACGGTTCTCGTTCTTGTCGGCAGACAGCGTGTTGCGGATATAGGCGCCGACGTTGATATGGTCGATGCCGAGAACCGGGATTTCGTCGAAGCCGGCCTTCAGGATAACAGGCAGAGTCTTCTCGTCGATTTCGTCGCCGGCTTCGAGATAGATCTCACCGGTCTGGAAGTTGACGATGTCTTCCGCCAGGAAGAGGCCGTAGAGTTCTTCGTCGGTCGCCTTAAGAGCCTTGAGGCCCTTGTCCTGCAGCTGACGCAGCAGGCGCGGAGTGAGCTTCTTGCCGCCTTCGACCACGACTTCGCCCGTGTCGGCGTCGATCATGTCGGTTACGGTCTTGGCACCCTTCAGCGTTTCGGCCTTGAACGGAATGCGCCAGCCATCGCCGGAGCGCTCGTAGAGCGACTTCGTGTAGAAGGTCGACAGGATTTCTTCGCCATCCATGCCCAGCGCCATCAGCAGCGACGTTACCGGGATCTTACGGCGACGGTCGATACGGGCGTAGACGATGTCCTTGGCGTCGAATTCGATATCGAGCCATGAGCCGCGATACGGGATGACGCGGGCAGCGAAGAGCAGCTTGCCGGAAGAATGGCTCTTGCCCTTATCGTGATCGAAGAAGACGCCCGGCGAACGGTGCATCTGCGACACGATTACGCGCTCGGTGCCGTTCACTATGAACGTACCGTTGTTCGTCATGAGCGGCATGTCGCCCATGTAAACGCTCTGTTCCTTGATGTCCTTGATGGACTTCGCGCCGGTATCCTCGTCGATATCGAACACGATCAGACGGAGGGTCACCTTCAGCGGCGCCGCATAGGTCAGGTCGCGCTGGCGGCATTCGTCGACGTCGAACTTCGGCGGTTCGAATTCATAGGATACGAACTCCAGCATGGAAGCGCCGGAGAAGTCGGTGATCGGGAAAACCGACTTGAAAACAGCCTGAAGACCTTCGTCCGGGCGGCCGCCCTTGGGTTCTTCGACCATGAGAAACTGGTCGTAGGACGCCTTCTGAACCTCGATGAGGTTCGGCATCTCTGCGACTTCGGGAATCTTACCAAAAAACTTGCGTACGCGCCTGCGACCGTTGAACGAAAGGGTCTGAGCCATCGTCGCTCCTTTAAAATCCTGCACCCGGGCCTGCAACGGATGGGAAACGCTGGCCAGGCGGCCCCATCAATCAATGAGTAGTTCAATCTCGTCTATCTAACCGAAAACCGCTCGGCACGGATTGCGTCGCGGTTCGGTTTGAGACCATCCTCTTGAAGAACCCATTACCCAAAAGCCGGTTTTGCGCGGCTTTTGGGTAATTCGTTCAGAAAAACGGCGAATGGGAGATGGCAAGAAGCCACCTCCCAAAGCAGTCTTAAGCTTACTTAACGTCGACCTTAGCGCCGGCGTCTTCGAGCTTCTTCTTGATGTCAGCAGCTTCAGCCTTGGAAACAGCTTCCTTGACAGCCTTCGGAGCGGCTTCAACGAGGTCCTTAGCTTCCTTCAGGCCGAGGCCGGTGATGCCACGGACTTCCTTGATGACGTTGATCTTGTTCGCGCCGGCATCAGCGAGGATGACGTCGAACTCGGTCTTTTCTTCTTCAACGGCAGCAGCAGCGCCAGCACCACCGGCAACGGCAGCAACAGCTACCGGAGCAGCGGCGGAAACGCCCCACTTTTCTTCGAGAAGCTTGGACAGTTCTGCGGCTTCGAGAACGGTCAGCGCGGAGAGGTCGTCTACGATCTTTGCGAGATCAGCCATTTTAGTAGTTCCTTTTGTTCGGTTCGAACTGGTTAATTATGAACAGCGAAAAACCGCCTTACGCGGCTTCGTCCTTCTTGGCGTAGGCCGAGAACACGCGAGCAAGCTGACTTGCCGGCGCTGCAACAACACCTGCGATGCGGGTAGCCGGAGTCTGGATCATGCCCAGCAGCTTCGCGCGCAGCTCGTCCAGCGAAGGCAGGGTCGCGAGCGACTTTACACCTTCGGCGTTGAGCGTTGTTGTTCCCATGGAGCCGCCCAGAACAACGATCTTATCGTTGCCCTTGGCAAATTCCACTACGACCTTCGGAGCGGTAATCGGATCAGTGCTGTATGCGATCAGCGTCTGACCGGTGAAGAGATTGGAAATCCCTTCCGCGTCCGTGCCCTGAAGAGCAATTTTGGCCAGGCGGTTCTTCGCGACTTTGACGGTGCCGCCAGCAGCGCGCATCTTCGAACGAAAATCGTTCATCTGAGCGACTGTAGCACCAGCATAGTGGGCCACGACAACCGAACCCGAAGCCTTGAAGACTTCGTTCAGTTCCGTGACGAATTCGCGTTTTTCCGCTCTTTCCACTGCTTTTCTCCAGTTGACAGGACCGGGTTAACGGGCCTGCCGGGTTGCCTTTTGCCTCCTGGGATCAAGAGAGATCCCAAGCGACGCTTGAGGATCCTGTCCCCTCGCGCTCGAGCCTGACGGCTCCGAGGCACAAGGCATCCAAGGCTCGAACCGAGTTCATCGAAGCAAAGCTTCTTCAAAATTCGGGTCTTACCCGTCTCATGCAGGCTTGAGTGATTAAGGGATAACCACCTGCAATCTCGGACAGGAATTCCGGATTTCTCCGGAAATCCCGGCCCCGAAAGGCCGAGAATTCTTAAACGCCGGGCACGAGGCCCGGCCCAATCATTAGGCGCCAGGCGCCGTAACAGTCGAAGGCTCGATCTTGACGCCCGGACCCATGGTCGAGGAGATCGCTACGCGCTTGACGTAGTTGCCCTTGGCGCCAGCCGGCTTTGCCTTGATGACGGCATCGGCAAAGGCGCGGATGTTTTCTTCCAGAGCCTTGGCGTCGAACGAAGCCTTGCCGATACCGGCATGGACGATACCAGCCTTCTCGACGCGGAACTCGACAGCGCCGCCCTTGGAAGCTTCAACAGCACCCTTGACGTCCATCGTAACGGTGCCAACCTTCGGGTTCGGCATCATGCCACGCGGGCCGAGAACCTTACCGAGGCGGCCGACGAGCGGCATCATGTCCGGGGTGGCGATGCAACGATCGAAGTCGATCTTGCCGCCCTGAACGATTTCGACCAGGTCTTCAGCGCCGACGATGTCAGCACCAGCAGCCTTGGCTTCATCAGCCTTGGCGCCACGAGCGAAGACGGCAACGCGAACCGTACGGCCGGTGCCGTTCGGCAGGTTGACGACGCCGCGAACCATCTGGTCGGCGTGACGCGGGTCAACACCGAGGTTCATCGAGATTTCGACCGTTTCGTCGAACTTGGCGACGGCACGTTCCTTGACCATGTTGATGGCCAGATCCAGAGCATAAAGCTTGGTCGGATCGACGCCTTCACGAATCTTCTGAATACGCTTTGCTACCATGGTCTTAGCCCACCACTTCCAGGCCCATCGCGCGGGCAGAGCCCTCGATCATGGCCATTGCGCCTTCGATATCGGCGGCGTTCAGATCCTTCATCTTGGCTTCGGCGATAGCCTTCACCTGAGCCTTGGTGAGAGTGCCAGCCTTGGCGCCCTTGCCCGGGGTCTTCGAGCCGGACTGAATCTTCGCTTCCTTCTTCAGGAAGTAGCTGACCGGCGGCTGCTTCATGACGAAAGTGAAGGACTTGTCCTGGTAGTAGGTGATGACGACCGGAATCGGCATACCCTTTTCCATTTCCTGCGTGGCGGCATTGAACGCCTTGCAGAATTCCATGATGTTAATGCCACGCTGACCAAGCGCAGGACCAATCGGCGGCGACGGATTCGCCGAGCCGGCCTTGACCTGCAGCTTGAGCTGGCCTGCAACTTTCTTAGCCATTTCTCTCTGCCTTTCTACATGACCGGTTGCCCGGCCCACTATGCCGGATCGCTCCGGCGGCTGCGGTTGCGTGGTTCGGATTAACAGACCCGGCTAAGGCCCTACCCTTCCACGCGAATTGCGGCTGAGCCGCCAGACATAAGTAAATCAATACTTACTTATATCCAAACCTAAACGAGAGGCCGACCAAAAACCGGCCCCTTCAGATAAACTAGATCAGACCTTCTCGACCTGACTGTATTCCAGCTCGACGGGCGTAGCGCGGCCAAAGATCGAAACTTCAACCTTCAGGCGCGAACGCTCTTCATCCACATCCTGAACGGTGCCGTTGAACGAAGCGAACGGACCATCGGAAACGCGAACCTGCTCGCCGATCTCGAAGGATACGGAAGCCTTCGGCCGCTCGACACCTTCCTGAACCTGGCCGAGAATGCGCTCGGCTTCATAATCCGGAATCGGAACGGGCTTATTGTCGGAACCAAGGAAGCCGGTAACCTTCGGCGTATTCTTGATCAGGTGGTAAGCCTCATCCGTCAGGTTGGCGCGAACCAACACATAACCCGGGAAAAACTTACGCTCGCTGTCGACCTTGCGGCCACGGCGAACTTCGACAACCTTTTCGGTGGGAACGAGAATTTTCTCGAACAGATGCTCCAGGCCTTTCTGCCGAGCCTTCTCTTCGATGGATTCAGCCACCTTCTTTTCGAAATTTGAATAAGCGTGGACGATGTACCAACGTGCCGCCATGTTCATCTCCACCCGATATTAGTTGCCGGTATTCAGCACGTAGCCGAGAACCCAGCCAATGAGCTGGTCAGCAGCAAAGAAAAACAGCGAGGCGAAAATAACCATAACAAGAACCATCACCGTCGAGATCATCGTCTCACGGCGTGAGGGCCAAGTAACTTTCGACGTCTCGGAGCGCACCTGCTGCAGAAACGCTAGTGGATTCGATTTGGATGCCATTGACTGCCCACGCAATTACGGCGCGTAAAGCTGAACATATCAGCCCCACGCACCGCGTGTCTGTTGAACCCTTACATAAACACCGATTCCCAATTTAACAAGAGGCAATCCAGCGTTTTCGAAAATTTGCCGGTAAACCGACATCATCCCAAACCCAAGAAGCAGCGATATCTGCGCGCCAGTCGAATTTGGAAAATGGCAGGGGCAGCAGGGCTCGAACCTACGACCTGCGGTTTTGGAGACCGCCGCTCTACCAACTGAGCTATACCCCTTCTTCCTTCGAATATTTGCCTGAAGCGGTGGACCGCCCGAGCAGTTCGAAGACATGGCGCTCCCTTTACGGCGGGATGAAACGATTGGCAAGAGCGTTTTTTGTTTTTTCCCAATTGAACCCGCAGCTTCTGTTCGCGTGAAAGCGCTTGACCTCTGCGATGCATGGCCGAACCCGCCGCAAGAGCGGGGCAGGATGCGTTTCGCATGGCGGGATCGGAAATCGGAATCGAAGCTCAGCGCCAGAAATCTCGCGCCGAGCCGCGCGACATCTCATCGGACTGCGAATCGAATCAGGAAAATGCATACCGGATCGCTTTCAGCCCCTGCCCCAGGATTATCCGTTGAACAGAGGCAGATACCAGACACCGGCATCGGGCAATTGTTTCATGAGAAAACTGGGGACTATTCTGACTATGCAGGTCGAATCGCACCGGAGGCAGGCGAAGCATGCGCGCAATCAGGATCGTCGACTATGATCCAGTCTGGCCAGACCTCTTCCGGCACCGAAGCGAGGCGATTGCCGCATTGTGCGGCCACTTGGCGGATATCCAGCATATTGGCAGTACGGCGGTCCCGGGGCTTTGCGCGAAACCGAAGCTCGATATCGACGCGGTCCTGCCCACCAGAACCATGAGACTGATGGCGACGGAGCGCCTGAGGCAGGATGGCTATGCCTTCCACGGCGATCCGTATTGCGACGACCGATGGCCCTTCACCAAGGACGAAACACCCTATGGGACACGCCTCTATCTCAGTCTTCCCGGAAATCCCGCGCATAGAGACCGCCTCCTCTTTCGGGATTATCTTCGCTCCCATCCCAGAACCGCCGAGCGTTACGGAGCATTGAAGAGAAAGCTCGCCAGCGAAGCAAACGGCTGCTGGGAGCGATATACTCCCCTTAAGAGCGACTTCGTTGCCGAAATCCTTCGCCACGCCAGAACAGAGCGAGAGAAACCCTCATAGTCACCGTATAGGGACTTCGACCTGGAGCATCAGGGTTTGAGTTTTCGCAGGTATTCCAGCACCAGAGCAACGGATTGACCGAGCGTGCGTTGACCGGTGTCCACGATCTCGCAGCCATGGTGAGCGGCCTCGCTGCGGAGATAGGAGGCCCAGTTCATCATGTCCTTGTTCGCGAGTTCCGGTTGGCCTCTTTCGACGATCAGCCGGTCCGCCCTCACCTCATCGTCGCAATCGATCAAGAGGAGCGTGTAGCTGCCAATATCAGCGGCTGCAGCGGCTTCCACGATGAGCGATATCCGCATCTGCCCCTCGAGCAGAACCGCGCATCCGCTTTTCACCTGCGGCGCGATGCGGGCTAGCCATTCGATGGTCGCACTCCGTTGCCAAGCCTCCCCTGACCCGTGATCCCGGATCATGGCATCCGTCGAAGGAACGCCAATGCTGTCGAAGTGGTGAACAGCCACTTCCATTGCATTCTCGCTCGCGACCGCCTCTGCGATCGCCGTCTTGCCGGAGCCAGACGCCCCCGTGAGAATGACCAGGCCCATTCCTGCCTCCCAATGCAAAAGGCCCCGCTGTTTCCAGCGGGGCCTTCTTATAAAGGAATAATCCTGGGATTACTCGACGATGGAGGCAACGATGCCTGCGCCGACGGTACGGCCGCCTTCACGGATAGCGAAGCGAAGCTTCTCTTCCATCGCGATCGGAACGATCAGCTCAACGGCAACGGTGACGTTGTCGCCGGGCATAACCATTTCCGTGCCTTCCGGAAGCGTCACGATGCCGGTCACGTCAG
>Ga0209437_100831_pt1 | contig 13477 bp, 10 predicted proteins | sample AraplaL_Cvi_mTSA_FD_184266 | JGI IMG/M metagenome (GOLD analysis project Ga0209437, IMG submission 184266) | Arabidopsis root microbial communities from the University of North Carolina, USA - plate scrape CL_Cvi_mTSA (SPAdes) (version 2) | ecosystem: Host-associated > Plants > Roots > Endosphere...
AAGCTCACTGGCTTGCATGGCAGCTTCGGATACTTGCTGTGTGCTATTCGTTACCTGTCCCACACCTCCAGCAAGCTCATTCATCTGCTGTGCAGTATGTTTCAGGCTGCTGGTTTGTTTCTCAAGTCCAGCTGCAGATTCTTCCGTGATCAGGGCAACTTGCTCTGTTGCTTTGGTTGTCTCCGATGAGTTGACTGCCAACTGTGTGGAAGAGGTGGTTAACTCGTCAGCCGTCTGTCGCACGTCCTGAATAACGGTTCGCAAGGATTCACTCATTTTATTGAAACTGGTGCTCAGCTTGCCGAATTCATCTTGTCCCAATACAGCAACCTCGATGGTCAGATTACCATTACTAATCTCGTCAGATGCCTTCACCAAGCGGTTCAGTGGTTTGGTGATGGATTGCACAATCCAGAAAATAATGATGGAGCTTACAGCGATCGCAATTGCAATAACGATAAGTGTGGTGTACAGGATAGGCCGGACAGATGCCGTTACTTCACCACTATCAATGACACCGACCACGGTCCAGCCCGTCGTTTCATTGGTGGCGAAAAAGGCGTGTTCCTGGCTTCCATTTAACGTATAAGTCAGACTGCCGTTCTTCTGTGCAAAAATATCTTTATAGGGTTCCATGGTTCCTTCGGTTCCCGGTTTTTCGGTAGGATGTACAATGATTTTGTTGGCATTATCAATGATATAGACATAACCCTTCTCACCGATCTTTGTGGAATTAACCGTCTGGGAGAGGGCCTCAAGCGAAAGACTTACAGAGACGACACCGTGTCCATCTGCCGAGGTCTGAGCTACCGAAGCAACAACATTGCCGGTATTGCTTGATATGTAAGGGGTGATTACGGTAGGGACATCCTTGTTCTGCGTAGCAGCCTGATACCACGGGCGTTCGCGCGGGTCGTATCCTTCTTTGTTCACCGCTGTTACAGGGGAGTTAATATACACGCCTTGATCCGTGCCGATAGACGCAAGTTCCACGTCATCATGGGTTTCCTTATACGCGTCAAGCAAGGTACGTATGGTATCCGTCTCGTCACCTTGGTTAGGTCCAACATTGCCTGCATCCAGCTGACTTGCCAAGAAATCAACATTCTTACGTGTTGCGCCAATGATCTGATCAATGGTTTGGTTGAGCACAGTAACATTGCTAATTGCGTTCTCATACATTTTCTCTTCGACCTTGGCCTCGGCTGTTTGGAACGAGATAATGCCCAGACTGATTGTGGGAATGAGTAGAACAATGGCAAATGACAGTATCAGTTTCTCTCTCATCTGCAGCGTTCTTCTGGCCCTTTGTTTATTAATCTTCTTCATACACATTCCCCCTCTGTGTAACCCATCCCTATGTCTGGTGGACAAGTCAATCCGGTAAAAGATAGTTCATTCCATCCTTTCCAGATGTTTCTGGTGCTATCGTATGACAAAATTCGAGTTTATTCAACATTATTTATGAGTTTTATGAAAATATTTTTCGGTTTTATAGGTATTTAGGATTACATCTGTTCTATAAAAAGGAATCTGTCTCTCCCTTAGTACACATCTTGTGGTATATTTCTGAATTAATGTGAAATGAAATTTTGCAAATTGCCAAATCCACAAGGCATGTACCTGATCATGTTGAATACACAAAGAAGTTGTTTTCATGAAGAATGGACCTGAATGGATCTACATCCATATATATCGGTTGATGGAGACAAAAATTGGAGAGGGGTTGTACCGCAGTTGGACCAAAGTACACTACAGATATCTGGACAGGAGAACATGGAAGAGGTCCAGGATCATGCTACATTCATGCAAGGGGTCAAAGATTGTATCCCAACGCTGCTTGGCTATTTGAGTATTGGCTTTGCAGCGGGTGTCATTGAAATGACCGCAGGTCTGAGTCTGGCAGAAACGGCTCTGCTCAGCCTGATTTTATATGCAGGATCAGCTCAGTTCATTGCAGCAGGCATGCTCGCATCGAATGGATCAGCACTAGCCATCATGTTCACCATATTTTTCGTGAATCTTCGTCATTTGCTGCTGAGTGCAGCTGTATCACCGTATTTTCGGCATCTGACCCCGCTTAAAAATATGTGGATCGGTTCATTGCTTACGGATGAGTCTTTCGGCGTGGCGATGACACGTGCCATTGGCAGGGAAAGACTCAGTGAACGGTGGATGCACGGTCTGAATATTACCGCATATCTGAACTGGTTCGTGGCTAATATGGCGGGAGCATACTTTGGACGCTGGATCACCAATCCGGAACGACTGGGTCTGGATTATGCCCTGCCAGCGATGTTTATTGGACTGGTTGTACTCCAGTTGGTACATCGTAAAAACAAAAAAATACACATTAATGTGGCGATCATCGCTGTGGTCTGTGTAATCTTCGCCAGCATGGCTTCACTGGGCAGCATGAGTGTCATTGTGGCTGCGGTCATTGCGGCAACGATGGGAGTGTTCATGGAACGATGGAAGTAAGATGGGATGTATTCTGGATTATTATGGGGTCGGCGCTGTTGACATTTATTCCTCGTGTACTGCCACTGATGCTGTTCAGCAAAATACAGATCCCCATGTGGTTGTTACGTTGGCTGGAGTATGTACCCGTAGCGGTCATGGCAGCATTGATTGGTCAGGAACTGTTCATGTCGGACAACCAGTTGGTGCCGATTACGCACAATGCAGCTCTGTGGGCCTCTCTGCCGACGATTGCAGTAGCGATCTGGACACGCAGTCTGCTTGGCACCGTATTGGTCGGTATTGTGGCTATGATGATCTTGCGATACTGGATCGTATAGTTGCCAAGTCTATTGTAATATCCGGTAATTCCTTCCCCTGATCGGTTAATACTGTTCTATAAAGGACAGATAGCCTATCTGAGCGAAGGGAGCTGGAATCATGAGTGAACGGAAGCGCAAGCTGTTAATTACAGGAGCTGCCGGAGTCATTGGTCGCAGTCTGTTGGAGGGGCTGAGAGCCAAGGGTACGTATGATATCGTTGCTGCAGATCTGCGTGAGGATGAGCAAGCTGGCATTGTAGCCATGGATGTGACAGACGGGGAACGTCTGAAAGAACTGATGCAGGGGATTCACACAGTTCTGCACATTGCATGGGCCAAGGATGAGGAAGATTTTCTGGGCAAAGTTCTACCGATCAACGTAACCGGAGCATACCATGTGTATGAAGCAGCACGGTTGAACGGTGTTCAACGGGTAATCTTCGCAAGTTCCAACCATGCGACTGGCTTCTATCCTACTGGTGAGGATATTGAAGTGGATGACCCGTACCGACCGGACAGCTTCTATGGACTTAGCAAATGTTATATTGAACTGTTGGGACGGTATTACGTTGACAAATATAATCTGTCCTCCTTCAACATTCGGATTGGAAACTTCTCCGGTGATACATACCCGCACTCGGAGCGCTCGGCTCACATCTGGATCTCGCCAAGGGACATGGTCCAGCTCGCTGAATGCTGTATTGAAGCGGATTCGGATATGAAGTATCTGAATCTATACGGGACTTCAGCGAATACAGACAATTACTATGATATTGGCTATCTGGCTCAGAAGATTGGATACCGTCCACAGGATGATGCGGCCCAGCTGTGGGAAGAGGCAAAACTTAGAGGCGTACCCGATAAACAGGATGAGACCGCCTTTCAGGGCGGAGGCCATGTGGAGAAAGAACCGAAGGATTCTTAAGAAGGCGACACTTTGTGATGAAAACGCTATTTTCTATTGTAGCCGAAAGGGATAAAATGGAGACTGAGGTGTTCAGTGTTTCCATTTTGCACAAGAGGAAGGAACGATTTCAATCATGAGTACAAGTCCATCCGTTATATTGTTTCAGGGAGACTCGATTACAGATGGGGGAAGATCACGCAATGATGATCCGAATCATTTTCTCGGACATGGATATGCGTATCTGATCTCCAGCAAACTGGGTATGGAACTGGCGGGCAAGCATAAGACCTTCTATAACAGAGGCATCAGTGGGGATCGGGCATCCGATCTGTACGCACGCTGGAATGAGGATACCATTAGTCTGAAACCCGATCTGATCAGCATTCTAATCGGGGTTAATGATGCCTGGCGCACAATGAATAATGAACCTAGCGGGGTAACGGATCGTTTTGGACGGGCGTATCGCCATTTGCTTGAAGAGACACGGGAAGTGATGCCGGACACGGGGCTGGTTTTGATGGAGCCGTTTATCCTGAATACCGGGGCGACTGCTGAGAAATGGGGAGCCTGGGAGGCGTATATCGGTCAATATCAGAAACTGGCTCAAGGTCTTGCGGAAGAATTCGGAGCGGTGTGGGTGCCATTGCAGCAGACGTTTAATGATGCTCTGAAGCAGGCGGATGCAGCGTACTGGTTATGGGATGGCGTACATCCAACCGCGGCAGGTCATGAGCTGATTGCACGTCAGTGGTTGTCTGTTGTACAGAATTCTCGGCTTGCGATTGTGTAAACTTATACGTAATGAGGATATAAGATAGTTAAGAATATGAGATAGCCATAAAAAGCCTGTGGTAACAGGCGGAATGCAACGGAGGACCTGACAAAGGTTCTTCGTTTTTTTGGTTGGGAAGGAGAAGGACGTAACGTGGTGGAAAGGATTCTAATGGATAATTCTTCAAAAGTGCTACCATATCCGGTAAAATGAGATCGATTACATGATAATGTTGTTATGACAATCCATTAACGAAGAGTGGTGAATCCAGTGGAAGATTCCATTCACGAAGTCGAACATGAACATATAAACCAACGTGGAAATGAGAGTAAAGCAGTGAGCTCCCTAAGTGCTGACAGACTCTTAGAGAAGTTGTTGCGGCCTGAATTGGCTATGTTATACACCGACTTGAAGGCTTATGGGGAACGCGCCTTGAAGAAACCCTTGCCTTCCTTATCGTTCCGTCTATATCGCCAGTTCAGTGATGCGGGTGAGCGGAAAGCCTATGAGCAGGCTTATTTCGATCGAAGGGGCAGGTTGGCTGCTGTGGCGATGCTCGCATTGGATCCGGCTAGGCCGGATGCACTGCAAGCGCTGGAGGAAATGTTGTGGAACGTGTGTGATGAGTATACGTGGTGCTTGCCCGCACATCTGGGTACGGGAGAGGTCGATCAGGTGAATGGAAACATTGATCTGTTCGCCGCAGAGACAGTACATATGCTGGCAGAGATGGTGACCATTCACGCCGATCGGCTGGATCGTCTTGTCATAGAACGGATCAGGTTTGAAGCAGAGCGGCGAATCTTCGCCCCGCTTTACCGAGATCAGCAGAAGTTTCACTGGCAGACAGCGGATCACAATTGGTCGGCGGTCTGTGGTGGCTGCTGCGGCATGGCCGCATTGTTGCTGTCAGAGGATGAGACCACGCTGAGGGAATCGATCTCCCATACGGTCGGTTGTATGAACGCATTCCTGAGCGGCTATGGCGAGGATGGCGGCTGTGCTGAAGGCATTGGATATTGGGTATATGGATTTGGTTATTTCATCTATTATGCCGAGATGCTTCGTGAGTACAGTGAGGGTGAACTAGATCTGCTGACAGGTTCCAAAATAGCAGCCATCGCAGCCTTCCCGTTGCGAGTTCATCTGTCGGGCGGCACATTCGTGAATTATTCGGACAGTGCCGAGCAGGAAGAGATTCCTTCCGGATTACTCTCCCTGCTCGCATCCCGGGTGGGATTGCAGGTAGATCTGCCGCTTCATATTCCACTGCTTACCGATGATCCCTGTCATCGCTGGGCACATCTAGCGAGGAATGTGATGTGGAGCGATCCGGCAGTATACGGTGATGAAGGAGTCTCTGGACAGGTTGAATGTGGATTTATTTTTCAAAATCTGGGCTGGATGGTTGCGAAGGGGGTGCTTCATTCTCCGAGTAATCAACGTTCCAGCGGCGCGCCCCTTCATGTGGCTATTTCCGTTAAAGGCGGGCATAACGATGAACCTCACAACCATAATGATCTGGGTCAGTTCATTATCCATTGCGGTGGTGAGAATATCCTATGTGATCCGGGAGCAGGGTTGTATACCCAAGCGTATTTTGCGCCAGGCAGAGAGCGCCTGTTCCACATCTCGTCATCCGGGCATAACGTTCCGCTCATTGAAGGGCAGGAGCAAAGCTCGGGCCGGCAAGCGCAAGCCCATGTGTTAGAGGCAAAACTGGCAGCGGATGGCGGTGAGCTGAATACAACATTGGATCTGACATCTGCATACCCTGGAGCTGCTTCACTGGCTCGTTATACGCGCCAATTTCATTGGAAGATGGCTTCTGGCGGTAGCAGTAATGGAGCAGAATTGCGTCTGATTGACCGTTTTCAATGGAAGAGCAGGAGGGAGTCTTCGGCAGAACCATTCTCTTCGGCGGATGATTCAGATGCAGGATATTCAAGCGTTGTAGAACGATGGATGAGCAGAGTGCAGCCTGAAGTGGTGAAGAGCGGTATCCTTTGCTGGCAAGGTGTACAAGGAACGGTCCATATGGTGTATGATGCCAACCACTGGCAAGTATTTACGGAGGCAATGAACATCGTCGATCATGACAATGTTCCAGTCACATTCTATCGAACGTCACTATCATGGATAGGGGCAGTGGGCGACAGCGATCATCGGATCGAAGGTTATGACCCACTTGAAACGGTATGTGAGGTACGCTTCATCATTGAACCGAAAAAGGGAGAAACCGAGGTGAACATGCATGAGTAAATATACATCTGCGTCCACGTATCCATGGAAAGATGAACTCAAACGTTACCGTACATTGGCAGAACAAGCGGGCCCCCCTCCGGCAGACGGCTGGAATCGGAATCGTAAGTTGGCACTTGTGGAGAGTATTGTTCGCGCTTACACACCCTATCAAGACAACCATGGTGCAATTATCGACCCGTTCTCGGGTGTGGAGAGATATTATTCTACACCAGCGTATGCGATGGCTGCGGCGGTTCTGGTTGACGCGGGGCGGACAGATCTGCTTGACTCCGCAGCGGCAGCCCTGTCTCAGAGCATTGATGCCGTGGTCAATCGTAGTGCACCTGACAATCACCCTGATTTTTATCCAGTGCTCATGATGAGAGCTTATATGTTGTTGAAGTCACTTCTGCCTGAACAAGCAAAGATCTGGGCTGAGGCACTCAAGACGATTCATCCTGAACAAGATTATGTGTTTACGATGAGCAATATAAACAACGCCAATCGCATGATTAACTGGAACGCCATTATGATCTCTGGCGAATATCTGCGGTGGCATGAACAGCTGGCAAGTGAAGATACAGCGTGGATGGATCGTTATCTGGAAGCCTATCATGTGCCTCGATTTACGGCACTTGGATTGTATCAGGATGGACCGCTGGACCGTCCGAACTGTCCATTTTCCTATGATATTGCCACCCGTTATCACCTTGGGGTGATGCTTGAAGCGGGTTACGAGGGAGCCACTGCCGATAGGTTACGTGAGCAGCTGCGCCATGGTGCCTTCAGCACGCTACTGACGCTCTCGCCGCTAGGTGAGATTCCACCGCGTGGTCGCAGCTCCCAGCACCAGTGGAATGAAGCGGCAGCAGCTTATGTATGTTCTACACATGCAACGCAGGCTCTTGAGGCGGGAGATCCGGTGATGGCGGGCGCATTCGCCCGTGCGGCCAATCGGTGTTTTGCTGCTGTGGAGCGCTGGAAAATGGATGATGGGCGCCTGAAAATCGTGCGCAATGAATACGCGCCAGAAGATCGCCACGGCTATGAGGTTTATACCAACCATACCTGTTACAACTTGTGGACAGCAGCAGCACTGGCCCACGCCTGTCTCAGTGATCCGGGAGACCATGTGAGTGAAGTGTACCTTCCTTCCGAGGTGGGCAGCCGAGTTTTGCAGACCGATGGGTGGTTCGAAACCGTAATTGCATCCGTACCTGGCCAGCAACTGGTATTACACACGGCGATGAATGATCCGTATACGATCCCTGGTTTGGTACGGATTCAGCAGACGGGGCTACCTGGTCTGATTGGTCCGTCCGCTGCCAGCCATGTGCAGGCCGGATTCACGGAATTTGCCGAAGGGGTGGTCCGTCCGCTCAGCTATTGTCCTGCCTGGAAGACACCAGATGGGGTATGGCACAGCCTTGCAGAGGGTATTCCATCGGGTGGTGCGTATGATCGGAATGTTGGATTAGACCCTGCTCAGGGAGGTGGGTCAATCGTGTATGAAAAAGTGGACCAGGATACGCCGAATCAAGTAGAGGGACATCTGGCGGAAAGAGCGGCGGAAGAGGGAGTAAACACCTCGAAGAATTCTTTTGCTGTGACATGGGTTGGTCCCTTGCCTGGAATTGAGACATTGCGCACTCATTATGTGCAGCAGGCAGACTTGCTGACCATAAAGTATGAATTCGAAGGAGAGATTGCGGCGGCAGGTGCACTCATACCGTTGATGTTCCATGATGGTCGTGAACAGGCGGTGATTACCCATACGGATCATCGTGTGCGAACGGAGTATCGGGGGGCATATGTCGAATCTACAGCGCTGGATCAGGAAGCCATTATTCATCTGGAGGATCAGGCCGTGGCTTCCCGTAATGGGTTGCTGAAAGAAGCGCGGATTGAAGTGAACGGAGCACATAGTCTGTCATTTACGATCCGATTGGGCGAGGTTACACATGAAGGCGTTTAGGTCGAACTGGAGCATCAAGCAAAGATGTCCAGTATTGAATCGAGGAGGGATATGTTCATGAACACATCAACGTCGGTAAAATGGCTCGACGAAGCGTGGCAACAGGGAGCTGCGAAAACGATTCGGAATGCAAAGCGGATCAGGGATACATTTCCACACATCGCCCCGCAAGGGACGTATGACCGGAATGATCCGGAATGGTGGACAGCAGGTTTCTGGCCTGGACTGTTATGGTTGGTCCATGGAGATGCGCCGGAAAGTGAAGCGGTCGCTCCGCTGCATCGCATTGCTGAAAGTTGTGAGCGGCAACTGGAAGGTTGTCTGCATGATCCCGAATCGGTCGATCACGATCTGGGGTTCATTTGGCTGCTTAGTGGCGTAGCCAACTACCGCCAGACGGGCAGCATGGATGGACGGCGGCGCGGAATGCTTGCCGCCAACCTGCTCGCTGCCCGGTTCCATGTGCGCGGTGAGTTCATCCGCGCCTGGAACTTCAGCTCGTCAGCAATGGATACGCGCGGCGTAGCCATCATTGACAGCATGATGAACCTACCGCTGCTCTACTGGGCATCCGAGCAGAGCGGCGATCCTCGCTTCCGCTGGCTGGCGGAAGCACATGCAGACACCGTGGCGCGCGAATTCATCCGCGCTGACGGGTCCATCTGCCACGTGGTGGAGTTCGATCCACACACGGGGCAGAAGCTGCGAGAGCATGGCGGACAGGGCCATGCTCCAGGTTCCGCCTGGGCGCGGGGCACCGCCTGGGCGTTGCATGGGTTTGCGCTGTCTTTCCGGTATACGGGCGAAGCCCGATATCTGGAGACAGCGGAGCGTGCGGCCGATTTCTTCCTCGCCATGCTTGGCGAAGAGATCGTGCCGATGTGGGATTTCCGCGCACCTGCGGAGCATCAGGTGGCGTGGGACTCGTCCGCTGCGGCGATTGCCGCAAGCGGGCTTATAGAGCTGGCGAAGCTGTCGCCACGCGGGGAAACCTATGCCGCCGCGGGAGAGCGCATCGTCCGCGGCTTGCATGAGAACTATAGCTCCGGCGACTCGGCAGCGGAAGAAGGTCTGATCATGCAGGGAACAGTGCATTACCCGGAAGGGCGAGGACTGAATGTGCCGATTATATACGGCGATTATTTCTATATGGAAGCGCTGGCGAAGCTGCGTGGACGTGAGGGTTTATTTTAAAAAGAGGAATTGAGAACTGAGAACGATGTAATTCATCATCACCTGTCCGCGGAGGCTGTCTTCAATTGGAGGAACGATATTCCTTCTATTGAAGGCGGCCTATACTCAAGTTTGATCCAGAGATAGACCAATCAAGATCAGCGGACAGGCGTATGATAACCTTATGAGCAGAACTCATCTTACTTCGAAGGCGTGCGTCTCAGGATAACAAAGTCGGCCGAAGATTGATCCGGATATCGCTGCGGAATAATCTCATGTACTTTGAAATCAGGGTAGTCGTAGAGATAATGGAACAGATTACGGTCCTGGATGGTATCGACCCCGGGGGCGTCGTTTTCTTTCAAACGTGTATATAGGACCACCCATGCTGTAGAAGCGTGCAGAACATCATAGAGGGTATTGCGAAAATCCGTTTCATCCGTAATATGATACAGCACATCCAGACAGACCGTGAGATCCGCTTGCAGAAAACCCCGATTAATCCACAGACCTGGTGTATACAGCATGAAGCTCTTGGACGAATCCCCGGCAAATTGGGAAGCACAACGCTCCACTGAAGAAGCAGCTACATCAACGCCCAGGTACTCCTCATAATTCATGTATTGCAGCTGGTTGCCATCCCCGCATCCAAACTCAATGACTCGATGAATACCTTCACGTTGAATCAGTCCGTTCACGACTTCGGCCTTGAATTCCGCCAATACTCCGTAGGAGCCCCTCCCAGAAGTCTTACCCGAACGATATGTTTGCTCCCAATACCCGATGTAATCAAAAGGCTGACGCATATGCTCCCCCCAATCCTGTTAAAAGAAGTTCAAGACAGTCGATATACATAGGTTATGCACGTTAATCGCAGGTATGAACGGTTGAAACCGGAATAGAAGATAAATTAATTTCCATAGAATTCCCTGAAAATTTCCTGAAAGTCTAAACATCTGGAAAGGACTTGCCGACATTAAACATAAGGAAAAAAATGATGATAATCGGGGGGAAATGATGTTAAAGCCAAGATTGACCAAGTACATGGTGATGATGCTGGTGTTGATGCTGAGTATTTCCAACGTAGGCTTGGCCGCTGCGGCAGATAAAGAACTGTCCAAAATTGTGGTTTCCAAGAATGAGATGTCGCTCGAAGTTGGTGATTCCAGTTCCGTTACGGTGACAGGTGTATATTCTGATAATACGTCAGCAAACGTAACGATCAGTTCATCCTGGAGTACCAGTGATACTTCGATAGCAACTGTATATAATGGCGCAATTACAGCCAAAAAAGAAGGTACAGCGACGATTACCGCAGCGTACCAGGGTCAGAGTCAGACCGTTCAAGTGAAAGTGACGAAGAAGGTCAAAGCCCTTTCGAAAAACGTGCAAAGTCTGGACTTGCGCACGGGAGATACGAAAGAAATTATTTTGACAGCAACGTACAGTGATAATGAAACAAATAATGCAGCAGCAAGTACCGCAGAATGGTCTACCAGTGATGAGAAGGTTGCTACCGTTGTGAATGGTAAAGTAACTGGACAAAGCGCGGGTACAGCTGTAATCACAGCCAAAGTTGGCAGCCAAAGCGTGACGGTGGATGTTAACGTTGAAGTGGTTAAACGTGTAGATGTGGATAAACAGCAGGTTAACCTGTTGTTGAACAAAAGTGAAAGTGTGAAAGTGACGGCTACGTATCCAGATGGTACAACCAAAGATGTAACCGATCTGGCGGAGTGGACATCCAGCAATGAGAAGGTCGCAGACGTTCTCAAAGGCGAAATTACAGGATACTCGGCAGGATCTGCCAAGATTACAGCCAAATACGGTACAAAGTCCGTATCCGTTGACGTGGATGTGGATCTGACCAGCAAGCTGAGTGTGCAGAAACAGAGCATTTTCTTCCGTTTGAGTGAGACAACCAAAACGGCTAATGTCGTTCTAACTGCTTCGTATCCGAATAGCAGCGATGTGAATGTAACGGATCAGGCAACATGGACATCCAGCAACGAGAAGGTTGCAACGGTGTTTAAGGGACAAATCACAGCCATTAGTGCAGGTTCAACAACGATCAAGGCAACCTATAGTGGCAAAACTGTAGAAATCGCTGTGGATGTTGATACGGCAAGATATCTGGATATCAAAGATGTAAATGACAAACTCGCTATGAGTGTTACGGGTGATAACAAGTCCAAGACATTGGTAGCCAATGCAGAGTATATTGATGGAAGCACAGAAGTTGTAACTTCCAAAGCAACGTGGACTTCAAGCAATGCGGATGTTGTATATGTATCCAACGGCGATCTGATCGCATACAAATCCGGTACTGCGACGATCACTGTAGCTTATGGCGGTAAAACAGCTAAGTTTACAGTAAATGTTGACGTTCCGGACAAGTATGAAATGGATAAGAAAAAAGCATCAGTAGCTGTTGGTGGAACGACCAATGCCAAAGTACTGGCGATTTACGGTGAGACATCCAAGGATGTATCCGAAGATGCAACCTGGAGCAGCAGCAGCGACAAAATCGCTGAGGTAGATAGCAAAGGGGTTATCACAGGTGTTGCTACAGGTAAAGCAACCATCACAGCGAAGATTGAAGGCAAAACGCTGACTCTGCCTGTTGAAGTAGGTATGGCTAGTGGACTGGAAGCCGATGTGAACTTCGTCGTATTGTCTACCAAAGAAACACAGAACATCCTTCTAACAGGAACAGATGAGGACGGCAACACACTGGATGTTACATCCGAAGCAACCTGGAAATCCAGTAACGCACGTGTAGCGGATGTGAAAAAAGGCGTGATCACGGGTAACAGCAGTGGTAAAGCCAACATCACAGCAGAATACGGCTCCAAAAAAGTGACGATCCAGGTTGAAGTGGATGTCATCTCACGTATTGAAGCTTCCGAGCCGGCTCTGTCCCTGAAATCAGGCGATACAGCTGATCTGACAGTAACTGCCTTCTTGAGCGACGGTAGCGAGCGTGATGTTACGGACAAAGCGGAGTGGAAAACCAACAGTTACAAAGTAGCTCAAGTGACCAAAGGTAAAGTCAAAGCTACTGGTTCAGGTAAAGCCAAAATCACAGCCAAATACGGCAGCAAGTCTGTCACGATTGCTGTAGATGTGGATACACTGAAATATTTGCAGACGGATAAAGTAACGTTGACCATGAAACCTGGTGAAAAGGTAACTGTGGCGGCAACTGCAACGTATGCCGATGGCAGTGAAGCCAATGTATCCAAACCGGCTCTCTGGAAATCTTCCCGTATTGCAACAGCATCGGTAAAAGATGGGGTTATCCAGGCGAACGGCAAGGGTAAAGCAACGATTACGGTGACATTTGCAGGTGTGAAAACCAAAGTAACGGTAGTGGTTGAAGCGAAGTAATTGCTTTTCTTAATTTGAGCGTGAAACGCGCAATATAAAAAACGGCGACCCCAGCTTGATTGAACTGTGACCCGTAAGATGGACACTTTGAAAAAAGTGCCCTCTCACGGGTCTTTTGTGTTTTAATCAGATTATAAACGTTTATGGGGATGTAGATTATGGGGAAAATCAGACGGTTTTTTACGGAGAAAGAGATCAAGGTACTGGAGTCGAATCCATCCATTCTTCGCGTT
>Ga0209437_100833_pt1 | contig 13442 bp, 9 predicted proteins | sample AraplaL_Cvi_mTSA_FD_184266 | JGI IMG/M metagenome (GOLD analysis project Ga0209437, IMG submission 184266) | Arabidopsis root microbial communities from the University of North Carolina, USA - plate scrape CL_Cvi_mTSA (SPAdes) (version 2) | ecosystem: Host-associated > Plants > Roots > Endosphere ...
CGACTGGCGACCATCCGACACGCGGATCGCATCGTGGTGGTGGAGAACGGCAGCGTTGCTGAACAAGGAAGTCATGAAGAACTTCTCGCGCGTAAAGGCTCGTACAGCCGACTGCATCAAGCCCAGTTTGGTTAAGTAGCATGCCCTAACATAGCAACCATCGAAAAAACCAAATACGGAATGAAAACAACCTTCCCTCTGCAAACGAGGTGAAGGTTGTTTTGTTCATTTCAGATATCCTTTTGATTTCCAGAATCGCTTCGCAAATGATTCAGCAGCGTACGGTGGCTCCCCATTCAGTAGATCCTCATTCGCTTGAATGAGCACTTTGCGTCCACGTTCCAGCAATTGAACGGCATGCAGTAACTGAGAGCCGCCTATATAATGAAGTTCAAGCAACAACGGTTCTTCTTCCTCATCCTCGTTATTCTGAGCCGAGTATTCGATCAACACACTTTCCGAGCCGTCCGCATGTTGGTGCAGGGTATAATAGTATTTCTCCACCTGCGTCTCCCCTTGAGCATCCATATACTCTCTTCCAATACGTAGCATGGCTGGCTGGGGAACACCATTAGACATCTGACCTGCTTGTCGAAATGCAAAATATAATTCTCCAATCCACAGTCCGTGACGATCATCATCATAATAATCGTCATATGGCTCCACGACAGGCAGTGCTAATAAATCATGGATCAGTTGGTGCGAAATTAAGGAACGGGCATACTGAACATTCGATACAGACTGCAACAAGGTGCTCCAGCCTTGCTCGCTTAACTGCTGAATATCAGCAGGTGAGTTCTCCGAAAATACGTTCCATTCCGAATTCTCATTGCGCAGATAACGATATGCTCCTGAGATCATCCAGACAGGTTTACCTGGTTGTACGATATGTTTATCAGGAGAGTTTGAAACTTGATCCGAAGGCTCCATCTTAAGCAACAATGCACAGTTATGGTCATCCTGAAAATACAGACTGCGGAAATACCCCTCCGTATGCGCATCTCCATAGACCGATACTCGGCAAAATTGCTTGTCCAACCAAAATTCATAGCTGTTCAGTAACTCATCGTCCTCTCTTACAGGCAACAAAGATGGATGAGTAAGACGCTCTATGTTCTCAGCGGTAACCCGATGATCTTCGAACCAATCCGGCACATCTGGCTCTGATTCATCAGCATGAATGTACTTTCGGTTGATTACAGGTTGTCCTTGCTGTAGCCTCTTTAACATTTCTTCTCGCCAAGGAAACGGCTCTGTATCTTCATCAATCACACATTCAGGAACCAATAACGCCAACATGTCAAAGCCCCGCCATGGTCCGAGATCCTCCCATTCTTCAAGCTGACGCTTCACATTACGCTGTCCTTGAACCTGAATCGTATATTGCTCGGTACTTACCAGCAATCCACCTTCTACATTCCCTCTCACTGTCAATTCGCCATGGTTATAATCCCCCCAGAACATATCCTCCACATAGAGATTGCCTGTAATATATATTTCCTGCCCACCCACAATCATATAGGGCGTTATGAGATTCCCAAGTACAACCAGATTTGAACTGGCCGCGTCGGAACTTGTATTTCCAATATAACGATCCACTGTCAGATTCCCTTCAACCAAGATCAAAAAAGGTCCTTCATCCAACAACAGTTCGCTGATATGAAGATCACCAGAATGTAACCATACTTCCTCGGCTTCAAATTCACCGTTGTGCGATTCATTCTGAGTGTACATCCAACTTTCCTGAGGCAACTTCGTTTGTATATCTGCAAAAGACACCTTGTGACCTATCTGATGTATGGACATGTCCTGACACTCCTCATCCAATAATATATGGATAGAATCTATCTAATCTACAGATAGGACCACTACCCATTTTTATTATACTAGAGGAAATATACACCATTCCATAACAAAAACCCTCACCCGAGTAGAATGAAGGTTGAGCTTGTGAACGACAACAGCCCCAAGCCCATTAAATACATATATGATCTAGTCCATTCTTATAACTTCCCATCCAAGATGGCATTCGCTCGCTCACGAAATTCCACCGCCGCTTGCTCAGTCGTAATTTTGCCAAACAGTAGAAGATCATATAACTCACGTAACACAGCAGTGACCTCTGGCGCACCTACGGGATCAGGCGGGTCCATCTGGCTGCTGTGATCCGCAACCCAATCTATATAGTCAAACACCTGCGCCAGCTCCGGTTCAACCACCAGCTTCATCCGCTCTTTGACACTGGATGAGACAGGCACACCCCGCTCCCCTTTGAGCAGCAGATTGGCATCCAAATCATTCACAAAAAAGCTGATAAACTTGGCAGCCTCCTCCTTATGTCTGGAATTACCCGCCATGGAGAAAAACATGCCTGGCTTCAAAAACAACCCCTCCTGGCTGTTTGGCCCAGGCATTGGGGAGATGGTTAAGGGTTTGCCATAACGCTGAGCGGTGCTGATAAATTGGTTGGAATACCCCCAGCTAAACAAAGCCTCTCCCAGATAAAACGGGTCGTTATCAGGCTGGCCAATATCTGATGTCCAGATATCCGGTGCAAAAATAAGCTTCTTCTCTGCGAGCTGCTGCATCCTGCCAAAGTACTCAATAAACAGCCCATCATCCTCATAACCCAACCTCTTGCCATCCTCCGCGTACAGCTTGGAACCATACTGTCTCAAGTAATACGCGAAAAACTGTTCCGGCGTGAAATAGGTTCCTAGATAGATGCCTTTCCCCAGCAATTGCTCGCCCATCCGGTCAAAATCCGCCCATGTCCACGTATCCGTTGGCAATTCAATATCATTGGCCTTCAACACTTCCGGATCATAGATGCTAAGCATGGCGTTAACCCCTAAACTGAGACCATAGGTTTTACCATTCAGGCTTCCACTCTCCAGCTGTTCCTTCTCAATATCTGTCGTGTCAATCAGTCCGCTCTGCATGTACGGCGTCATATCCTCCAACAGTTGCAACGAACTGTACTGGGACAGATAGGAGATGTCCATCTGGATAATGTCGGGCAACGCATTGCCTGCCGCATGAGGGGCAAGTTTTCTCCAGTATTCGTTGAAACTGCTATATTCGTATTCGATGTTCACATGTGGGTTCAACTTCTCATACAGATCGATAACGGCGATCGTTGCATTGTTGCGAAACTCCCCACCCCACCAAGCGATGCGCAACGTTATCGGCTCTTCGTCAACGATCATGCCTGGCCTTTGATCCAGTTGGCTCACGCAGCCAGGAAGAGTCAGCAGAAGACAGATCACGCCTATGGTTCGCAATAATCTTCTCACGGCCTATCCCTCCTTACCTGGTGATGGGGGTGGCAGCAGCACCGTTACTCTCGTTCCAAGCCCTGGCTTGCTCTCCAGTAGAACATCATATTCTTCGCCAAAAGCCAGACGTACCCGCTCCCTGATATTCAGCAAACCAATACCTGTTCCTCTGGTCTTCACTTCACCGCGCAGCACTTGTTCCACATATTCGGGTTCCATGCCGGGACCGTGATCCTCCACGATCAGGGCCAGCTTGCCACCTGATATCTCGGCATACACTCGAATCAGACATGATCCAACCTGTGGTTCCAATCCGTATTGAATGGCATTCTCCAGTAATGGCTGTAGGGTTAACTTGGGAATGGCACATTCCAGATAAGGAGCAGGCACATCCAAGCGGAAATCCAGCCGCTGCCGGAAACGGTAGGTCTGAATGGTGATGTAATGGCTGACGATCTCCAGCTCTTCGGCAAGGGTGATGATATTTTGTTTGAAGCTGATGGAGGAACGCAGCAAATACCCGAGTGACAGCACCATACTGGAGATTTGCTCCTGCCTGTTCTTTTTGGCAAGCCAATGGATTGAATCCAGCGCATTATACAGGAAGTGTGGATTGATCTGCGCCTGAAGCGCCTTAAACTCCGTTTCTTTAATGACCAGCTGACTTGCATAATTTTCTTTGATCAATGTATTGATATGTGTAATCATCATTCGATACGTACGCTGTAATAACCCCAGTTCATCCATGTGCTGGTGTGTTGGAATGGACAGATTGGCATCCATATTCTCCAGATCTCCAAACTGAACCTCCTTCATCTGACTGATAAGCTGCCTGATCGGCCTTGTCAGACTGCGTGCGAACACCATACCAAGGGCGAGGACAACCAGAATGGCGATAAGATATACGACAATCAGACTATTTTTCAACCATATGATACGTTCAAAAATCTCATCATAAGAGGCCATATTATAATAAACCCAGCCGGTATAGGCGGATTTTTTCTGGGAAAGGAATATCTCCCTCCCATCCAGATTTTTGATCTCATATCCCCCACTGCCTGGAAGTGGATTGAGCCCCGCGGACACCGCTTCTGGAAGCTGACGATAAGGATAGACCACCTCACTGCCTGCTTTTAAAATAATGTCACTGTCCTGGCTATCGATGCCCGCATACTCCTCGACGAGTCGCTCGATATTAATACGCAGAAACAGTATGCCTACCGGTTCCAGGGTCATCGGTTCATAGACACGCACTTGACGCACCATAACCAGCATCGGGTCATCGTCATCCGGGTATAACCAGCGCACTGCACCATTGGCCTGCTCCGCAGCCGCAATCATCCGATCATATTTTTCCTGGGATACGGTTAGTGTCTCGCCATATTTATTCACTCTTCCCCTGGAATCAATCAGATGAACGGACTGCACATAACGTGCAGCCCCACTGATATGCTCCCATAACCGATCCGTGATCTTTTTTCGTTCAATAAAGCTTGAATATGCGCTATCGTCATCCAACAACGACTTCAAGGCTCTTTGAATCTGCGTATCGGAGATCATGTTCAATGATAACGCTTCCAACTTCTGAAGTTCAACATCCACTGTAGACGAAGAAAGGTTCAGAAGTCGGGACGACTTATCAAACAGCTGTTTGTCATACACCGAGTACGTATAATACAAGGACCCAAACGCCAGGATGATGATAAACGCCATCATGAACATAATCATCAGAAACATTTTCATTTTGATGCTGAGTTTGCGGTAGGCTGTCATGACCAAAGCGCTCCTTTGAACCACGTGATACTACTAGGTATATCACACGCAGGAAGGTTTTCCCAAAGTTTTAGCGCTCGATTTCTCACGGTTTATTTGGACTGATATCGGTCATAGGCCGCCTGATGAACCTCAATCGCCCGCTCAATGTCCATGCTCTTGATGGTTTCGGTCATCTTGTCAAATTCAGTGATTGGTTTCTGTCCGCTAATGATGGCTGTCATCGTCTCATTCAAATACGTATTCACCTGGCTCATGATGGACGTACTTGTGGTTACCTCTTCTGTAGACAAGCGAATTGGGGGAAGTGTTAAGGCCGAGCTTGCTTTCATCCATTCCGCATTCGCTGCACGCTGTCCATCGTCAAATAATAAGGCATCCAGGTAACGGCTATCCTGATTGATTGGACCGTCCATAATGGATAAGGCATAGGATGCCAGTGCCTGATCATACGTCAGACCGTTCGGATTATCAATGATGGTATCTGTGAATTTCACACCTTCTCCGTCCCGAACATAACTGTCATTTTCGATACCAAAGTTGAACAGATTACTACCCTCTTCGCTATAGTTATAGTCCATCCACTGCACAATATATTTCAGTTTATCTTCGTCTGCAGAAGCCGTAATAGCCTCACCATAACTTAGGACCTTATTCTCCAGATTGAAGGTAGCATAAGAAGTTCCATCCGGAGATACGGGCCACGGTACACCGGTTACGTTAAAGTTCGGATCGGTATCTCTCATCAGATTGAAGTATTTCCCCATACCACTGAACACACCACCCTGATATGCGCCTGCCAGATTGCTGGTGACTTTATAGTCGAACGCTTTGCCGTCATTGGTCATGATCTCGGGATCAATCAGCCCTTCCTTGTACCACTTGGCCATGGTCTCCAGAAAATCACGGTAACCCGGCTGAATTGGTCCAAACTCCACCTTGTCTCCATTCAACTGGAAGCCACCAATGACACCAAAGGCCGCCGCAAAATCATGGAGCTTGGTTAGGTTGCCCGGTCCCCAGTTGCCGGTGAATGGCAGCTCATCTGGCTTGCCATTGCCGTTAGGGTCCTGTTCCTTGAATGCCTTTAGTACCGTATACCACTCATCGATGTTGGTAGGTACCTTGAGATTCAGTTGATCGAGCCAATCCTGGCGCATAATCAAACCGGAAGTGGCATTCAGTTTCAATGCATCCAGCTTCAGCAGCGGAAACATATAGATCGTTCCATCGTCGAGTGCAATCTGCTTCTTCACATCCGGATCGGATTCAATGATCCGCTTCAAGTTCGGTGCATAACTGTCGATCAATTCATTTAATCGGATGATCCGGCCGTCCTTGATCATTTTTTCCGGTCCGCCAACCGCATCAGCCCAGTTATAATAAATAACGTCCGGCAGCTCCTTTGTGGAGATCAACAGATTGAATTGGTCACGCTGTTGTCCAAGCGGAGGATGTGTGAACTTCACTTGGATACCCGTCAACTTCTCCTTCTCCTTGTAAGCGGCCATATCGCCAAAATTGTTCAAGGAAGCTGTCAGTTTGGCGTCATTGGCGCGCCAGTAGTCAATGGTAAATGGCTCACTTGTAATCGGTAGCGGTATCTCCGTCAACGCCTGAACCGCAGGTTCTGTTCCTTCTGCCGGCTCTGCGTTACCTGGTTCATTATCCCCCGTACAGCCCGCCAGTAAAAACATGGTAAGTAGTGATGACAACAGGATGGACCCCATTCTTTTTTTCACGTAATTCGCCTCCATAGGATACATTTTTTATTGTTTCACAGCACCGATTAGAGCGCCCTGAACAAAATAACGTTGGATGAACGGATATACCAGCATAATCGGCAGCGTGGAGATAATAATGGTCGCATATTTGATGTTCTCCCCAATGGCAAAGCCGGTATCGGCGCCAGCACCCATGGCCTCCGTACTGCTGCTGATCAGAATATCACGCATAATAATCTGAATCGGATATAACTCCTGACTGCGTAGATAGAGCATTGGCCCGACATAATCATTCCAATGGTCAACCGCATAATACAGCATCATGACCGCCAGGATTGGCTTTGACAAAGGCAGTACGATTCGGAACAAAATCAGAAAGTCATTGGCGCCATCAAGCTTCGCCGATTCGATCAGACTGATCGGAACGCCTTCAAAGTTTGTTTTCATAATGAGGAAATAAAATGTGCTGATGGCACCCGGAATAATAAGCGCAAAACGGGTATCCACCATCCCGAGATTTTGAATCAGCAGAAAAGTCGGGATCATGCCCCCGCCGAAAAACATCGTGAACGTAATCAACTTCATCAACGTTTTTCTGCCCATCAGATCACTGCGTGATAACCCATACGCTGCCAGCGAAGTCATGAGCAGATTGATGGCTGTACCCACCACAACATAGAACAAGGTGTTCATATATCCCGTATAGATGCGAGTATCCTGAAATACCGACTTGTACGCTCCCAGCTGGAACCCTTCAGGAATGAGCATCAGTGACCGGGAACGCAGCATCTGATCCGGATCGCTGATGGAAGAATTGAACACGTACAGCATCGGGTAAAAGCATAAAATCATGATGACCAAGAGCAGCAGGGTATTAAATACATCAAAAACTCGTTCCCCTATAGACTGTTTCATCGCTTCACCTTCCAATTACCAGAGACTGGTTGAGTTAAGCTTTCTGCTGATTGCATTCGCAATAATGAGCAGCGCGAAATTAATGACGCCGTTAAATAGTCCGATGGCGGTTGAATACGTATAGTTCCCCTCCAAAATACCGGAACGATAAACAAAGGTGGATATGACATCCGATGTCTCATAGGTCGGTGCCGTTTGCATCAGTAATATTTTCTGAAAATCCGCGTTCATGACCGCCCCCATACGCAGAATTAACATGATCACAATTGTGGGCATGATGCCCGGCAGTGTAATATGTAACAGCTGTTTCCAGCGGCCTGCGCCGTCAATTTTGGAAGCTTCATACAACTGAGGATCAATACCACTTAGTGCTGCCAAAAAGATAATCGAGGCCCAGCCTGCGCCCTGCCATATGTTGGACAGGATGTACATCGGACGGAACATATCTTTTTCCGCCAAAAACATAATTGGCTGCAGATCAAAAAAGTCACGAATGACGTTAAATAACCCACCGTCCAGAGATGAGAACGTTTTCAACATTCCAACCACGACGACAACCGAAATAAAATGCGGCATATAACTGATGGTCTGTACTGCACCTCTGAACCACTTCTTCCGGACTTCATTCAGCAACAGTGCTAGTAGAATCGGAGCCGGGAAACCAAACACAATACTGTAAAAACTCAAAATCAGTGTGTTCTTAATCAGTCGCCAGAAATAATAACTTTCAAAAAACATGGTGAAGTTATCAAATCCGACCCATTCGCCTGCCAAGATTCCTTTGATCGGGTTGTAGGATTCCTGAAATGCCATCAGTAGCCCGTACATTGGCCCATAGCTGAAAATCAGATAGTAGGCTACCACAGGAACGAGCATCAGATAAACGTATCTGTTGCGGACAAGTTCCTTTTTCACCGAACTCCATTTGCCAGCTGGCTTCAAACGCCCAGGTTCAATCCCCCGGCTTCGATTCAGCTCCATCCACTCAACCTCCACTCTCGATGTTCATTCATTCACATGACACTTCTAATGATAGAATCGAGCGCCTTTTCTTCCCATGCTCATTTCCGTTAAAAGCATGTTCAAAACCGAGTTCCGTCCGACAAAAAAAGACCCTGCTGCCGTTGAATGGCACACAGGGCCTGATCATAAATCAGATGTGAGTCGGATGTGGATCGGATATAAAGGAAGCTATGTAGAAGCGACAGCAGCGCTGTCTAGGGTACTTTTTTATACTCGGAAGGGGAGAAGCCCGTATATTTCTTGAACATTTTGCTGAAATACGGCCAGTTGGCACCAAACCCCGTCTGCTCGGCAAGCGAGGATACCGTGCAGTTCCCGTCCTGCTCCAGAAGCTCCAACGCTTTGCGAATGCGGTAGCTTAACACATAGTTCGTAAATTTCTCACCAGTTTCTTTCTTGAACATTTTGCCAATGTAGTCTGGATTCATGTATATTTCCCCAGCGATGGACTGGAGTGTCAATGTCTCGTCCTGGTAGCGCTTCTCTACCAGCTGTTTCACACTACCTACCATCTGCGATTGTCTCGAGCGATGTTGTTCGTAGCGGCGCAGCGTGATTTCCTTGGCAACGGCAAGCAGAAACTGTTGAAAAGAATGCAGGGTGCTGGATTCAATCATGCCTGGCAACTGGTCCATATACCTTTTCATCTCGGCAGAGCCGCTGAGTCGAATCATCTCCATAAACATCTGAATAAGATAGGACTTTGTTTGGGATATATCGTATCGCAAGCTGGCAAGCATCTGAAACATCCGGTTCAGCTCTGATCCGACTTCCTGCCAGTGTCCCGCCTTGATTGCAGTAACCATCCGCTCCGGATCGTATTCGAACTCAGGAAGAATGCGCTCTCCGGGAGAGTAAATATCCCGCTCCATAATGAGACTGCCCTCACCGAGGTAAAAGCGGTAATTGAGATAAACTAGCGTCTGCATGTACAAATGGCGTGCCTGCGAAAGATCTCCTGGCTCGCTCAGGGCAATCGTGAGATCGTCATGATAATATCGGGTAAATGTGGCGCGAATCTCATCGATATTATGGAAGAACTGCGTTTCAGACAACTTGTCCTCCATAATTAGTAGCACATGCCTTCCAACCGTGGCACTTAAGATGGGATTGTGAAAAATATCCTCGGCAATGTTCTTCACCGCAAACAAGTGCAAATACTCATGATCCCCCTCGATCTCTACCAGCAGCAACCGCACACGTTGATCCTGAAACTGTACATCGAATAATTCCTCGAAATACTTCCATTCCTTGACCCCATAGGTTCTGTTGGTCACCAATTCTTTCAGAAAATATTCCTTGGCATGTGGCAGTACACGCTCCAGATTATATTGGATTGACTGCACAAAACGCTCCTGATCGGTCAACTCTCGCTTCTCACTGACCAATTCACTAATAGCCTGTACAAGATGCTCTTCACTGCAGGGCTTGAGCAAGTAGTGCTTCACCCCATACTGCATGGCGGTCTTCGCATATTCAAACTCCGTAAAACCCGTGAGCATGATGAATGAGATATGCTGATACTTCTCTGCCACAGCTTCAACCAGCTGTAATCCATCCATTCCCGGCATGCGGATGTCCGAGATGATGATATCCGGGCGTTGCTGCTCGATTGAAGCAAGCGCTTCCAATCCATTTTGAGCAATACCAATCAGTTCTGTTCCTAATCGGGACCAGTTCACCACACTGGAGATCCCGTCCGAAATCATAAATTCATCATCGACCAACAAAACCTTGTACATCGTATGCATCCTCCTGCCTTTAACCAGTTCCATTCTATTATATGGGCATTATGCACAAATAGAGGGGAGGACGTTGAATGACATGGAATCGCACCCTAACAAGTCTGATTTCTGAACATTTGTATCAAGTGTGATGTTATTGGCTACAGAATCATGGTTTGTGTTGGTCCTTTGATCAAACCAAACAACCTTCACCCTGCCACAGGGTGAAGTGTTTGCCGCTGCTATGCAAATACGGGCTATATAGGTGACCATACATGCCCGGACGACTTATTTTTTTACTGCGTGAATGAAATGTATCGTTTCAAATGCCCTTAGATGATCGATTCGATCCTGGAAAAACTGTTCCTGAATCGCCTCGGGAGTCAGATGCTCATAAATAAGCAGCCCTGCTTCATCAAGCAAGGCCTCCATCTCCACATATGCGTAGCCGGATTGCATCGGCTCACCACCCATTGCAGCCAATTTAATCATATTTTCAACCCGATTAAACATTCCTTTTTCCTCAAAAAGGTGCTCATCTGCATAATCCAGAACTATAGAGCTTCCGATTGGCAGGTTCGCAAACACATGACGAATCACGTTAAACAGATCATTTTTGGACAAATAATACGAAACACCCAAGAGGCTAGCCAACGTCTTCCGTTTCTTCAACCCTTCAAGAGTCAAGCTGTCATTCGAAAGCTCGCGAGTAAAATCCATGGGTACAAAGTGAAGATTGTTCGGAATAGTCAGCTCGGCCTGATTCAGCCGCTCCTTCTTGAATTGCTGTGTAGCCGGATAATCCACTTCAATGATATCCAGCGTGTCCTCCAATTCCGGATGCCTCAAAGCAAACGTATCCATCCCGGCGCCAAGAATGACTACCTGCTTCAATCCCAACGCAACTTCATGCAAAAGTACATGCTCACAGTAAGCGGCCCGAGCCAGAGTTATTGGAGATAACTGTACCTGGGTAATCCATTTTAGAACCTTTTCCGGGTCGTCATTGAGCTGTTGAGCCATATCCGGGTTGAAAAAATGAATGCCTTTAACCATGTTATTGCTAATATCTGAAAACTCTTGAGGAGTGATAAGGGCACTAGCGATAAAATCATTGAAAATAAGAGGTGTATCATGTTGGCAATGATAGGCTCGGCCAAAGGTCGAAATCAATGATGTGATACTGGATTCATTTTGCTTCATACTTATTCCTCCCGTACAAACAAAAATAAGATTCCCCTGGCCAGGAGAATCTTATTATATACGGAATAATTTTATATGTAAATTATAGCATAAAAACATTTTTTTGTCAACCACAGTTTACGGATGAGCTGAAAAATTAAAGTGGACTTACCGTCCACTTTAACCCGTTCTTCCGCATCCTCTCCAACACGATGAGATCTGTTAGGCGTCCATCCCATACTCCTTCACTTCACGATTACGGTTCAACACTGCGTGCAGTGCAAAACCCAGTACCGCAATTGCCGCTGTGCCCGTTGCCAGCCACGCTACAGGAATAAGTCCTTGCTTGTCATACATGACCCCCATCGCATATGGCCCGATAACCCGGCCAACCGCGCCGATTCCACCCGATATCCCGATGTAAAAAGGGGCTGCCCTGCCTGCGTGCTCCGATATGAAGGCAGGTGTTGCAGGAGAGATCAGCATCTCTCCAAACGTGGCGAGTACCATGGCGAGCACCATGCCCGGATAGCTGTACATGGTAATCATGACGATATAGGCCATGCCATAGAATACCGCACTCGCGGTCATCTGGGCCGTAGAGGTACGGGCCATGGTCCGTTTCACCCAACTGGTGAAAGGTTGGCCTACAAAGATCAGCACCCCGTTCAGGGTCCAGAGCAGACCGTACATTCTTTTCTCCATTCCCTCAGAAATGATATACGGGGACACGCCGGTATTCCAGATGGAATTGCCGAATAACAGGAACAACACGCCCAAACTCATAAACAGATATAACCGGGTATTGCCCAGCAATGCCCAGACGCCCGGCCCATCGGGAACAGTTTTGCGTTTCGTCAGATGTACTTCCCCCTGATCCGGTTCAACCCGGGACAGATAATACCAGAAGAACATCGCAAATCCGGCTGAAGTCACTCCGTTCAGCACAAAGCTGAGATGATAGGAAAAGTCAGCCAGAAAGCCACTCAGCGCCGTACCAATCGCCACCCCGATATTGTTCGCTACATAGATAATATTGAATAGTTCACCGCGTCTCTCCGCAAACCGGAAGCCGATAAAGGCTTGAATCGCTGGCAGCGACAATGAACTGAACAAGCCAATCCAGCCCATGGCACATATAAATACGACCCAGTACGCGCTAATCCAGGGCAGCGCAAACAGACCTAATGCATTAAGCGCCAGTGAGCCAATGATCAGCTTCTTCACGCCCACCCGGTGATACAAGGACCCTCCAAGCAATTGTCCAAAGATGCCACCCAGGGACTGAATGAGGATCACAAAACCCGCGTTAGCCATCGTCCGTCCTAGCTCATCAAACACATACATGGTGGTCAGCGGCCACATCAAGGCACTACCGGTTGCGTTAACCAGACTTGCCAGCAAAAAAACTCTCACTTCTTTTGGATAGTTATCCAGCCATCTCATCATCTCTAGTTCATTCTCCTTAATACGCTACAAAACGTGTTCCCATACCAAAAAAACCTTTGCCCTGACGGCATAACCAGCCAGAGCGAAGGCCTTTGGAAGTGTTACATGTATTGCTCTTTAGATCTTGCTCAAGTTCTATCCTTTGTTCATCTTACCTCAAAAACATCCCGCTGCAAGCACACTCATTGACGCTTCACTTCGACAGTGGCCGAGAAGAATGTAGCCCCGTTGCCCATGTCCGACAACCGATTGGACGTGAGTGAATTGGCTCTCTGCTTCTTGCCTTCACCATCCCACCACAAACCCTGGCTGATGACGGTTCCCGGCAGCATGGCTTCACTCACCTTGGCGGTAAGTTCGATACGCCCACGATC
>Ga0209437_100835_pt1 | contig 13427 bp, 10 predicted proteins | sample AraplaL_Cvi_mTSA_FD_184266 | JGI IMG/M metagenome (GOLD analysis project Ga0209437, IMG submission 184266) | Arabidopsis root microbial communities from the University of North Carolina, USA - plate scrape CL_Cvi_mTSA (SPAdes) (version 2) | ecosystem: Host-associated > Plants > Roots > Endosphere...
GGGGCCGGTCGCCAGGCCCGACGACGGTGCCGCCATACGTCAGGTGCTGGAGACGTTGCGTCGGCGCGAGGGTTACCTGGACCGCGTGCCGGTACGTGTCGACGACCAGGTCACTTTCGTGGACGTGAACGACATCGTGTGGATCAAGGCCAACCGTAACGTGGTCGAGATCCATCTCGCCGACCGTACTCACGAAGTGCGCGAGACGATGACGGCGCTGGCGGAACGCCTGGACCCGAGGTACTTCGCGCGGGTGCACCGTTCCGCCATCATCAATGTCCGCCGCGTCCGCTCCATCCACCCCTGGTTCAACGGCCACCACGTGGTCACCATGGACACGGGGCAGAAACTGCGGATGAGCCGCTATCAACAAGAGGCCTTCATGCGGCTGGTCTCGACGCGCGTCGAGAAGGCACCCGACGAGTAAAGCGTATGCAGCCGCGTTGCTAGCGTCGCGTCGCCAGCACGCCATCCAACGCCAGTTGCGCCTTGAAGCCCGCTTTTTCGAGGCGCTTTTCGACTTCGCGCGGCACGTCGCGCCCGGACGTCAGCTTGTTCGGGGAACCGGTGTAATGGAACAGGCGTCCGCCACGCCGCAGCACACGCGCGAGCTGGTCGTAGAACGCCTGTGAATATAGCTCCCCGGCAATGCCGAAGCGCGGCGGATCATGCAGAATCGCGTCCATCGACGCGTCGGGCAGCATCGTCACCGCTTGTGACACGTCGTCGTGCGTGAGTTGCAGACGCCCACCGGACGACGGCGCATCGGGGTCCGGCGACCACGGATTGATCGTTCGAAGCCAGAGCACGTCGTCGTTCTTCTCGAACGACACGATGCGTCCCACGCCTGCGTCGAGGCAGCACGCAGCGAAGTAGCCCAGGCCACCGCAGGTATCCAATACCGTCTTGCCGCGCGGTTCCACGAGCGCCACCTTGCGGCGCGCGTCGTCGAGGGGCGACTCCTTCGACGTGGGCAGCATCTTGATGCCGTCGATCTCGAACGTGGGTACGCCCCATGACGTCGGCACGAGCTTGATAAGCGAGCCCGAGAAACGCGATACGGCGACGAAGTCGTCGCCGTCCCAGTAATAGAGCGTGCGGTCCTTCAGACGATCCGGATAGGGATAGGCGAGGCCGGCCCATTGCCATTGCGTTGGCCCGAGCTGCGCGACGCCTTCGGACCGGCCGAGATCAAGCGATCCGGTCCAGATCGTAGCGTCGGCATCGCGCGCGGATGCCAAGGCGTCGGCATCGGCGCGGGTAAGCAGGGGACCGGAGTAATGCGACACGAGGTTTTCCAGGGCGCCGACGGCGCAAAGGGCTGCATGGTACCAAGCGCCGTTCGTTGAACGGCTTGGGCGCTTCCGGCGGCAAGGTGAGCGTCAGCTACTCGACGACGCCAGCGCCGCGCATCGCGCGCTCAGGGGGCGTCCGCGAGCGCGTCCAACCCCGCCAGTGCAAAGGTCGCCATGTGATCGGCCAGGTCGGGGGAGCCGGGCTGCAACGCAGGCAGCGCCTTTTCGCGGAGGCCGGGCGGCGCGAGCAACAGCACGATGCACGGCACCACCGTCATCATCAGGCCGCGCTGCACCTTCGGGTGGTCGTGCGGCAGACCCATGCAGTCGGCGATGAGCCCGGCCACGATGCCCGCTTTCGGCACGATTGCTTGGTCGACCAGCGTCGAAGCGAGCGGCGAGGGCGCCATGACCTCGCGCAGCACGACCTTGAAGCCCCACGAGGTTTCGTCCTGCCCCATCTGCGCGACGAGGTGTGCCATGAGGCCGCGCACCCTGTCTTTCGCAGGCTGGTCCGAGGCGACCAGGGCGCGCAGTTCCTCCTGGCTGATAACTTGCCGGTGCGCCTCGACGAGCACGGCGGCATAAAGCCCGTCCCGACTGCCGAAGTGGTAGTTCACCGCGGCCATGTTCACGCCTGCGCGAAGACAGATGTCCTTGCTCGACGTACCGAGGTAGCCATGTTCTGCGAACAGCCGTCCGGCGACGTCGAGCAGGGTGGCGCGGGTCGTCTCGCCGTCCTGGCGGGGACTCCGCTGGGGCGTCGGGGACACGGGTAGACGAGCGGACATGAGCGAACCGGGGTACGAGGTGCGGCAAAATGTAACTCAAATTTGTATTTGATTCGACCTTGCCCGCACCCTAGACTGCGGGAACTCTCGCGGCTCAGGGGCCCTTCATGCGCAGACCGACGCCTCGTTTCCTCGCTGTCGCTGCGGTGACGCTGGCGGTCGCCGCGGGCATCGCCTGGTGGCTGCTGCGGCCGCATGGCGATGAACCGATCGTCCTGCACGGTAACGTCGATATCCGCCAGGTCTCGCTCGCCTTCAACGGTAGCGAACGCGTCGCGCAGATGCGCGTGGAGGAAGGGGATCGGGTCGTCAGCGGCCAGGTGCTTGCCACACTCGACACCACCAAGCTCGCCTTGCACCTCGCTCAGGCGCAGGCACAGCTCGGTGCGCAGGATCAGCTCCTCAAGCGGCTGGAAGCCGGCAATCGTCCCCAGGAGATCGCCCAGGCCGACGCGAACGTGCGCGCCGCGCAGGCCGATGCACGCATGGCGCGGCAGACGCTCGATCGACTCCGGGAGATCAGTCGCGACACGCGCGGCCGCGCGGTGAGCCACGAGGAACTGGACCAGGCCGCCGCCGCGAGCGCCGCCGCCGATGCCAAGCTCGACGCGCAACGCAAGGCGCACGATCTCTCCGTGGTAGGAGCGCGCAAGGAAGACATCGACCAGGCGCGCGCGCAACGCGACGCCGCGGCAGCGGAACGCGCGGTCGTCGCGCAGCAACTCGCGGATGCCGAATTGAAGGCACCCGTCGACGCCGTGATACGCAGCCGCCTCGTGGAGCCGGGTGACATGGCCTCGCCGCAGCGTCCCGTGTACACCTTGGCGCTGCTTCACCCGAAGTGGATCCGTGCCTACGTGTCGGAGACGAATCTCGGCCGCATCAAGCCCGGCCAGGCGGCTCGCGTCACCACCGACAGCGCACCGGCTCACCCGATCGAGGGTCGCGTCGGCTACATCGCCTCGGTGGCCGAGTTCACGCCCAAGAACGTGGAAACCGAGGACCTTCGCACCAGCCTGGTCTACGAGGTGCGGATCAACGTCGACGATCCCGACGATCGCCTTCGCCTCGGCATGCCGGCGACCGTCGAGCTGCCCGGTACGGTGGCTGCAAGGCCATGACCGACGAACTTGCGCTGGTGGCCCGCGGTATCGGCAAACGTTTCGCCGCGAGCCGCACAGGGCAGGCGGTGCAAGCGCTGGACGACGTTTCGCTCGCCGTGGCAAAGGGCACGATCACCGCACTTGTAGGACCTGACGGCGCGGGCAAGACGACCTTGCTGCGTCTTGCCGCCGGGTTGATGGTGGCCGATGCGGGAACGATGACCGTGCTGGGCATCGATGTCGCCCACGATCCGCAGGCCGTGCAGGACAGCATCAGTTACATGCCGCAGCGCTTCGGCTTGTATGAAGACTTGAGCGTTCAGGAGAACCTCGATCTCTATGCCGACCTTCACGGCGTCGATGCGGCCACGCGTCGCGATCGCTATGCACGTCTCATGGCGATGACCGACCTGGGGCGATTTACCGACCGTCCCGCAGGCAAGCTGTCCGGCGGCATGAAGCAGAAGCTCGGCCTGGCCTGCACGCTGGTGCGTTCGCCCGCACTGCTGCTTCTGGACGAACCGACCGTCGGGGTCGATCCGCTGTCTCGCCGTGAGCTGTGGGAAATCCTCGAGCAGCTCGTCGCCGACGAGCGGCTCAGCGTGCTGGTCAGCACGTCCTACATGGACGAGGCGGAGCGTTGCGAGCATGTGGCCATCCTGCATGAAGGTCGTCTGCTGGCGGACGGCCCCCCATCGACGATCCGCGCGACGGCGGACGGCTTGTGTTTCGCTGCTACGCCCGCGGCAGGGACGGCGGCGCGTTCGCTCCAGGCCCGGCTGCTCGACGACGAGGACACGATCGATGCCGTGCCGCGCGGCGGAAAAGTGCATGTCGTGCGTGCACGACATGCCGTGTCGCAGGGCGATTCTGGGCTCGCCGCGCTGCTCGGTGCGGCGAGCAGCGTACCGGTGGCAGCCACCCTGGAGGACGGGGTGATGCTCGCATTGCGTTCGAAGGTACAGCGCGATTTCGCCGCGGCTGCCTCCACCAGTACGTCGGGAGCGGCGCAGCGGGCGCATGACGGGCCCGTCATCGAGGTCAAGGATCTGGTCCGCCGATTCGGGGACTTTATCGCTGTGGATCGCACGAGTTTCAGCGTGGAGCGCGGTGAGATCTTCGGCCTGCTTGGCCCGAACGGTGCCGGCAAGACGACGACGTTCCGCATGCTGTGCGGGTTGCTTCCGGCCAGTTCGGGCAGCCTGCACGTCGCCGGATACGACCTTCGACGCGCACGCGCGCACGCTCGCCAGCAGGTCGGCTACGTGTCGCAGAAGTTCGCGCTGTACGGCAGCCTCAGCGTGGACGAAAACCTTTCGTTCTTCGGTGGCACCTATGGTTTGCACGGCGCCCGGCTGCGCGAGCGCATGCATGCGGTAAAGGCGCAATTCGAGCTGGAACGGTCCGGCGGTGCGCCGGCGGGTAGCCTGCCCGGTGGATTCAGGCAGCGGCTGGCGATGGCGACCGGCCTCCTGCACGAGCCGGACATTCTGTTTCTCGACGAACCGACGAGCGGTGCGGATCCGCTGGCTCGCCGCGAGTTCTGGCGACGCATCACGGCGCTGGCCGAAAGCGGCACGACCATCATCATTACCACGCACTTCATGGAGGAAGCCGAGTACTGCGATCGCGTCGTGATCCAGGACGCAGGGCAGGTGCTTGCGCTCGGCACACCCGCAGCCATCCGTCGGCAGGCCGGGGAGACCGACGAGGCCCCCTTCGACATGGAGCAGGCGTTCATCGGCATCGTGCGGCAGCACCGACAGCATACAGGCGGCAACGCCAGGGATGCCGCATGAGCACGGCGAACAGAAGCGGTTTTGCGCGGCGGTTGATCGCGCTCGTACGCAAGGAGGTCAAGCAGTTGCTGCGGGACCGGAGCAATCTCATGGTGGGTATCGCCCTGCCAGGCGTGCTGATCCTGATCTTTGGCTATGGCCTTTCGTTCGACGTGAAGCATGCCCCCGTCGCTGTCGTGCTCGAAGACCCGTCGCCGATGGCGAACGACGTGATGGCCGGCATGCGCCTGTCGCCGTATCTCGATCCGAAGCCGGTTCACGACATGCACGCCGCCGAGGCGCTGATGGCCGATCGCGAGGTAAACGCGATCCTGCGTATTCCCTCGGACTTCTCGCGACGCCTGCACCTCGGCGACGCGCACTTGCAATTGATCCTGCACGGTGCGGATGCCAATACGGCACGCACGGTGCAGGGCTACGTGGAGTCGTCGTTACAGGCGTGGGCCGCCGAGCAGGAACAGCGTGCGGGTGACACCGCCACGCCGATCGGCATGGTGCATCTCGAGCAGCGCCTCTGGTTCAACGAGGCCAACACCAGCACGTGGTTCCTCGTACCCGGACTGCTGGTACTCATAACGACCCTGGTGGGCGCGTTCCTTACGGCGTTGGTCATGGCGCGGGAGTGGGAACGCGGCACGCTCGAAGCCCTGTTCGTCACGCCGGTACGGCCGCTGGAAATCCTGCTGGCGAAAATCATTCCGTACTTCGTGGTCGGCCTGATCGGGCTGGCGATGTGTCTGCTCGCGGCGCGCTTCCTGTTCGAGGTGCCGCTGCGCGGATCGCTACTGCTGATCGTGCTTCTGTCGGTGTTCTACATGTTCGTTGCGCTCGGCATCGGTCTACTGATTTCGGCGGTCACCAAGAATCAGTTCAATGCCAGCCAGATCGCGTTGATCGCCAGTTTTCTTCCCGCGCTCATGCTTTCCGGTTTCATCTACGACCTGCGCAACATGCCCTGGCCGGTGCAGGTGGTGGGGCACGCGCTTCCGGCGACGTATTACTTGGAAGCGCTGAAAAGTCTCTTCCTGGCCGGCAACCTGTGGTCCATGGTCCTGAGGAATTGCGCCATCCTGTTCGGCTACGCGGTCGTGCTCCTGGCGGCGGCACGCCTGAAGACCCGGAAGCGCATCGGATGAACAGCCTTGTCGCCTTCCTGCGTCGCGTGCTCAACCTCTGCCGGAAGGAGCTTAAGGTGATCCTTAAGGATCCGGCGGGCCGCATGGTGTTGTTCGCACCGGTGCTGGTGCAGTCGTTGATTTTTGGCTACGCGGCGACGCTCGACCTGCGGCAGGCCCCTTATGCGCTGCTCGATCAGGATCACGGCGAGGCGGCCACGGCGCTGGTCGCCCGGATCGAAAGCTCCGGCGCCTTCCAGCGCGCGGCCACACTCCGGAACGAGAGCGACATCCCACCCATCGTCAATGCGGGCGACGTGCTGTTCGTCGTACACATCCCGCCGCGCTTCGAAAGCCGTCTTTCCAACGGCGAGGACACGCCGGTGCAACTCGTGCTCGACGCGCGCAATTCGGTCTCGGCAGGGACGGCGGCGGGGTACCTGGGCACGATCGTGAGCCGCTTCAATGCCGATTGGCGGAAGGAACACGGTGGTGGCGAGGTTCCGCTTACCGTGGACGTGCGTAGTTGGTACAACCCGAATCTCGAAACGCGCTGGTTCATGATGACCGCCATGATCGCGAACCTGAGCATGCTGCAGACGCTCATGCTGACCGCGCTGTCGGTCGCCCGCGAACGGGAGCAGGGCACGTTCGATCAGTTGCTGGTGACGCCGTGTACGCCGACGGAGATCATGATCGGGAAATCGGTGCCGTCGATCATCGTCGGTCTCGCGCAGGCCAGCCTCGTCGTGCTCATCACCAGCCTGTGGTTCCGCATCCCGCCGGCGGGTTCACTAGTGACGCTTTATACGGCGCTGTTGGTGTTCACTTTGGCGGCCGTGGGCATCGGGCTTGCCATTTCCGCACTGGCGGTGAGCATGCAGCAGGCGATGCTCTACACGTTCGTGCTGATGATGCCGCTCGTCCTGCTGTCGGGCATGACCACACCGATCGCCAACATGCCCGTGGTCATGCAGTGGTTCACGATGATCGATCCCGCGCGTTATGGCATCCACATGGTTCATCGTGTCTACCTCGAAGGCGTGGGCCTCCACGCGGTGCTCGCCGACATCTTGCCCTTGCTCGCCATTGCCGCTGTGACCCTGCCCACCGCGGCGTGGCTCTTCCGTCATCGACTCACCTGAATCCGGTACGCCTCATGCGCACGCCAACGCCTCGCTTTCTGCCGCTTCTCGTCCTGGCGATGGGCACGCTCGGCGGCTGCGCCGTCGGCCCGGATTTCGTCCGCCCGACACCGACGACCAAGCCGCCTGCGGACTGGACGACCCTGCGCGCCGGCGACCCGTCGCTGCGCGACGCGGCATGGTCCGGCGAGCACGCCGAACCGTCGAGCGATTGGTGGAAGGCGTTCGGCGATCCGGTGCTCGACGCACTGGAAGCGCGCGCCGCCGTGGCCAACCCCGATCTGCAGACGGCGGCGCTACGTTTTGCCCAGAGTCGTGCGCAGCGCCACGCCGTCGCGGCACAGCGTGGCCCTCAAGTGAACCTGGATGCCAGCGCGCAGCGCCAACGCCCGAGCGAAAACGGCGCGACCACCCGAACCATCGATGTGCTTGCGCCGGCGAGCAGTCGCGATGCCGTGCTTGCCCTCCTGAGCCAACCGTTCAACGTGTACGAGGCGGGCTTCGACGCTTCCTGGGAACTCGACTTCTGGGGACGCGTACGGCGTTCGGTCGAAGCAGCCGACGCGCAGGTGGACGTGTCCGGGGCACTCTTCGACGGCGTTCGACTCGATGTGGCGGCCGAGGTGGCACGACGCTATATGGAACTGCGCGGCGTACAGCGGCAGGTCGCCCTCACGCGGGCCGACATCGATGCCGCCACCGAGCGCTTCGCCCTGCTGAAAGCACGCGCGGACGGCGGCATGGCCAGCGACCTCGATGCGACGCGGCAGCAGGCGCTGCTGGCCGATCTCGAGTCGCGCCTGCCGGCCTTGCTGGACCAGGAGGCCAGCGCGATCGATGGACTCTCGTTGTTGCTCGGGCAGCCGCCGGGAGGTCTCCAGACCATGCTGGCTCCCCCGCATGACGAAGCGCCCACGCCGGCCTGGCCCGATCTGGCGCTGGGCGTGCCTTCCGAGCTTGCACGCCGTCGGCCCGACATCCGCCAGGCGGAAGCGCGTCTGCACGCTGCTACGGCGAACACGGGCGTTGCCGTGGCCGACCTGTACCCGCGCATCACGCTAGGCGGTTCGTTCGCCTTCGAGTCGCTCAGATCCGGGGAACTTGGCGACTGGGGTAGCCGCCAGTGGACCGTAGGGCCGCGACTGGACCTCCCGGTATTCGACATGGGCCGCCGACGCAGCGTCGTCACCCTGCGCCGGCTGGAACAGCAGGAGGCGGCGGTGGCGTATCAGAACACCGTCCTGCAGGCGTGGACGGATGTGGATACCGCATTGAACGGGTACGCCGCCGAACGCCAGCGGCATGCGCGACTCGTCGAACGCGAGCGTCTGTCGCGCGACGCGTACGACATGGCGGTGTCGCGCCATCGGGCCGGCGACGTCAGCTATATCGATGAGCTGGACGCGCAGCGGACCCTGCTCGACGCGCAGCGCGAGCTGGCACAGAGCACGGCGGCGGTTTCGGTGCGATACGTGGCGGTGTGCAAGGCTATCGGGGGCGGCGACACGCCTAATTGACCGGGCTCATGTGGCGGACTGCGTCATCGCCTATGATCCGCCCCATGAACACACCTTCTTCACATTTCTCCGAGCCCATCCCGCGCCGCGGCAGCTTGGCGTGCGTCGGCATGGGCATGACCCTTGGCTCGCACCTCACGCCCCTGGCACACAGCTACATCGTCCAGGCGGACGTCGTGTTCGCGGCACTCTCCGACGCCGTGGTGGAAGCCTGGCTCCGGCGCATGCATGGCGACGTGCGCAGTCTGCAGCCGTACTACCGCGAAGGAAAATCGCGCATGCGGACGTACCGGCAATGGGTCGATCTGATGCTGGACGAGGTGCGCGCGGGTAAGCGCGTGTGCGGCGTGTTCTACGGGCACCCTGGCATCTTCGCGTGGTCGCCGCACAAGGCCATCGAGAAGGCGCGGGACGAGGGTTTCGAGGCGCGGATGGAGCCCGGAATCTCGGCAGAGGATTGCCTGTATGCCGACCTGGGCATCGATCCGGGCCGCTATGGATGCCAGCACTTCGAAGCCAGCCAGCTACTGTTCTACGAGCGTCGGCTCGATCCCAGTGCGTACCTGGTGCTGTGGCAGGTCGGCGTGGTGGGCGACCGATCCCTGGCTCGCTTCGCGACCGGGCCGGCCTACCGACAGGTATTGGTGGATGTGCTGGCCCAGGACTACCCGTTGGATCACGAGATCATCGTCTACCGGGGCGCGACGCTGCCCATCCAGACACCGGGGGTGCGCCGCATTCGTCTGCGCGACCTGCCGGGGGATCCTCTGACGGCGGTGGAAACCGTGGTGCTGCCTCCCGCCGTGGCCCTGAAGCCGAATCCGGCGATACAGGAGCGCCTGGCCGCGATCGATGCGCTTGAGGCTGACGCCGGACGGTAAAGAAACGGCGGCGGCTGCCGTCACGGTTTCCGGGGCCTCGGCCCTGACATCGACCGTTATCGGAAAACAGGGGAACAACATGCGTGACACGATCGAACTGCTGGAGGCCATCGGGCGCGACGCCGCGTTACGCGATGCGTCGGCCGAAGAACTGGCCGAGTTGCTCGCCAAGGCCGGTGCGACGGAGGCATTGGTGAAGGCCGCTGCCCTGGGTGACAGCTCGCACTTGGACGGTGAATTCGGCCGCATCACCATGCACACGACGCAGATTTCCCAGACCCCCTGCCACGAGGATGACGATGACGGGGATGACGACGGGGACGATAACGACGACCAAGGTGACGACGATTGCGACGACGAGCCGCACGCGCCGCCAGCGCCCGGCCACGCCGAGCCATAGTCGAGGCCCGGGACGGGGGACGACCAGGGATGAAACGTTTCAGGTCATGGTTTGCCTGCCTCGTCTTCGCCTGCGGCGCCGTGGAAGCCGCAGAGCGTACCGCGACTTCGATCGACGACCCGGCGGCATTTCTCGCCCAGACCGAAAGCCTGCGCACGAAAGATCATGCCGAGTTCGTACGCCGGCTTGAGGAAATCCACCGCGTGTCCCCGCCGATGGACGCGTCCACGACGTGGTACCTGCGTTATCTCGACGCCTGGCAGACCATGTTCTCGGGCGATTACGTCAAGTCACAGACGGCGCTGCAGGACATCGTGGCGCATTCCGGCGACGCCACACTGGCGGCCAAGGCATCGGCGCTGTTGCTGAGCAACTTCGCCGCCAACCGTCGCTATGCGGAAGCGTTCGCGCTCGCGAACCAGGTCACCGTGGGCCTGGACAAGGTCACTGACCCGCTCGCCCGGTCGATGCTGCTGATGAATCTGTCGCAGATGCTGAATCTCGCAGGCCAGGCGGACCTCGCCCTGCGCTACGCGGCGATGATGGAGGAATCCATGCCGCCGGGCGGCGATCTCTGTTATCCACGCTCCTTGCGCGTCGCCGCGCTCGATACGCGCGGCCATCTTTCGTCGACAAGCACCGACCTGACAGAGGCCATCGAGACCTGCGTGTCGTCGGCCCAGCCGGTGCTCGCCAACACCATGCGGCTGGTTCTCATCGACCGGCTGCTCGACGAGAACCAGCCGCGCAAGGCGCTCGATCTGCTTGACCACATCGGCGGCAGTATCCGCACCAATGCGTACTATCCGCACATGCTGGCGTCGCAAGTGCAACGTGCCAGGATCTACGAAAAACTCGACAGGAACGACGAAGCCCGGAAGGCGGCGCTAGCCGCCGTGGCCATGAGCGATCCGTCCGACCTGAGCGAGTGGCTGAGGGATGCTTACGGCGTGCTGTACCGGATCGAGAAGGCCAGTGGACACAGCGCCGCCGCGCTCAACTATTACGAGCGCTATACCGCTGCCGACAAGGGATATCTCACCGATCTCACGGCGCGCAGCCTTGCCTTCCAGCTCAGCCAGCAGCACGTCGTGGTCCAGAAACTGGAATCCGAACAGCTGGCCAAGCAGAACAACATCCTGCGCCTGCAGAAGGCACTGGAAACCAAAGCGCTGGAAACGGGGCGGCTCTACATCGGCCTGCTGTCGATGTTCCTCGCCTCGGTGATCTTCTGGCTCTTCCGCACCAAGCGGTCGCAGCTCCGCTTCCGCAAGCTGTCCCGTTACGACGGCCTCACGGGAATCTTCAATCGCCAGCATTTCATGAACGAAGCGGAGCGCGTGCTGCGATCGATGGAAAAGCGTCACGCACCCGCGTGTCTGCTGTTGATCGACCTCGACCACTTCAAGCAGGTCAACGACACCTATGGTCATGCCATGGGCGACGTCGTGCTTCGGCACGCGGCGACCCTTTGCCAGCAGCAGTTGCGCCCCGCGGACTTGTTCGGACGGCTCGGTGGAGAGGAATTCGGGGTGTTCCTACCGGGCTGTCCGCTGGACGAGGGCGTAGCGATCGCGGAGCGCATCCGGCGGGCCATCGAGCTGTCGCCCGCCGTGGAGGACGGGTACACCATCGTGTTTTCCGCCAGCGTGGGGGTCGCAGGCACCGAAGACCACGGCTATACCTTGCCGCGTGTATGCCGCGAAGCCGATGCATCGCTCTACGCGGCCAAGCGCGCTGGACGCAATCGCGTGGTCGCGAACGGCCACGCGCACGAGTGCGCACAGCCGTCCGTGGCCTAGCCGCTAAAGGTCGAACGAGGCCGACACATAGAACGTGCGCGGCGTGCCCTGGGTCAGGTAACCGCCGTTGGCCGAGGCCCAGTAACCCTTGTTCGCCACGTTCTGCACCGTTAGCCGGAAGGTGACGGGTACGCCTTCCAGATGCGTCGTGGTGCGCGCACCGAGATCGTACGTCGTCCACGCCGGTACCTTCAGGGTGTTCGCCGCGTCGAGATACTGCTTGCCGGTATGCACCGCCCGTGCGCTCAGGGTGACGTCGGGCACGTTCGGCAGATCCCACTCCACGCCGGCATTGGCCTGGAAGCGGGGCACGCCGATCGCGTCGTTGCCTTCGTTCGTGCCCCCCTGAGTCTTCACCAGTTCGGGCCGGATGTAACTGAGGCCGCCAAGCACGCGTATCCCCGCGGTGGGCTGGCCAAACACGTTCCATTCGACGCCGCGATTCCGCTGCTCACCGTCCACGACATACGTGTTGGACGTGTCGACGTAGGCGCTCGGCTGCTTGATCTGGAACAGTGCGAGGCTGCTGCCGACGGTACCGGCATCCCACTTCACGCCCACTTCGTTCTGCTTCGCCTTGTACGGCGCGAACACTTGGCCGGCATTGGTCACCGGTCGGTTGTTGAAGGTCTCCGGCGCCTGATCGCCCTGCGTCAGCGCTTCGATATGGTTGGCGTAGACCGACCATTGCTCGGCGATACGGTAGTTCAGACCGATGACGGGGCTGGTGGCGTACTGCTCGTACTCGGCATTCTTCGCACCATCCACGCCGTTCACCGCGTAGTTGTAACCGAGCACGTGCAGCTTCTGGCGACGGGCGCCGAGGGTGAGTTCCAGGCTGTCGTCGAGGAAACCGAGGGTGTCCGACACCGCGACGCTGCGCAGTTGCGTGCGCCCCGTAATGCCCGGATCGGAAATCGGGCCCACGTTATAGGCAAACGCCGGCACCGGCACATAGGTCGGCGCGTAAAGGTTGGTCTGGATCGGATCGAGCGAGCCGGCGTACGCCGCCTTCTTGCGGAACGTGAGCGCGGAGAAGCCGACGTTGACGCGGTGGCTGACCTCGCCGGTGTCGAAGTGCATGTTGACTCCCGCCTCGCCGGTGGCGGTGTCGGCGATGTACGGCACCGTGAAGCGCGTTTCCGTGGCGTTGCCAGCGCGATCGAGCAGGGTAGGGCTCACGTAGTCGCCAAACTCGTTGCCGTGGTGCGCACCGGCCGCGACGTAACCGGTGATCCACGGTGCGAAATCGTACTCGGCGCGAACGACGCCGAAGGTGTCCTCCAGCGAGGAGTTCGACCACGGTTGCGCGTAGTTGGTGCGTGCGGACGGGGCACGCGGAACGGCGGTGAGGCCACTGGCATAGACGACGGCACGGCCGCCGGTAATGACCTGCTTCTGGTAGCCGAGATCCGTGGTGACGCGCAGCTCGTCGCCGCGGTAATCGAACGCGACCGACGCAGCGGTGACGCGGCGCTGTTCGCCGTCGATGCCGGTGTTGCCGTCGCGATGCACGGCATTCACGCGCACACCGAAGGCTTCGCCAGCGCCAAAGCGGCGACCGAGATCGACGCTCGCA
>Ga0209437_100837_pt1 | contig 13406 bp, 8 predicted proteins | sample AraplaL_Cvi_mTSA_FD_184266 | JGI IMG/M metagenome (GOLD analysis project Ga0209437, IMG submission 184266) | Arabidopsis root microbial communities from the University of North Carolina, USA - plate scrape CL_Cvi_mTSA (SPAdes) (version 2) | ecosystem: Host-associated > Plants > Roots > Endosphere ...
CCTTGGCATATACTTTGACTCCGTTCAGAATAAAAGTAAATGCATCTTCACCCCGCTCATTATGAAGAGCCAGCTCAATCGTTCGTAACCCATAAGGCTCGCTGTAACGATCCACCTCAATGCCATCTGCGTATAAAGTAACCTCTAGCGTATACAGATACGGCTCACCCAGATCATGAGTCCACCATAACTGAGGTGACGTGACGTTCAACGTGCTATCTGCCTTACCACCTTCTACAGGCAGTTCAGTGGCTCCTGCCACCTCGTGTCCGTTGCGATCCAGCAGACGAACATTACAGGACGTAACCACAGCCTGCTCACGTTTCTGTCTGCTGCTGAAAGACAAGACGGACTTCACATCTGCCGTGACGCGTAATACAGCAAGCTCTGGACTGACTGATTCCGTTTGAGCATACACACTTTCCAACTTGGCTATTGTTCGTTTTTCCAGCCGTACAGCCCCCCAGATTCCCACCGTCACCATGCGTGGCCCCCAGTCCCAGCCAAAGTTCATCGCTGCTTTGCGCAACCATGGCCGTTCCTTCGTATACGAGGACCAGTCAAAGGTTTCTTTGTCCCGGTGATGCAGGTGAAGCGGATCAAACTTGACAGCAATCGCATTCCAGCCGCTGCGAACCAGAGATGTTACATTAAATGTATGTGACATAAGCATATTTGCCGTTTTTCCAACTTCATGGCCATTCACATACACCGTTGCAAACGTGTCCAATCCTTCAAACACCAATTCAAAGTTCTCTTCCGTCTCCGCATCTCTCACCAGATTGAAGGTTGTACGGTACCACCATTCCTTTTGCTCAATCCAGCGACTTTTGGCATCATTATGTCCGTAATAGGGCGGATCAATGATACTGCGCTCAATCAGTGCAGCATGTACATCCCCAGGCACTTCAGCCCCGATCCAAAAACGGTCATCTAGCGCAGCAGCTGCCACATCCATTGCCCGCTTCTCCCCAACTTCATAATGTTGTATCTTCCATTGTCCCGATAAATCCTGACTTGAACTATGGGTCTTCATCAATACACCCTCACTCTCCAATAACCCTGAGTAATCCCCTATCGAAAACGTTTGCAGAAAAGCAATGCATGCTTCCTAATCTGCTATTTCTAACTTCCCGAAGACTTGAACGACAACGCCTCTTCGCGATATTCACTTGGGGTCTTACCGGTATGTTTTTTGAACAGCCTGCTAAAATATTTGACGTCTTCGTAGCCGCTGATGGCAGCAACTTCACTGACCTTCGCTGGAGACACCGCGAGCATATCCATCGCTCTTCGGATACGCATATCGGTGACAAAATCCCCAAAGGTCACACCCATTTCTTTTTTAAACAGTTCACTGAGATGACCCGGATGCAAATGAACATGTCCAGCTACCTGCTGTAGATTAATATCCTGTGCCAGTGATGATTCAATATAACCAATAGCCTTTTGCACATGGGCAGCCTGTCCCTGACCCATTCGGCTATGATAGACATGCATCAGACCATACAGATGGTGGAACAACATATCCCCCAGATCTACAGCTTCGGCATCCGGTTCCGGCAACCAGGGTTCGAGCCTTGCGGTTTCTTCACGCCCTGTCGCTCGCATTGTGCGGGTAAGCCAGCGATGACCTGCAATGACCGCAGAGTGCAGACAAGCACTGAACGATTCTGGCGTGACCTCCGGTTCTGTAATAAGACTAGCCACCAGTTCTCGCGTCCATGTCGTTAACCTCACTGAATCATTATCCAGCAATATTGAACCAAGTGTGGTCTCCTCTTCGTGCGTAAGTACAGTTTTACCACCTTGGCGATCCTGAACGTGCTCATAGTGCCATACTTTATCATCCATCAGCCCCCGATATCGGAAAGCTGCTGAAGCAGTTCGGTAGCTTTCGTGCAGATCTGCATATCCACGCACAGGCAGACCCACCGCTGCGCGCAGGGTGCACTTCAGTAATTGCTCCACCCGACGTAATGCACTCTCCAGCCTGAACGGATATTCCTGATCCACAGGCGGCCATGAAACTACACATATAATTTGCTGTTTCTCTACATGAGCAATGGCACCCGGTAGCATATCCTCGAGAGTATTCTGTACCGCAAATCGTAATAGCGCATCCGAGGATCGATCCCAACCCTCTGCTCGAAGAACAATGACTTGTCTGCGAATCTGTTCATCATCAGGGCCATCATCCGCTGCCTCTATTCCAGCATCAGATCGCAGAAATGAAGGAAATTGGCCCGAAGCGGTGTCACCGTCAATGATCCAACCGGCAAATAACCGCTCCCGATTCTCCCGAATAAGCTGTCCCTCTCTGGACTTCTCTGCCCAACGTTCCGTGATCCGTTGTTTGGCCTGTAATACGGTCTTGATGATCTCTTCCGGCTTGCTTGTTTTGAGCAGATAATCTGTAACACCTTGGCGTATCGCCTGCTGGGCATAAGAAAAGTCATCGTATCCGGACAAAATAATGACTTCCAGCTCAGGTAACAATCGCAGACCCTCTTCTGCCAGTTCCAACCCTGATCTGCCTGTCATTCGAATATCCGTCATCAGGATATGCGGACGTTCCTCTGCCATGCGTGTTAACGCCTCCTCTGCCGAGGCAGCCGGTTGAAGAAGTTCAATTCCGAGTTCATGCCAAGCGATAACGCTGGCAAGCCCTGTACGGATAATCACTTCATCATCCACAATTAATAGTCTCATGGCGAACCCTCCAAGATTGGAATGGAAAACGAAATCCGGGTACCTCCCCCAACCCTGCTGTCCACTTCAAGCTGTGCATCCGCTCCATAATGGAGCAGCAGCCTCTCATTCACATTACAGAGTCCATAACCGCCTTGGTTTAGCTGTTTTTCCGGCTGTTTTCCCTTCCATTCCCTAATGCTTATCCTTAATTGCTCCAATCTGTCTGGCTCCATGCCGACACCATCATCCAATACCAGCACATTCATCTGTTCATTATCCGGGTCCTTGCGAATCATTATGGTGATGGTACCCACGCCTGCTTTGGGTTGAATGCCATGAATCATGGCATTCTCAACGAGCGGTTGCAGCAACAGCTTCAGCATCATTCGCTTCTCAAGCGCTGGATCAACGATATAATGCAATACGAATTGATCAGGGAAACGAATGGACTGCACACGAACATAATGGCGGATATGAGCAATCTCCTGTTCCACAGGATAATAATCCTGACCATTGTTTAAGCTGATGCGCAGAAAATCACTCAAGCCCTCAACCATGTCCGCGATCCGCTTCTCTTCAGACATCAAGGCAATCCAGTGAATTGAAGAAAGCGTGTTATACAGGAAGTGCGGATTAATCTGCGCCTGAAGCACCCGAAGATCCGCTTCTTTTTTGCGAGCCTCACCGCGAATAACCTCTTCCTTCAATAACTGAATATGTGAACCGAGCAGATTGTAACTCTCCCCAAGCCTGCCTATCTCGTCATCACTCTCAGATCGAAACAGCGGAAGAGGACGTTCCGGATCAATTCGGGACAGATGTCTGGTAAGCACGCGAAGCGGCCGCGTCACACGCCGCACCGTAAACCAGACCAAACCTGCACTGATCGCAGCAGACATGGCAACGGCGCACCCGGTCAGAATAAGAATATACCGATTCTCGGACTTGTACTGGTCATATGGGACCGTTCCGACCAACGTCCAACCTGTCAATTCTTCCGGATAATAGAGCACCGTCCGTTTATCCTCACCACTGCCATGGGTGGTCGTTCCGCTACCACCAGCCTGAATTAACGTTGTGACCCCTGGCTCGACATCTTCCAGCTTAAGTCCAAGACGGGATTTGTCCATCGAAGAGAGAATCTCTCCAGAACTGCCGATGAGTTCCAATCTGCCTTGCCCTCTGCCTAATCCCAGAGCGGCCCATCCCTTGGATATGGCCTTCTCATCCAGACTAATGGCTAACCAGCCGATAGGCCGATAATCATGGATACTGCGAATCGGCCGAACCAAAGTGATCACATTTTGTATACCCGCATAATTCTGGACCGGGTATACTCCAGTCCATTGTTTAACTGCTTCACCACTAGGAACAGAAGGATAGGACAGGTTGAATTCACTGGATTCATACCAGGTAGCGGTCGACAATGTGGCATCAAAACGTCCTGGATATATGGCGATGTTAGCGATATATTTCTTGGAAGCAGCCAGATTGGTCATCCTACCCAAGATATCCACTCTATCCATCTCGTGATCCTCATTTTGGCTAAGATAGTGCTGAATATCCCGTTCTCCAATCAGGAAAATGGACAGGTTCTCGGCATCCTGCAGCATATAACGAAGATTGGCTTCCACCTGCTTCAGCGTATCCATGCCCGACAGTTTTGTTTTTTGCTCCGTGATGCGGGAAGAGATTAGAAAGGCGAACAGACCCAAAGCCAGCAATGGCACAATCATTGAAGCCGTCACAACGACGGATAGCTTCCTTTGTAACGAAGATGTGAGCCAGCGTGCCAAACGTTTCTCCTCCTCTGGATGCGCTTACGCTTATCCTTTAACAGCTCCGGCTGTCATGCCTTTCATAACCTGTTCCTGGAATACGAGATACAAGATAATGGTTGGAATGACCGACAGGGTCATGGCAGCAAGTGTTAACCCGTAATCGGTTTGATACCCGTCCGCAAAGTTCGCAATGGCCAGCGGTAACGTTTTCAATCCGGTCTTGTTGATGAATACAAGCGCAAATGAAAAGTCATTCCACGCATGCAGGAAACTCAGAATCGTAACCGTAGATAATGCAGGTACGGACATGGGCAGCATGATTCGGGTAAACAGCCCCCAAAGCCCTGTTCCATCAATGAAAGCTGCCTCTTCAATATCACGTGGAACACTTGTCAGATAGGCAGTAAGCACGAAAATAGCTGTAGGCAATGCAAAAGCCGTATAAGGTAATATTAATGCCCAATACGTATTTAGCAGGGACATCTGTTTCATCAAAATAAATAAAGGGACAAGTGTACTATGGATCGGAATGAGCATACCTACAACAAAGAAGGTCATGATTAACCCTTTCCAGCGAAACTGGAAACGGGCCAGAATGAATGAAGACAGCGCTGCAATAAACAGCGTCAGAATAAGTGATCCAATCGATACAATGAGTGAATTGCCAAAAGCAGTCCCCAGCCTGGAGCTTTCCCATGCATTGCTGAAATTGGCTACATTCCAGTTTTCCGGCAGACCAAAGGGCCTGCTATAGAAATCTTCATTCGTTTTGAACGCACTAATCACGAGCCAGTAGAACGGATACAATGTTAAAATACCATAGACCGTTAGCAGCGTCCAAACAATTCCGCTGCGGAGGCGGCGAATCGGATGGCCCGAGCCGCTTCGTGGTGATGGCATAGATATAGGTGTCGCGCGCATGATAGCTCCTCCTCTCTATTGATTCTCTTTTCGTTTGCGACTGGTCACCCACTGGCTTGTTCCAATCAGCAGCAGCGAGATCAGTACGATGGTTGTTGAGATCGCACTACCGAAACCATAACGGTATGTTGTAAAGGTCGAATTATACATATACGTTGCGAGCAGTTCTGTTGCATGTGCCGGACCACCCTTGGTCATGATGTAGACCAGATCGAAGGATTTCAGACTACCCGATATACATAGAATGATCGCAACCTGAACCGTCCCCCAGATCATGGGCAAAGAGACGGATACCAGCTTTCGGATGCCTGAAGCACCGTCTATTTTGGCGGCATCATGAATCTCGCCTGGAATATTCTGCAGTGCGGAGATGAAGATAATCAGATACAACCCCACAAAGCTCCAGAGCAGCGGCGGTACCAATGAGAAAATGGCAATCTTGTCATCGGAAAGCCATTGCAGCTTCCAACTCTCCAACCCCAGTGCATCCAGCAGAAAGTTCAATATACCGATCTGCGGATGATAGATATACTGCCAGATCATACCGATCACTACAGTGGATAGTACCATCGGCAGAAATACGGCTGAGCGTAGAAATCGCTGTAGTGGATTACTTTTGTGTAATATGACCGCGAGCATCAGTGCTAACGGAATTTGTCCAAATACGGATGCCAACACAAAAATAACGTTATTTTTCAGTGCCCGCCAAAATACAGGATCGTGCCAGATCTCTACGTAATTATCCATACCAATATATTTGGATGCGCCGATGCCGGACCAGTTGAAGAAACCATAGTACGCCGACCATACGACCGGTACAAATACAAACAATGCATAAATGATAACTGCCGGGGCCAGACCCAGCATAATAAAACGCCGACTGCGCAGTGCGTTCATCTGTTCACTTCCCTTCCATAAATGTCTGTACTGAACTGCAACTGACTATGTTATCCATACTTAAAGACCCCTCCCCTGCCGGGAAGGGGTTTTAACGAATAACCAGCTAATATGCGATGTGATGAGTTCATTGAATCTTCATCGCATCGCAATCGCTATCTAGTTTGACGCATGATTACTGACTAACTGCATTGGCTTGAGCCGCCTGAATTTTGGCCGCAATATCTTCGGCTTTACCTCCCATGAGCAACTCTTGCAAAGCATTGTTAATAACCTCAACCGTTGCCGATCCCAGCTTGGAATCGTATACTGGCGTAATTTTTACTTCCTGCATCAGATCATATAATTCAACGAACAATGGATGCGCCTTGGTTTTGTCCAGATCGATCTTGTAACTCACCAATGTGCTGCTATCCAATGTGGCCTTCTGACCATCTGGTCCTGCCAGTGCGTAGAACAGCTCCATCGCCGCCTCTTTTTGTGCACCGCTCAGCTTTTTACTTACACCCAACCCGGTTCCCACAACACCGGATGTTGTTCTTGGTTCTCCCTTACCTCCGTCCACTGGAGGAAGGATTGTAATATGTGTGTTGTTCAGCACCTCTTCAGGTGCATTGTTCACCAGATTAGCCAAGGCCCATCCGCCGTTCATGACCATCGCTGCCTTACCTTGAAAATAAAGCTGCATCATCTGTGTCTCATCGATACTGTTGAATCCATCCTGGAACGCCTTGCTGTTGCCAAGCTCCTGCATTTTGTTCAGGGCTTCAATAAATGGTGGATCGGTAAAACTTGCACCATCCTGTGCCGTCGCTTTCAGGAACCAGTCTGTGCCGGTGATCCGGTCGGCCAGGGTACTGAATATGGTCGATTGTGCTACCCAGTTGGCCTTGTTGCCAAGCGCCATGGGAATGACTTTATTTTGATTAAACGTAGCAATCGCTTGTTCCAGTTCCGCCCAAGTCTCAGGCACTTTCACGTTGTACTGCTTGAAAAGAGCTTCATTGTAATAGATGAAGGAACTCGGCGCCAGATTCATGGGCACGGAGTAGATATTCCCGTCCACGGTGTATCCGTCCAGTGCGTTCGGGATGAAATTATCTTTCCACTCCGGCTTAGCGTCCAGCTCTGTATTAATGGGTTGTAACAGATCCCCTTTTACAAATTCCTTAGTCATGGCATCCGGCCACATCACGAACAGGTCTGGCATCTCGTTGGCAGCTGCTACCGTGCGAAGCCGGGTTTTGAGACCATCTGTAGGCAGTCCTTCATCCACGACTTCAATATCTGGATGTGCGGCGCGAAAATCTTCAATAATTTGGCGCATGGCAACCGCCTTTGCATCCTGTCCGGTCCAGTTGTGCCAGAGTGTGACGGTTACTTTGTCATTGCCGCTGCCTCCTTCTGAAGTGTCTCCGCCAGCACAGCCAGCAAGAATAATGGAGAACAACGTTATTGCCAGAAAACCCGAAAGCCATTTTTTCAACATCTCTATATCCCCCTCGGCGATTTGATTACACTTATTGTAAATGGTAACGTTATCATACCGTAAGGTGACGATCCACGGATGCAGGGGTGAAAAATATCGGTTCCCCTGTTTGGAACTTACATTGCTGACTTATTGTTCATAACAACTAAAAAGAGCCCTCACAATGAGAGCTCTTTCTTGTTGCAGCCATCGGCAGCTTAAACCTAGGTATATATAATGAATAAGTGCTAAATCGTTTTGAATATGGATTACGTATTATTGGATACTGTTCTTCACCAATTCTGCAAAAGCTTCCGACCCTTGCGTAGTGAGATGTACGCCGTCTTTTTCAAAGTATTCGTCATGTCCTTCACTTGCACTGTTCCAGTCAATCAGCGAGACATTGCTGTAGTTGGATGCTGCCTCATTCAATGCCCTGTTCACCGTTCGTTCCCACGGACGAGGTACGCGCACAGTCACCAGATATACCTGATCCTCATCCTTCAGATAATCAAGCACCGTATTCAAGTTTTTGGAGTTAAAGGAACCATTCGTGCCGAGCTCCAGCACCACCTTGCCGCCCATTTGGTTGTTTCGCTTCAGCCCTTCCAATACATCGCCAGCCTGCCACATCTGTCGGCCAACATGTCCGTCCACGTACACTCCCGATATACTTTGCTCCAGATAAGGTTTTGCATCCAAAATCACGGAATCTCCAATGACGGTATAATGAATCTTGCCATCCTGGGCAGGAGGAGCCGTTTCTTCATTGTCCTGAGATGAATCAGGTGCATTATCCGTTCCATCGGATGGGTTCGCTCCAGCGTTGTCCGGAGTATCATTCTCGTTAGTCACGGACTCATCAGCCGGCTTATCTTCAGACTGACCGTCCTTGCCAACATTCGTTGAATTGTCCTGGTCCCCAGGTTTGGAGTCTGTAGCCGACTCTTCTGTAGGCTTCTCATTTTTCCCCGGATCATCTTTCGTTCCTGCTTCCGGTTTATCACTATGAGTAGTATCATTCTTTTGACCTGAGCCCGGTGTCGCTGTATTCGCTGGCAAAACATCCTGTCCCTGTTCCTCTGCTACGGAATTCTCTCCATTCAATGTGGTGGACATCGATACCGAATGGGAGTCGGAATTCGCTGCATGCGAGACCATCATCTGAGATACCGTATAGGACAACAGCATAATCGTCATCAACAGACCTGTCCGCTTCCACCAAACATTACGTATACCAATCGATGACCGACCTCTTCCCCATAATCGGGACCAAGAATCACGGAATCCGTTGTACCGAATCGGATTTTCAATATATTTAAGGGACAATGAGGCCAGTACAACTGTTGCAGCGACCTGTAAAATGATTCGTACAGGATGTGCTCCTCCCGTATCCACCGCGGGATTAGTTAAAATAATAACAGGATAATGCCACAGATATAATCCGTAGGATCGCTCTCCAATCCAGCGTAGTGGCTTCGCTCCAATGATACGTGCCAGGAATGACGATGGGTGAGCCAATACGGCTACCAGCAACGTTGTTGCTATAGCCTGAAGTACCATGCCCCCTTGATACAGAAACGGATCATATTCACTGCTATTCAGCATCATGTAGATTAACAAAGCAAGTGCTGCTAGTCCTGATACATCAAGCACAATCCGGTTCATGCCAGGCAGAGAGTTCGACAGCTTGCGACTAGGCCACACCACGGCAAGAGCAGCACCAGCAAGCAGTGCGAATGCCCGCGTGTCTGTTCCATAATATACACGGCTTGGGTCCAGATCCGGATTATACATGATGGCCATTGCGCCAGCAGACAACTCAGCTGCGACGACAATGAAAACGACCAGCCATCCCTTTCTTTTGAACACGACGATTGCTGCGATCAGTAGAAGAGGCCATATGAGATAAAATTGCTCTTCCACAGCCAGTGACCAGAAATGTCCAAACGGTGATGGAGGGCCAAAACTTTCGAAATAGGAAACATTGTGAAAGATATACCACCAATTGCTTATGTATAATACACCCGAAACGATATCACCACGAAGCGCAGCGAGCCGGGATGGGTCTGTACAGGCCAACCAGATCATCACCACAGCTGTCATGGTCAGCATGCCTGGAAGCAAGCGCCTTGCCCGTCTTACCCAAAAATCACCGAGTGAAATGCGTCCATGTTCCTGCCACTGTGACACGAGAATATCTGTAATTAAATATCCAGAAAGAACAAAGAATATACCTACACCGAGCAGTCCGCCCGGAATAAAATCCAAATTGAGATGATACGCGATTACCGCAAGTACAGCGATGGCTCGCAAGCCATCCAGTCCGTTCATATGTCGCTTGTTGTTAGGCGATTGTGACATGCATGCCCCTCCTTGTTACTGTGAGTCAACAACATCGGTGTTGGGGGCATAAAGGAACTCCTGATCGTTCTGGTTGTCATTAACATACGTATTGCACCTTCCATCTTTCATTTACAACATAAGAAAAGCCTCTGTTCGAAGCACGATCCGATGATGCTACATTCTTGGTGAATTCTATAGTCTTAAGGAAGACGTGTTGCCAGTCCATTAAGTTTTAATCATTACGATATTCTTTATATTGATTCGTGAGTTCACGTTTAGCATTATACGCCCGAAATAAGACTCATACTTTACAGGAATAGTTACAAACGATTAAACCGATGTAACCTTTCCTGCCAGCTCATATAGCTGTAAAATCATACTCTAATTTTGTCGTTAAATATAGTACTTTTCATCGAGTGGCTAAAATTACCTGTCCCGCCTTGCGCAAACCAGCATACCCACGTAACCGTTCATTGAAACAATTGAATTCATAACAAAAAGCTGCCGACTTGCTCAGCAGCCACTATCCATTATAAACCTATGTCAGACCGGATTGAAAGTTTTGCTCATAATTGCTTCTTCTTGCCTAGGACCCTAGAGGTGGAACGGGTGATTCTTTTCTTCTGTCCTTGCATCCAAGATCCGATATGTTGAGCGCCCAGTGTACATTGGGATTTGCAACTTCTCCAGATCAACCATTCCATTCTCCAGAAAGTACTTCTGATCCTGATATCGCTGCAACACTTCGCCTGCAATCCATTCATGGTCACCATATGTTGTAATATCCATAACTTTGCATTCATAGGCAAAATAAGCGTCTGTCAAAATAGGTACACTTACCTTGATTCCTTCCTCATATGGAATGCCGAATCTTGTGAATTTATCCGTATCTCTTCCACTGAACGTTCCTGCAGCTTGAATCCACTCTGATCGATGACCTGGTAGGAAATGAACACCGAATACGCCACTCTTCTCGATGAGTTCATAGGAGTATGTTTCCTTACGAAGGGAGATGCCATATACGCCTGGAGATGATCCGATGTATGTATGCCATCCGGACGCCATCACATTCTGGACTCCCTCATGACGTGAAGTCACCACCGCTACCATTCCAGGATAAGAATAAAATTTGGGTTCTTCTATCGGCTGACGCATCTAATCCCCTCTCTTCTTCGTTATAAATACAACTTTCATTATAAAGTAAAGCAGCAGGTTGAAAAAGCGCTTTGCGGAGCATTACGCTATAAGCGACACATTCATTATCATGTTATACTAAGAGGGATCAATTTCTAAAAATACGATACTGGGAATGTGATAGGATATGGTCAAATCAGTCAAATATACCTCCTAAATGAAGGCATTATTCAAATTTAGGAGGTTATAACTTATGTTTAATCCAATCGTGTTAGATCAGTGGGATCGAAAGCCTTACTTTGACCACTACTTGAATCAGGTCAGATGTACCTACAGCATAACTGCTAATCTGGATATCACTCTATTGATTGCTCAAATAAAACTTAAAAGCATGAAGTTCTATCCAGCTCTTATTCATATGATCTCTACGGTCATCAATACACATAAAGAATTTCGAACTTGTTTCGACGCCGAGGGGAGATTAGGCTACTGGGACGAGATGTCTCCGAGCTATACGATTTTTCATGAGGACGACAAACGTTTCTCAACGATCTGGACGGCATTCCATGAAGATTTCGAGACGTTCCACAATCGTTATCTGGACGATATGAACAATTACAAAGATCACAAATCATTAGTTGCCAAACCCAATGAACCACCGAATACATTTCCCGTTTCCAGTATTCCCTGGGTGAACTTTACGGGATTTAATCTGAATATTTACAATGAGGGAAACTACTTGTTACCTATTTTCACGATGGGAAAATATGTTCAACAAAACGATAAAGTCTATCTGCCCTTATCTATTCAGTTACACCACGCCGTGTGCGACGGCTATCACGCGGGGGTACTATTCAACGAATTGCAAACATTGGCAGATCGTAGTCATGAATGGTGTTAGTTAGCTAAATGAACGAAAAGGCATTCCTGACTCTTGATGGAGTCATGGAACGCCTTTTCTTTTTCTCTTTTTTCAAATCCAATTTAATTGCACTTGCTATACCCACATTGGCTGCATGTTTTGCATCCTTCGACATTCATCAGGGATGCTGAGCCACATGAAGGGCACAAATCTCTCGATTCGATAAAGTTTTTTTGCTTCTCCACTTGTGGATATGCGCTCTCCACTTGGTTCTGTTCTTTCAATTCTTCAGTTTCGTTCTCCTGCACATTACTCGATACATTACTCTGTACATGACTTTCCAAAGCTTTGGCGACTGCATCAGCAATCGATTCTACCCGGTTGGCTCCAAAGCCAATCGCTCCTGAACCGCCGATTCCCTTGAGATGTTTGATCAACAGTTCAACCTTATGCCCATGATCACCGTATCGAAGGAACAGAGAGCATACTCGACCGAGTGCCTCAGCCATGGCGAACACGTCCGATCCCGCTTTGCCCACGTTCAGGAAGATTTCACCCGGCGTTCCCTCCAGATCATTGATCGTAATGTAAGCCATCCCGAATGGCGTATTGATTTTGTATGTGGCACCGCGCAGTACCTGAGGACGGCTTCTGTATTGTTTATCCAGTACTGTAGCAGATGAAGAGGCTTGATCAGAAGAAGGAGGCTCAACATCAACCTCGCTACTGAAAGATCCAACACCTACATGCCCTCCGATATTATTCGGGTTATCTATTGCAGATACGTCCGTCTTCTCTTTTGCTTCCGCCGTGTTCTGATCTTCGGAATGGGTCTCTTCCTTCTTCGACGTGGACAACACCTGCACATCCCTGCTGCCGTCGCGATATATCGTAACTCCCTTGCAGCCAAGGTCGAAGGCCAATTCGTATAGTTCTGCCGTATCCTCCACTGTAAAATCAGCCGGACAGTTGGCCGTCTTCGAGATGGAGCTATCCACCCATTGCTGAATCGCAGCCTGCACACGGATATGATTCTCAGCTGACAGATCCATCGCAGTCACATAATAGTCTGGTAAAGCTTCACCCGGATGTTCATCCAGCCAATCTTGCGCAATCGGTACGAACTGTTCATCATAACCTAGACGGCTCTGACGGAAATACTTGAAGGCGAAATACGGCTCAATCCCTGTTGATGTGCCCACCATCGTACCTGTACTTCCCGTTGGCGCCTGTGTAATCAGTGTGACATTTCGAATGCCCTGTTTACGAATGGCCTCTCCCACTTCAGGGTACGTTGCAACCA
>Ga0209437_100838_pt1 | contig 13401 bp, 9 predicted proteins | sample AraplaL_Cvi_mTSA_FD_184266 | JGI IMG/M metagenome (GOLD analysis project Ga0209437, IMG submission 184266) | Arabidopsis root microbial communities from the University of North Carolina, USA - plate scrape CL_Cvi_mTSA (SPAdes) (version 2) | ecosystem: Host-associated > Plants > Roots > Endosphere ...
GAACTGGGCGTCAGTTGGATCTACCGCGACGTCCTCACCCTCGGCGTGTCCGGAACTCATCTGGACCGCTACGGCGGACAGCGTCCGCGCGGCGCCGCCGACCTCGGCCTGCGCTGGCCCCTTGCCCACGGCTTTGCGGCCAGCGCGAGCCTCGGCGTGGCCCAGGAACTGCTGCCGCCGCGCGGCAACGGCTACGAGCGCAGGAACCACTACTATTACGGGCACCTCGGCATGAGTTGGGACCACGGGCCCTGGCGCGTCGAGCTGGCGCACATGGTCAGTCACCGCGACCGCCTGTACTTCCAGCCCGATATCTCGCCCTGGATCGCGACCGTGTCATGGACGTTCTAGGCAACCGCCAGAAGCGCTCCCGGGGACTCTCCATGCCCTGACGGCCCAATGGTCACGGCGACTCCACTGCTCGTAACATGGCACGACTGCGCTAGGGACGCCCGCCGCAGTCGCCAGGATCGCCAGGATCGCCATTCATCGTAAAGGAGTACCCATGCCGGTAACGGATCGCGAACACGCCCTCGGCCTTCTCAGACAAGCCCTCGGCAAGCCCGACGCGGACTTTCGCGAGGGTCAGTGGGAAGCCATCGACATAGTCGCCAATCAGCGGCGCAAACTGTTGGTCGTGGAGCGAACAGGCTGGGGCAAGAGCTCGGTCTATTTCATTGCGACACGCCTGCTTCGAGACCGCGGCGCTGGGCCCACGCTTATCGTCTCGCCACTGCTTGCGTTGATGCGCAACCAGATAGAAAGCGCCGAACGGCTGGGGGTTCGCGCCATCACGATCAATTCAACCAACACGAACGACTGGCCGTCCCTCACGCAACGTATAGTGAACGACGGTGCCGATGCCATACTCATCTCGCCCGAGCGTCTCGCCAACGACGACTTTGCGGAAAACGTCCTGTTACCTATCGCCCATCGCATTGGCCTGCTCGTGGTGGACGAAGCGCATTGCATTTCCGACTGGGGCCACGACTTCCGCCCCGACTACCGCCGGCTCGTCAACGTCATCAGGCGCATGCCGGCGAATATGCCGGTACTGGGGACTACCGCGACGGCCAACGATCGCGTGATCGGGGACGTCATCGCGCAACTGGGCGACATACAGGTGCTGCGCGGCCCGCTTACCCGCGAAAGTCTGCATCTGCAAGCGACACGCCTTTCCGACCAGGCCGCGCGACTGGCGTGGTTGGTCGACCATCTCCCCAGCCTGCCCGGTACCGGCATTGTCTATGTCCTGACCAAAAGGGACGCGGATACCGTCGCACGGTGGCTGAAGGCCAACGGCGTCGACGCGGAGGCTTACTACAGCGACGTTACCCACCCGGCCTTCGATGATTCCGACACCTATCGCCAACATCTCGAAAACCGCCTTTACTCGAATCGCCTGAAGGCACTGGTTGCCACTACCGCGCTATCCATGGGTTACGACAAACCCGATCTCGGTTTCGTCGTTCATTACCAGGCCTCGGGCTCCATCGTCGCCTATTACCAGCAAGTGGGCCGCGCGGGCCGCGCGATACCGCACGCCATCGGCGTGCTGCTTTCCGGTCGCGAGGACACCGACATCCACGAGTACTTCCGCGGCTCGGCATTTCCCGAGCAGGCGCACGTGCTGGCCATACTGGACGCGCTGGCCCAAAGCGATGGCATGACCGTTCCAGCCATCGAAGCGGCCGTCAACCTGCGCAAGACACAAATCGAGAAGGTGCTGAAACTTCTCTCGGTGGAAAACCCGTCACCGGTCATCAAGGACGGCCCGCGCTGGTCCCGAACTCCTGTCCCCTATCGCATGGATCAGGAGCGGATCGACAATCTCACCCAGCAACGCGAACAGGAGTGGCAAGAGGTTCAGGACTACATCAGAACCACGGACTGCAAGATGGCTTTCCTGGCCCGGGCTCTCGACGATCCCCAGCCACACCCCTGTGGCCGATGCACGTCCTGTGTAGGACACCCGATCGTCTCGGAATCCTTCGACCAGGCGCTGGCGATTCAGGCCCGGGCTTTCCTGCGCCATGCGGAATTTCCGCTGGAAACCAGGAAGCAAGTCTTAGCCGGCGCCTTTGTCGAATATCCCTTCGCCGGCAATCTGCCGCCGGCATGGCGCGCCGAAACGGGGCGAACGCTTTCGCGATGGGGCGACGCCGGCTGGGGACGGCTCGTGGAGGAGGACAAGCATACCGGCCGCTTCCGCGACGAACTGGTCGACGCCGTGGCGGACATGATTCAGCTGCGCTGGCAACCCCACCCGGCGCCCGAGTGGGTCACTTGTGTCCCCTCGCGCACGCATCCCAACCTGGTGCCGGACTTCGCTGCTCGTCTGGCTGCACGCCTGGGTCTGCCGTTCCATGCAGCGATCACCAAGGTACGGGACAATAGGCCGCAAAAGGCGCAAGAGAACCGCTTTCATCAGTGCCGCAATCTGGACGGTGCCTTTGCCGTCCAGCCCAATCTTCCAGCGGGTCCGGTCCTGCTGGTCGATGACGTGGTCGATTCCAAGTGGACCTTGACCATTGCGGCTGCGCTGCTACGGCAGGCCGGTTCCGGTCCCGTATGGCCATTGGCGCTCGCTGAAAGCAGCCCCGGAGATTGAGATGCACATGAGTAAACAGAGCCAGGCGGTACTGTTGCTGACCGCCTGGCTCGGCAAACCCGACAGAGGCGAGGCAGCACCCCTCGCGCCACGCGAATGGGGACGGTTTGCATTGTGGCTAAAAGAGCAGGGGCATTCGCCCGCGGATCTGCTCGATTCCCGCGATCTTCCGACGCTCCTCCAGGGCTGGGCCGACCGCGCCATCGATCTTCCCCGCATCCAAAGGCTGCTGGAGCGCGGCGTTGCCATGGGCATCGCACTGGAAAAATGGGAGCGTGCCGGTCTGTGGGTCATCACGCGGTCCGATCCGGAGTATCCCTCGCGGCTCAAACGGCTGCTCAAGACCGATGCACCGCCGGTTCTTTTCGGTTCGGGCGATCGCGATCTACTGGATCGCGGAGGCATTGCCGTGGTGGGCGCTCGCGACATCGGCCCCGAGGACCTGGCATTTACCGGAAAACTCGGTGGGCAGATCGCGATGGACGGCAGGTCCGTCGTGTCTGGCGGCGCCAGAGGTGCAGATGAAACGGCCATGCTCGCAGCCTTGGCGCAAGGCGGCACCGTTATCGGCATTCTGGCTGACGGCCTCCTGCGCGCCAGCAGTTCCGCCAAATATCGGTCCTCACTGGTAGGCGGCAATCTCGTCCTGATTTCGCCGTTCAACCCCGAAGCCGGCTTCCATGCCGGCAATGCCATGGCGCGCAACAAGTACATCTACTGTCTCGCAGACGCCGCGATCGTCATCAAGTCCGCCAGGGGTACAGGGGGAACGTGGAACGGGGCGATCGAGACACTCAAGAACGGATGGGTACCCGTTTGGGTCAAACCGCATGCAGACCACGCCTCGGGCAACGCGGCACTGGCCGATGCGGGGGCCTTCTGGCTGCCGGAAACCGTCAGCGACTTCGATGCCATCATGGGACGCACCGCGTCGATCGAAAGGCCTGCTGCGCACTCGCTCTTCGATGCGAGGCCCCCCGGCATAAGGGAGTCCGACCCGCCGCCGGCATCCGAGTTGGAGGCCGATGCCATGCCGCATGCTGACGTCGCCGATTCGACACCCGAACGGCAAGGCGAAAACGACGTCAGTGCCACCGGCCCATCGAAGCCAGCATCGAGCCCCGACCTCTACGAGTACTTCCTGCTCCAGCTGGAAGCCGCCACGCGCGATGGTCCAGCCACGGCGGAAGCGCTTCAGCAGAAACTGGGGCTGGTCAAGACGCAATTGAGCGAATGGCTCAAGCGTGCCGTCAAGGAAGGCCGCGTCGAGAAGCGCGACAAACCTGTCCGCTACCAATCGCCACGCAATAGCCAGCTTTTCTGACGTTCAACTACGACTGTCGATTCACAGGGGGATCGCATGAAAGCCACTGAAGCCAAATTGCTCAAGTTTTTGAAGAATGCGCCACAGTTCATCATCCCGATTTATCAGCGCAACTATTCCTGGACGAGGGAGCAGTGCAACCAACTCTGGCACGACCTGCTCCGGGCGGGCCGGGAAAGCCAGATCAGCGGACATTTCATCGGTTCAATCGTGTACATCGAGCGCGGACTGTCAAACGTGGTACAGCAGGAATCCCTACTTGTCATCGATGGACAACAACGCCTCACCACCGCCACCCTGCTGATCGCTGCACTCGCAGAGCACTTCGAAAACTACGATATCCCTGAGCTACTGGAGGCGTTTTCCGCTCGGAAGTTGCGCAATTACTATCTATTCAACGTGGAAGAGGAAGGCGAGCGCCATTTCAAGCTATTGCTGTCAGAAACAGACAAGGAAAGCTTACTCGCGATACTGCGCAAGGCCCCCATGCCCAAGGACGCCAGCACGCGTATCGAAGAGAACTTCAAACTCTTTCAAAACCTGATCGAGAGCAACAAGGCCGAACTGGAGGCCATTTGCACCGGCCTGGACAAGCTCGTCATCGTCGACATATCCCTCGATCGCGCCCAGGACAATCCTCAACTCATCTTCGAAAGCATGAACTCTACGGGTCTGGAATTGAGTCAGGCCGATCTAATCCGCAATTACATCTTGATGGGGCTAGAACCTGCGCTGCAGACCGAGCTTTACAACGCTTACTGGCGTCCCATGGAGAAGGGTTTTGGTCAGGCGGCTTACGCCGTGCACTTCGACCCATTCATGCGCCACTATCTCACCGCCAAAACGGGTGAAATCCCCAATGTCCGAGAGGTGTACAGCGCTTTCAAGGACTATGCGCGTCGCCGCGCGGGCGATACCCGTGAACTGATGGCAGAAATTCATGCCTACGCCGACTATTACTGCGCCATGGCGCTTGGTACCGAGAAGAACGCGCTTCTGAAACAGGCATTCCAGGACATACGCGAACTGAAGATGGATGTCGTCTATCCGTTTCTTCTGGACGCCTATCACGATTATCGAAGAGGCGACCTCGGCGTCGACGAGTTGCACCAGGCGCTGCGCCTAGTCGAAAGTTACGTATTTCGCCGCGCCGTATGCGCTATACCCACCAATTCACTCAACCGTACTTTCGCAGGGCTCTCTCGTTCCCTTAAGAAAGACCGCTATCTTGAGAGCCTCACCGCCACATTCCTTTTGCTACCGTCCTATCGCCGGTTTCCTGATGACGACGAGTTCCAACGCGGACTCATGGTCCGAAATCTCTACAAGTTCCGCAGCCTCATGTATTGGCTTCGCAAGCTTGAGAACTTTGGACGCAAGGAACCGATTACGGTGGAGAACTACACGGTAGAGCACATCATGCCGCAGAACGCCGATCTGTCGGCAGCGTGGAAGCAGGAACTTGGCCCCGAATACGACCGAGTGCAGAAAACATGGCTGCACACCCTGGGCAACCTAACGCTTACCGGCTACAACAGCGAGTACAGCGACAGACCGTTCAAATACAAGCGCGACGAGGCGACCAATCGTGAGGGTGATCCCGTAGGCCTCAAGGTCAGCCCTCTCATACTCAACCAGGGTCTGGGCAGCGTTGAGACTTGGAATGAGGACGCCATCCGAGATCGTGCCGAACGCCTTGCCGCTCGTGCAGCCAAGGTGTGGAGGGCTCCGGAGCTCTCCGCGGACGTCCTCGATGCGTATCGACCGACCGCTGCGCAGCCGTTGCAGAAGTACGGCATCGAGACTCACCATCAGTTGGCGACCGGTCCCGTCCGCGAGCTTTTCGAGCATTTACGCCGACAGGTGATGACCATCGACCCCTGCGTCAGCGAGGAGTTTCTCAAGATCTACGTGGCCTATAAGGCAGAAACCAACTTCGTCGACGTTATTCCCCAAGCCAAGCGATTGCTGCTTAACCTCAATATCCCATTCTATGAAATCGACGATCCAAATGGTCTGTGTCGCGACGTCACTGGCATTGGTCGCTGGGGTAACGGCGACGTGGAGGTAAGGCTAGAATCGCTGGATCAGCTACCTTACGTCTTGGGACTGATCCGTCAGGCATTCGATCGGCAAATGGGCAGTGTCGACGCCTGACCACCCTCGCCCGCCTGCCATGCTTTAGCCCGGCAAGCGGGTATTCTGATGCGGTCAAGTACGCGCAATGGCATACATTGCACTTCTTCAAGCCGCCGCTCGGTCACTTATCCGGATGTCTGCGGTGTACGCCCTGCATCGGCTTCACTTCCCAGGAGCGGTCGCGGACCCACTCGCGGCTCGCTCTATCCGCCCCTGCCCCGCACGGAGCAGGGGCGGATATCAGGCCATGGGTACCCATACAACCTTTTGACTTCCTCTCGGCACCCACCGGTCCCCACCGAACGATCGCCCGCCCATGAGCAACGCAGACAACGAGGCCGACGCCACCGATCGCCAACTGCTGCGGCGCATGGCTGAGGGCGACCGTGCCGCGCTATCGGTCATGTATCGCGCTTACCACGGGCGGCTGTGTCGCTTCCTCGCCCGCCTCACCCGGCGCGCGGACGTGGTCGAGGAAGCGATCAACGACTGCTTCTGGATCGCCTGGCAGAAGGCGTCGACGTTCCAGGGCGATTCCCGCGTTTCCACCTGGATCATGGGCATTGCCTACCGCTGTGGCCTCAAGGCCTTGCGCCAGCACGGCAGCGAGCCGGTGGACGAAGACACCCTGCCCGAAGACCGCATGCCTTCGCACGATCCCGACGACGATCGGATCATGCGCGACTGGCTGGGCAAGGGGCTGGAACGGCTGTCTGCCGACCAGCGTGTGGTGGTGGAGCTGGTCTACGGCATCGGGCACACGCTCGAAGACGTGGCGACGATCATGCAATGTCCCGTGGGCACCGTGAAGGCACGCCTGTTCCACGCCCGCGTCAAGTTACGCAACGTGCTCCCCGGCCTGGCCGGCGAGCATTCCATCCGCAGAGAGAACGCACCATGACCTTCCAAAAGGATGTCGGTAGGGACTGCACCCGCGCTTGGGAAGCCATGCCGTGGGTGCTGCGAGGCGACGCCTCGGAGGCACAGGACGACTGGTTGAAGATGCACCTAGCCGGGTGCGCCGCATGCCGCGAGGAATTCGCCCAGCAGGAACGCCTGCGCGAGGCCCTGGCATTGCCACCGGATCTCGACGTGGACGCCGAAGCAGGACTGGCGCGCCTGCTGGCGCGCATCGATGCCTCCGAAGCGGCCCCACCGATGACGCGACGCCGTGCGTCATCGAGCTGGCTGGTGCGCGGTCTGATGGCCGCCGTGATCGTCCAGGCCGTCGGCATTGGCGTACTCGGCGTGAAGCTGCGTGGCGAGGCCCAGCCGCCTGCGGCGTACCGGACGCTGAGCCAGGATGCCGCCCCGGTGCCGGCCGGCTCGCTTCGTGTGGTGCCGCAGGCGACGATGAAGGTGGCCGACTGGAACGCCTTGTTGCACACGTTTCACCTGCGCGTGACAGGCGGACCGAACGACGTCGGTGCTTATACGCTGGCACCGCTCGACGGCCAGACACCGGTCACCGCACAGACCTTGCAGCGCCTGCGCGCCACGCCGGGCATCCGCTTCGCGGAACCCATCAGCGGAGCGCCATGAACGCGCGAGCCCTCCTGGTCGCGACGCTGCTGTTTTCCGCGCTGACCGCCTGTGCGCCGATCCGCCCCGCTGTGGCGGACGGCAGCACCCCCGCCACGCCGGCCGCAAGCGCCGACGTGGCCGCGATGGACAGCAGCCGCGACATCGTGCTCGCCGTGGTCAACCCGCTCGAACCCGCAGGCACCCACGCGGGCTCCAACCTGCTCGGCTACGTACCTGCCGCATCGTACGGCGCCGGCCAGCGCGCGCTCTCGGCCTTGGCCGAGCTGGAACGCTCCTATGACATGCGCGAAGTGGCCGGCTGGCCCATCAAGGCCCTGGGTCTTTACTGCGTGGTGGTCCATCCGCCCGCGGGCGTGGATCGCGATGCGCTGATCGCCAAGCTCGCAGCCGACCAGCGCGTGCAGCTCGCACAGCCCCTGCAGGAATATGCAGTCTACGGACAGGATCCCTCGCCGGACGGCCGCCGCTACAACGATCCGTATACCGACCTGCAACGTGGCTTCGTCGAAACCCACGCGGCGCTCGCGCACGAGGTCACCCAGGGCGAAGGCGTGCAGGTCGCGGTCGTCGACACCGGAATCGATGCCCATCATCCCGACCTCGCGGGACACGTGCGCGATGGCGGCGATGCGGTGGGAGGCAGCGATGACGCGCGCGGCGATCGCCACGGCACCGAGGTCGCCGGCATCATCGCCGCCGTGGGCGACAACCACCAGGGCATGGTGGGCATGGCGCCGAAGGCACACCTGAGCGCGTACCGGGCGTGCTGGTATCCCGATCCGAAGGCCGGCGCGCGCTGCAACTCCTTCACCCTCGCCAAGGCGCTCTCAGCGGTAAACGACACCGACGCCCGCGTCGTGAACCTTAGCCTCGGCGGCCCCGCCGATCCGCTGCTCGGCAAGCTGCTGGGGCAATTGCTGGATCAGGGCCGCATCGTGGTCGCCGCGCTACCGCCCGGCGGCAACACTGGCGGCTTTCCGGACGGCGCCCCCGGGGTCATCGTGGTCCGCAGCAGCGACACCACGCCCGCACCGCCCGGCGTGGTGAGCGCACCGGGCAACGACATACTCACCACCCAGCCGGGTGGCGGCTACGATTTCAGCTCGGGCTCGTCGATGGCGACGGCCCACGTCAGCGGCATTCTCGCCCTGCTGCTGTCGATCTCGCCGCGGCTGGACGCGCGCACGGCGCACGACATCCTGCTGCGCACAAGCAGCGTCAACCACGGCGTGCTCGAAGTGAATGCCGCCGCAGCCGTCGCGGCGCTGCGCCCGGCGACGGGCACTCCGCCCCGGTGAACCTTCCGCCGTTCGCCCCCGGGCGGCGCGTCGCGTAAAATCCCCGGCATGCGCATCGGCCCTTACGCCATCGCGCCCGCCGTGGTCCTCGCGCCCATGGCCGGCGTCACCGACAAGCCGTTCCGGCTCCTGTGCAAACGCATGGGGGCCGGGTTGGCCGTGTCCGAGATGACCACCGCCGACCCGCGCCTCTGGCACACCCGCAAGTCCTTGCGCCGCATGGATCACGACGGCGAGCCGGAACCAGTCAGTGTGCAGATCGCCGGCTACGACCCCGGCATGCTGGCGGAAGCGGCCCGGTACAACGCCGACAACGGCGCGCAGATCGTCGACATCAACATGGGTTGCCCGGCGAAGAAGGTCTGCAACGTGTGGTCCGGTTCGGCGCTGCTGCAGGACGAACCGCTGGTGGCACGCATTCTTCACGCCGTGGTGAAGGCCGTGGACGTGCCGGTCACGCTGAAGATCCGCACCGGCTGGGACCGCGATCATCGCAACGCGCTCACCATTGCGCGCATCGCCGAGGACGCGGGTATCGCCGCACTGGCCGTGCACGGCCGCACGCGTGCGGACAAGTACGAAGGCGAGGCCGAGTACGCCACGATCGCCGCGGTGAAGGCCAGCGTCTCGATTCCCGTGCTCGCCAACGGCGACATCGTCGACCCCGTGAAGGCGCGCGAGGTGCTGCGCATCACGGGGGCCGATGCCGTCATGATCGGCCGCGGCGCGCAGGGCCGTCCATGGATCTTCCGCGAGATCGCTCACCACCTGGAGACGGGTGGTTTCCTGCCCGAACCGACACCGCGCGAGGTGCGCGACATTCTGGTGCCGCATCTCGAACACCTCTACGCGTTCTACGGCGAGACGATGGGCGTGCGCATCGCGCGCAAGCATCTGGGCTGGTACGCGAAGGACCGCGCCGAGAATGCCGCGTTCCGCCACGTGGTGAACAAGGCGGAAGACGCCGCGACGCAGCTCCGCCTGACGCGCGACTACTTCGACGCGCTGGAAGCGGGCGTCTCGCTGGCCGCGTAACGCGGCGCTACACCGTGTCGACACGTACCTTGGTTTAATTGCCTGCCGACGCGCTGCGTAGAATGATCCGGCGGTACGGCCCCCTCCCCAGCGAGCGACCACCATGAGCGAAGACCAGGTCCCCGGCATCGAACCCTACGACGGCCCCGCAGGCGGATGGGGTGCCCTGGGCGCCGTCGCCCGCGCGCTCAGCGGACAGATGGCCATCGCGCGCGAATCGATCGCGCTGCACAAGGTGAACCAGCCCAAGGGCTTCGACTGCCCCGGCTGCGCCTGGCCGGACCCCAAGGAAACCTCGTCGTTCGAATTCTGCGAGAACGGCGCCAAGGCGGTGTCATGGGAGGCCACGGCGAAGCGCGTGCGCCCCGAGTTCTTCGCGAGCAACAAGGTCGCGGATCTCTGGAATCTGAGCGACTACGCGCTGGAAGGCCTGGGCCGGATCACCCATCCGATGGCCTACGATCCGGCCTCGGACACCTATCAGCCCATCGAATGGAACGAAGCGTTCCGCCGCATCGGCGAAGCACTCCGTGCGCTACCCGACCCGAACATGGCCGAGTTCTATACCTCCGGCCGTGCATCCAACGAGGCCGCGTTCCTCTACCAGTTGTTCGTGCGCGAATACGGCACCAACAACTTCCCGGATTGCTCGAACATGTGCCACGAAGCGACGAGCGTCGGCTTGCCGCAGTCGCTGGGCGTGGGCAAGGGCACCGTGACGCTCGACGACTTCGAACACTGCGACGCCATCTTCTGCATCGGCCACAACCCCGGCACGAACCATCCACGCATGCTGAGCACCTTGCGTGAGGCCTCGCTGCGCGGCGTGCCTATCGTGGTACTGAACCCGCTGCCCGAACGCGGCCTCGAACGCTTCACGTCACCGCAGAGCCCTGTGGAAATGCTGACCGGCACCTCGGTACGCATCGCCTCCACGTACTACAAGCTCAAGATCGGCGGCGACGTCGCCGTGCTGAAAGGCATGATGAAGTCGCTGCTGGACGCCGACGCGCGCGCCATCGCCGCAGGCATGCCGGGCGTGATCGACCGCGACTTCATCGCCACGCAGACCACCGGCTTCGAGGCGCTCGCCGACGATGTCGCGCAAACGTCGTGGGAAGCGATCGAGCGGCACTCGGGCCTGACCCGTGCGCAGATCGAAGACGCCGCGGATATCTATGCGAAGGCGAAGAACGTCATCGTCTGCTACGGCATGGGCATCACCCAGCACGCGCACGGCACCGAGAACGTCCAACAGATTGCGAACCTGCTGCTTCTGCGCGGCAACATCGGGCGCCGCGGTGCAGGCATCTGCCCGTTGCGCGGGCACAGCAACGTGCAGGGCGATCGCACGGTAGGTATCACCGAGAAGCCCAATGACGCACTCAACGACGGCATCCGCAAAACCTACGGCTTCGAGCCGCCGGTCGCCCATGGGCATGACGCCGTGGCTGCGGTCATCGCGATTCGCGAAGGGCGCTCCAAGGCATTGGTCGCGCTGGGCGGCAATCTCGCGGTCGCCATGCCCGATACCGATGAAACCTTCGAGGCCATGCGCAAGCTGGACCTCGCCGTGCATATCGCCACGAAGCTCAACCGGTCGCACCTGATCCTGGCGAAAGCGTCGTTCATCCTGCCCTGCCTCGGCCGTACGGAACTCGACGTGCAGGCCACCGGTCCGCAGGCCGTGACGGTAGAGGATTCGATGTCGATGGTGCATGCCTCGGCGGGCACGCTCACGCCCGCCTCGGAACACCTGCGCTCGGAGCCCTGGATAGTCGCTGGCATCGCGAAGGCCACCTTGCCGAACACGCGCGTGGATTGGGATCGCCTCGTCGGCGACTACAACCTCATCCGCGACGACATCGAAAAAGTCTTCCCGATCTTCTTCGACTTCAACAAGCGCGTCAGCGAACCGGGCGGTTTCCGCCTGCGCGTCGCCGCCAGCGAACGCGACTGGGCCACGCCGGACAAGCGCGCCCATTTCCTCCTGGCGAAAGGGCTGGACGAGGACGCGCCGCTCGAAGCGCACGAGTTGATGCTGACGACGATCCGCTCGCACGACCAGTACAACACCACGATCTACGGGCTCAACGACCGCTATCGCGGTGTAAGCGGACGACGCGACGTCGTCTTCATGCACCCGAACGATCTCGCTGCACGCGGCCTCAAGCACGGCGATCGCATCGACGTGTTCGCCACCGGTGCCAACGTCGCCGACGGCAAGGAACGCGCGGTGCGCGGTTTCATCGCCGTGGCTTTCGAGATCGCCGAGGGCTCGGTCGCGATGTATTACCCCGAAGGCAATGCGCTCATTGCGCTGGAAAGCCATGACCGGCGCTCGGGCACCCCGGCGTACAAATCGGTGCCGGTACGCATCGCATCGGCCGCTGCGATGACTCACACGCCCACGGCGGCCCATGCCGTCTGAGCGCACCCTGCCCGCCGGCTGCGCCACGCGGCCGGTGTTGCGTTTCGAGCGCGGGCGCTATGTCGAAAGCGAGGACCGGCTCGCTGAAGAGGTACCGGTAGCGATGCACTTCGACGGCGCGCCCTTCGCCGTGATGATGACGACGCCTGCCGACCTCGAAGACTTCGCACGCGGCTTCGCGCTGACCGAAGGCCGGATCGGCACGGTGCTCGACATCGTGGACATCGAGGTTCGCGAGGTGCTGGAAGGCGTCGTGGTCGACATACGCACCGGCAGGCACATTGAGCATCCGCCTTCAAGCGCAGACACCCCGGCGCCGCGCGAATTGCCGGGCCGCAGCGGCTGCGGTATCTGCGGCAGCCGCGAACTGGAAGACGTGGTACGTCATCCGCTGCCCGTTGCAGCGGGACCGACCATCGGCGCGGATGCGATCGAGCGTGCGCTGGAAACGCTCCGCTCGCGCCAGCCGATCAACGCATATACCGGCTCCGTTCACGCTGCAGCGTGGGCCCTGCCCGACGGCAGCATCGTTACCGTGCGCGAAGACGTCGGCAGGCATAACGCACTCGACAAGCTCATCGGTGCGATGCTGCTCGAAGGTACCGATCCACGCGACGGCTTCGCGGTCCTCACCAGCCGCGCCAGCTACGAGATGGTGACCAAGGCCGCCACCGCCGGCATCACCATCGTGGTGGCTATCTCCGCCCCTACGGCGCTCGCGGTGCATCTCGCCGCGGATTGCGGGGTCACGCTGGTGGGCTTCGCGCGCCCGGGGCGCTTCAACGTCTACACACGACCGGAACGTATCGGCTGACGTCAGGCGCGCCGACGGCGCAGGCTGTCCTTCACGTCGACGTCGAAACGCACGGTGGTGGCGACGGTATCGCGACCGGGGATGTCGAAGGTCAGCCCGTCCTTGCTCGGCAGCTTCGCCTGCAGCTCACGCAGAGCGCCGCGCGGTACTTCCATACGCCATTCGTGGGCCGTGCCGGAAAGCGTGCATGCGTCGGCATCGGTG
>Ga0209437_100840_pt1 | contig 13382 bp, 10 predicted proteins | sample AraplaL_Cvi_mTSA_FD_184266 | JGI IMG/M metagenome (GOLD analysis project Ga0209437, IMG submission 184266) | Arabidopsis root microbial communities from the University of North Carolina, USA - plate scrape CL_Cvi_mTSA (SPAdes) (version 2) | ecosystem: Host-associated > Plants > Roots > Endosphere...
CCTTGGGGAGTCGCGAAGCTGCTATCGAGGGAACCGTCCGGCAGGTAGCGCGCCACGAGGGCACTGCCCGTACGCGCTTCTGAATTGACTACCTGCCCCACAACGACAATCTTGCCGTCAGCCTGGACCGCGACATTTGTCCGGAAATCGTTTTTCATATCCGGGTCTAACAGATCGAACAGAACGGGCTCACCTTGGTTGAACGAAAGCAGCGGCTTGCCTGTGGTATCCAGGCCAACCAATATCCCCACGCGTCGTACGCCTTCTTCGGTTTGCCCACTCGCGAAGATACGCCCGTCCCGCGTCACGTGCACCGCGCCGAACAGCATGGACGATGTATCTCGCGACGGCTTCACCACCGCAAACCCGCCCTCTCCAAAAGCAGTGTCCAGTTGACCGTTTTTATCGAAGCGGGCGACGAAGGCCTTATGGTCATTGATACCGCCGACCCAGCCAGCGACGACAACTTTGCTGCCTTCCTCGATATTCACGACACTACTGACAGCGAGCGCAACCGTTTGAGAGCCATCGGGGTGCTGGACGTAGACGACGCCGTCGTCATCAAAGCTTCTGTCCAGTAAGCCCAAGGCGTTGAAGCGAACCAGGTAGCTCCACCCGGGACCGCCGAAACCGTTGTCACGCACGAAATACATGCCGCCACCCGGCGCCGGAACGATCCCGCCATGCATGGCTCCGACTGCGCGGGGCTCTCCGTCGGAAATGGCGTCTGATCGCGCCCCGCCACACGCATCGAAGACTTCGCGAGGAGGAACCCCGGAAGGCCTCGGTGGCAGGCGATCGAGGACGTGAGTAATGGTGCCCGAGTTACCGAACGTGGAATCGATATCGCCTTTTGGCGTGAAGCGAGCCAAGCCGATGGTGCGGTTCATCACCACCGCCGCCGTGATCTTCCCGTCGCTCCCCTGCATGACGCCCATAGGGACCGATAGCGTCGAGTCCATGTATACCTGGGCAGATGCGATGCCACTGACACCAAAACCGACGTCTGGATTGCCCTCCGCATCGACACGGGCGACCAGCAGGGTCACGCCCTCGTCGGGGTCTGAGGCGTCCAGCGATGTTGTCAAATACATACCCCCATCTGTCAAAGGCAGCATGCTTCCTACGCCTCTGTGGAACGGCGGGCTGAACTCCTTCTCGAGCTCACCGCTCTTCGCTTCCTTGCTCATGACGCTCTCCTTATTCCGATTTTGCATCCTTGACCCGGCCTCTCGGAGGAAAGCCGTCCCACATCCGTCTTTGGCAAACGCACGGCCACGTTAGACCGTGCTTTCAAGCAGCTCCATACAACGTTTGCACTATGAGGCGTGGTAGTGGGCTACAGCGAACGTCTCCAGGCTCAGCCGCCCGGCGTGGAACGGTAGGCGCGCACGTCGTTGGGCGACACCGAGGGCGCCTTGTTCGACCACGCCTGACGGATGTAGGTCACCACGGCCGCAGCATCGTCGTCGCTGAGCGTCTGCGAGAACGGCGGCATCGAGTACGGGCGTGGGTTGCCTGCGGTGGCGGGCGAAAAACCACCGGAAAGCACCGTGCGGATCGCATTGATGCCCGTGGGCTCGGTGACCGAACCGTTGCCATCCAGCGCGGGATAGGCATCGCCCTTGCCTCGGCCGTCCGCCGCATGGCAACCCGCGCAACGATCGGTGTAGACCTTCTGTCCATTCATCGCAAGTTCGCGCGCGTTGGCGGCCGATTCGCGCTGGGGAGGCGGATCGCGATCCGGCAACGACTTGAGATACGTAGCCATGGCGGCGAGGTCGGCATCGGTCAAATGCTGTGTGCTTCGCAGCACTACCTCGGCCATCGGCCCCACCGCCACACCCTTCGACGAGCGACCGGTCTTCAGCAGAGCTACAACGTCCGTTTCGGTCCACCCGGCGAGGCCGCCGTGCGTGCCCATCGATAGATCGGGCGCGTACCAGTTCTGCACAGGCACGATGCCGCCGGCCAGGAACGGATCGGTGACCATCGCGCCGAAACTGTTCCGCCGTGCATGGCATTCGTTGCAATGGCCCAGGCCCTGCACGAGGTACGCACCGCGATTCCACGCCGCGGAGCGCGCGGGATCGGTCTTGTATTCGCCTTCGTCGAAGTACAGCGTGCGCCACGCCGTCATCAGCGAGCGCATGCGATAAGGCCAGCGCAGGCTGTCGGGTATCGCAGCGCGACGCACGGCCGGCAGACTCTTGAGGTAGGCGAAGATCGCATCCGTATCCGCGCGCGTGACCTTGGTATACGAGGTGAACGGAAACGCCGGATACAGCGATCGACCATCGTGCCCTTCACCCGAGTGCATGGCGCGATAGAAATCATCGGCACTCCATGCCCCGATGCCGGTTTCCGTGTCGGGCGTGAGGTTGGGTGCAGGTATGGCCCCGAAAGGGGTCGGCACGATGCGGCCACCGGCATACGGCTCGCCACGCCGCGCGGTGTGACAGGCGGCGCAGTCGCCCGCCGTGGCGAGGTATTTGCCGCGCTCCACATCATCGGCGTGTGCGAGCGTGGCAGCAGCGCTGAGGGCAAGCCAGGTCATCCAACGGAATGCGCGTGTCATGTCAGCCTCCCAGCACGCCGCAGCGCAGTGGCGGTTTCACGCTGCCGGGCGGCTCGGCGTGCGCATCGGCGGGCACCGGACGCTGCGCGAGCCACGCGGACACGGCGCTGATGTCGGCGTCACTCAGGCGGCTGACGACGGTCGCCATGCAATCGGGCGCGACGGTGCTGCGCGTATCGGTCCGCCACGATCCCAACTGGGCACTGATGTAGTCGTATGGCAGTCCCACCAGACCGGGAATATCGGGCTGCACGCCGGTCAGGTTCGGACCATGGCACGCCATGCAGGCGGGAACGCCTCGTGCGGCATCGCCTTGCGTCACGAGCTGTTCGCCGCGTGCCATGGCGGCCGGTGTCGTGGCCGGGATGGGATGACGCGTATAGGGCACGTCCTGCGCGGCGAAGTACTCCGCGATCTCGCGCATGTAGGCATCGGTCAGCGGTGCCACCGTGTATTCCATGATCTCGTAGTGACGCAGCCCCCGCTGGAAATCCTGCATCTGTCGATGGAGGTAACCCGCCGGCTTTCCCGCAAGGCGCGGATTGAAGCCGTTGTTGCCACCCTCGCCATGTTCGCCATGGCAGCTCGTGCAGGCGGCAATGCGCTGAACCAGCGTGTCCGGTACCGGCGGCGCTTCCGCCCCCCAGAGGGAACCGGCGCAGAGCACGGCGGCCGCGGCAGCGAGCCGGCGGAGGAGACGTCGCATGAGTTACTCCCTTGGCGTAACGATGGCGAGCGCGCCGGACTGGCCGCGCATGGCGTCCGGCCAGTATATGCCGCGATCGGCGAGGTTAAGATAGCTGCGACTCTTCGTCCGCGCTCAGGGGAACCCGATGTCACGTCGCACCACCCGCATGCTCGCACTCGCCACCATCGTGGCATGGTCGACCCAAGGCGCCGCCGCGCATGCCCGCGAGGCCACCGAGGACGATGCCTTCGCCTCCATCGTCAGTGTGCGTCAGGCCTATGCGTCCGGCGCCTTGACTCCCGAAGGGCTGACTCAGCTCTTCCTGGATCGGATTGCGCGAATCGACAAGGCTGGCCCGACGATCAACGCGGTTCTGGAAACCAATCCGGATGCCCTGGCCATCGCTCGCAAGCATCCCAAGGGCGCGCTCGGCGGCATCCCCATCCTGCTCAAGGACAACATCGACACGGGCGACCGCATGATGACCAGCGCCGGTTCGCTGGCCCTCACGATCAAGCCGGCACCACGCGATTCGGAAGTTGCCGCCCGCCTGCGCAAGGCTGGCGCGGTGATCCTTGGCAAGACCAACCTCAGTGAGTGGGCGAACATGCGCTCCAACCACGCCACCAGCGGTTGGACGGGGCGCGGTGGTCTTACCGTCAATCCGTACGTGCTGGATCGCAATGCGTGCGGTTCGAGCGCCGGCTCAGGAGCTGCGGTCGCCGCGGGTCTTGCCACGGCGGCCATCGGCAGCGAAACGGACGGCTCGATCATCTGCCCGGCGTCGATGACCGGCCTGGTGGGCATCAAGCCCACCGTGGGCCTGGTAAGCCGGTCGGGCATCATCCCCATTTCGCACAGCCAGGACACCGCTGGCCCCATGGCGCGCAACGTGGCCGACGCCGCCGCGGTGCTGAGTGCCATCGCCGGTTCCGACGCGCGCGACCCCGCCACGGTCGACGCGGACAAGCACGCCACCGATTACACACGCTTTCTCGATCCGAACGCGCTTCGCGGCAAGCGCATCGGCGTGGTACGCCAGCTCGCCGGCATCGAGCCTAATGCCGATCGCGCACTCGAGCACACCATCGCGTTGTTGAAGGCGCAAGGCGCCACGGTCGTCGACAACGTGGAGATCCCGCACCTGAAGGAACTCAGCGAGCACGAGATCGACGTGTTGCTCTACGAGTTCAAGCACGACATCGCCGCCTATCTCGCCACGCGTCCGGATCAGCCGATGCGCACGCTCGCCGATCTCATCGCATTCAACGAACGAGAGGCGGCGAAGGAAATGCCATGGTTCGGCCAGGAACTGTTCCTTGCGGCGCAGGCCAAGGCCGGGCTCGACGACCCCAAGTACATCGGCATGCGCGATCGCAACAAGCAGCTGGCCGGCCCGGAAGGCATCGACGCGGCATTGGCGAAAGACAAGCTGGATGCCCTGCTCGCCCCGAGTTGGGGGCCGGCGTTCGTCAACGATCTGGTGCTTGGCGACCACGTGGTGAGTGGCGATCCCACCGTCGGCGGCGTGTCGGCACCCGCTGCGATAGCCGGCTATCCGTCCATCACCTTGCCCATCGAATTCGCGCACGATCTGCCCGTCGGCGTGGTGTTCTTCGGCACCAAGTGGAGCGAACCCACGCTCATTGCCATCGCCTATGGCGTGGAGCAGAAGGTCAAGGCGTTCCGCCGGCCGACGTACCTGCCCACGCTACCGATCCGGTAGCGCCTATGCCCGTCCCGGGCGGGCGTCGGCACTGTGTGTAGCGCAGCGGAATCCCCTGCGCTTTACACAGGAAAAACCCATGACACCCCTCCCCTCCCGTCTTGCGCCATGCCTCGCCACCGCGTTGACACTCGCACTCGCCGCGGCGCCCGCGCATGCCCAAGACATTCCGGCTCGCCGAACTGCCACGGTCGACGATGCCTATCTGTCCATTGCAGGGCTGCGCCAGGCGTATGCCCGTGGTGAACTGACACCGCTCGACATGACGCTGTCGTTCCTCGATCGCATCAACGCGATCGACCGCGCAGGGCCCACGTTACGTTCCGTGATCGAGACCAATCCGGATGCGGCCGTCGCGGCCCATGCCGCGACGCAGGCTTATCGCAACGGCACCGCAACGTCATTGACTGGTATCCCGATCCTGCTGAAGGACAACATCGAAACAGGCGACCGCATGCGCACCACCGCGGGCTCTCTGCTCTTCCCCTTGCCAGCCCGGCAGGACGCCACGGTCACGGCCAAGCTGCGCGAAGCCGGCGCCATCATCCTCGGCAAGGCGAATCTCAGCGAGTGGGCCAACTTCCGCAGCATGATGTCGATGCATGGGTGGTCGGCGCGTGGCGGCACGACGCTCAATCCCTTCGCGCTCTACGCAACACCGTTTGGCTCCAGCTCAGGTTCCGGCGCAGCAGTCGCCGCAGGCCTGGCGACGGCTGCGCTGGGCACGGAAACACAGGGCTCGATCATTGGACCCGCCATGGCAATGGGCCTGGTGGGCATGAAGCCCACCATTGGCCTGGTGAGTCGCACGGGCATCGTCCCCGTGTCGCACATGCAGGACAGCGCCGGCCCGATGACGCGGAGCGTGGCGGATGCTGCCGCCGTGCTCAAAACGATAGCCGGGAGCGATCCCACCGACCCTCTTACCGTCGAGGCCGACCGGCATCTCTCCGACTACACCCTTGCGCTTGCCGCCGACGCCGTCCGAGGCATGCGCATCGGCGTGGTGCGTCGTCACGCTTTCAACGATAACCGATGGGGCTCGGCCATGGATCGTGCGGTGGAAATTCTGGAAAGCAAGGGAGCGATCGTCGTCGATAACGTGGAGTTACCGGGGACGGAGGTGGCGGTAGCCGACCAATTGAGCCTTGTGCTGACCGAATTCAAGCACGACATCGCGTCGTACCTCGCGCGACGGACGGAGCAGCCCTTGCGCACACTGGAGCAGGTGATCGCTTTCAACGAAGCTGAAGCCGACCGTGAACTGATCCACTTCGGTCAGGAGTTGTTTGAGGAGGCCCTTCTGGCGCCAGGCATCGACGATCCGGAGTACGTCGAACGAAGGCTGCGAGCCCGACGCGTGGCTGGCCCGGAAGGCATCGATGCCACACTGGCGACGCATAAGCTCGACGCGCTGATCGGCCCCTTCTCGCTGAACGCCGTGGCAGCGCTTGCGGGCTATCCCATCCTGACGGTACCGACCCATTTCGAAGGGGACTTGCCCAAAGGGGTCATGCTCTACGGCACTAAATGGAGCGAGGCTAAGCTGCTGACGATCGGCCATGCCATCGAGCAAGGGGCAAACGCGTTCCGCAGGCCTACCTTCGTCGCAACGCCGCCGCCCGAGTCGTGACGCACGAGAAGGAGCGCGCCGAGGCGCGCTCCTTCTCCGTTTACGCCTTGGCCGCGAACTCGCGAACGATCGGCGCGAGCTTCGGATCTTCCAGCGCCATCGCCATGGTGGCGCGGACAAGACCCGCCTTGTTGCCGCAATCGAAACGCGTGCCTTCGAAGCGGTAGGCCAGCACCTTGCCGTTGTCCTTGAGCAGGTTCTCGATCGCGTCGGTTAGCTGGATCTCGCCGCCCGCGCCCTCGCGGGTGTTCCTCAGGTACTCGAAGATCTCGCAGGGCAGCACGTAGCGGCCGACCACGGCAAGATTCGACGGCGCGTCCGCGGGCTTCGGCTTTTCCACCATGTGGCGGATAACCGTGGCGCGATCGCTGACGGCCTCGGTGGCGTCGACGATGCCGTACTTGTCCGTGTCGCTCTGCGGCACTTCCTCAACGGCGATCACGCCGGCATCGTTGGCGTCGGCCACTTCCGCCATCTGGCGCAATGCGCCCTTGCCCTTGTTCCAGATCAGGTCATCGGGAAGCATCACGCCGAAGCGCTCGTTGCCCACGACCGGCGCGGCGCGCAGCACGGCGTCGCCGAGGCCGAGAGCCTCCGGCTGGGTCACGAACACACAGCGGACATGACGCGGCAGGATGCCCCGCAGAATCGACAGCAGCTCTTCCTTGTTCTTCTCCGCCAGCTTTTCTTCAAGCTCGTAGGCTTTGTCGAAATAGTCGGCGATCGCGTGCTTGTAACGGTTGGTGACGAACACCAGCGTATCGGCGCCCGCGTCGACAGCCTCATCCACCGCGTACTGGATCAGCGGACGGTCGAGCACGGGGAGCATTTCCTTGGCTACCACCTTGGTCGCGGGAAGGAAGCGCGTACCGAGGCCGGCAACGGGAAATACGACCTTGCGCAGGGGTTGGGTCATGCAATGTCTCCACTTTCGTTTCGGCGTAGCGGCAGCACGTTGTCCGTCTGCGGCTCGCTCCAACGGAAGGAAGGCAGCAGCTGCGACACGCACCGGCGCAGGGTTTCTTCATCGAACGCGGCCACGGCTTCTTCGGCGCGCGCCAACTGGGTCTGCAGCAGTTCCCACGACACCTGGCGGTGCTGGGCCTGGAAGATCTTCGCGTGCGTCGTGCTCGTGTAGTTCTCCAGCGGATGGAACAGTTCCTCGAACAGCTTCTCGCCGGAACGAAGTCCCGTGTAGACGATCTGGATGTCCGAGCCCGGGCGCTTGCCCGCCAGGCGGATCATCTGCTCGGCGAGATCGCGGATCTTCACCGGATCGCCCATGTCGAGCGCGAAGATCTCGCCGCCCCTGCCGAGACTCGCGGCCTGCAGAATGAGCTGGCAGGCCTCGGGAATGGTCATGAAATAGCGCGAGATTTCCGGGTGAGTGATCGTCACCGGGCCGCCCTGGCGGATCTGCCGGCGAAACAGCGGGACCACCGATCCGGCGGAGTCGAGCACGTTACCGAAACGCACCGTAATGAAACGTGTAGAGGTGTGCGCCGCGAGATTCTGACACCAGATCTCCGCCATGCGCTTGCAGGCGCCCATCACCGACGTGGGATTCACTGCCTTGTCGGTGGAGATGAGCACGAACGATTCCACGCCGCAGCGTACCGCCGCATCGGCTACCACGCGGGTGCCGATAACGTTGTTACGGAAGGCCTCGCGCAATTGCCCTTGCAGCATCGGCACGTGCTTGTAGGCCGCAGCGTGGAAGACGATCTGCGGCTGGGTTTCCTCGAACAGCCGGTTGACCGCAGTGGCGTCGCGTGCGTCGGTCAGCACGCCGTTGAAAATGAGTTCGGGATAGGCCGAGGTCAGTTCCTGCCCGATCCGGTAGAGGTTGTATTCGGAAAGCTCTACCACCGTGAGGGAACTGGCACCCAGGCGGGCGACCTGGCGACACAGTTCCGAACCGATCGAGCCACCGCCACCGGTCACCAGCACGCGACGACCACTGATGTTCTCGCGGATGGCCGTCCAATCCAGTTCGACGGCATCGCGGCCGAGAAGATCCTCGATGGCGACTTCCTTGATCTCGTTGAACTGCGCGCGGCCGGCCACGACGTCCTCGAGGCGCGGCACCGTACGGAACGGCAGCCCGGTGCTCTCGCAGAAGGCGACGATGCGGCGCATCTGCGCCGTGGTCGCGCCCGGTACGGCGATGAGCAGCATCTGTACCGCCACCGCCTTGGACAGCTCGGCGAGCTGGTCCACCGTGCCCAGCACGGGGATGCCACCGATCTGCGCGCCACGCAAGGCGAGGTTGTCGTCCACGAAACCGATGACGCTGTAGCGGCTGTCGCGGCGCAGATCGCGCGAGAGCGCTTCGCCGGCGCGATCCGCCCCCACGATCAGCACACGCTTGGTCGGCATCGACTGGAACAGGTCGATGCGGCTGTCCTTCCAGAACCGGTAGCTGAGTCGCGGCAGGCCGAGCAGCACGACCAGCACGACGGGATACACCAGCAGCACCGAACGCGGCACGCCGTCGAGGCGCGCATACATGACCATGGCAAGGCCGATGATCAGCGCGCCGATGACCGTCGCGCGGATGATGTTCCACAGGTCCGGCAGGCTCGCAAAGCGCCACACGCCTTTGTAGAGACCGGTCCAATTGAACACGGCTCCCTGCACCAGCAGCACGATGGGAAATTCCATCGGCAGATAGGTGACCGGGGCGAGATCGGGCATCAACGCATAACGCAGCGACTTGGCGATCCACCAGGCGAACGCAGCCATGGCGAGGTCGTGTGCGACCACGGCCGTGCGAGGGTGGATGATGCCGATGAACTTACGCAGAAACATGTCGCTCCCTTCGACGCAAGCCGAGTCGCTTGCCAGTACGCCAAACCGCTGCTCCCAACACGTACACCGCCCCCATGCAGAAGGGCGCCGCCGCTGGCGAGCGGAACGCAATCCATGCGAGGGGAACGCAGACGAGGACATTCCACGCGAAGTAGCCTGCGGCTACCTTCCGATGCGATGCGCCCCGCCTCACGAGCCACTGATAGAGGTGCTCGCGGTGCGGAGTGTACCAGCGCGCACCGCGCAGCATTCGCACGAGCAACGTCAACGTTGCGTCGATGACGAACGCCGACGAGAAAATCAGCGCAGGCCACAGCAGGTCGGTCTGGAAGGCCCAGAGCGTGGCCGTCAGCGCGAAGACCATGAAACCCAGCGTCCCGCTGCCGACGTCGCCCATGAAGATGCGGGCAGGAGACCGGTTGAACCACCAAAAACCCAGCGAGGCCGTGGCCATTGCCAGTGCAGCCCCTGCGATGGCTGGGCTACCGGCGGCCCAGGCCAGCGCCGCGGACGCTGCACCGAAGAACATGGCCTGCTGCGAGGCCAGCCCATCGATACCGTCCATGAAATTGTGCAGGTTGATGCACCACACGCCCGCAAGAAGAAGCGGTACCGCCCAGAGCAGGCTCGCGGTCAGCGAGGCTACAGCCACGCAGAACAATAACGTGGCGGCGAGTTGGATCAGCAGCCGCGGCCGGATCGGCAGCGAGCCGTGATCGTCGAGCCAGCCGATCGCGGCCACCGCGATCGTCGCAACCGTGAACGCGGCGGTCGTCGCGGCGCCCGGTGAGACCGGCAGGAGCAGCAGCGCCGCAGGCATGCCGACCAGGGCACCGAGCACAATGCCGATGCCGCCACCGCGGGGCGTCGGCAGGGTATGCGAGCGGCGGTGCCCGGGTGCATCCAGCATGCCGCGGCGGTGCGCGTAGGAAATCGCGATCCGCACACTGGCAAACGAAACGACGAGGGCAACCAGGGCGCAGCCGGTCAGCAGGAATCCGGCGCTCGCGACGGGAGGCATCATTCGTTGGCCACGCCATGAATGGGGCGCACGGTGCCCCAGCTCTTGCAGCTCGGGCACTGCCAGTGATGCGCTTTCGCGCCGAAACCGCAGCGGCTGCAGCGATACATCGCCTGCCCTTCGAGCAGCTTGCGGGTCAGGTCGCGCAGGATCAGGTAGTTCTCGCGCGCTTCGCCGGAGACCTTGTCCATGGTGGCATCGATCAATGCCATCAGCCCGCGTACCGAGGGGCGCTTGCGCAATTGGCCGGTGAGGAAGTCGATGGCCATGCGTTCGCCGTCGCGTCCCTCATAGAGCCGGGTAAGCGCCAGTACGGGAGAGATACCGTGATAACGCTCCATGATCTCGCGCAGGAACGTTTCGGCACGGTCCATCTGCTGCGAACGGGCGTAGCAGTTGAGCAATGGGGGGAGAATCTCCGGTACGAATGCGATGTCGGCCGCGATGGCCGCCTCGTACGAGGCGATGGCCTGGTCCAGCTCTTCGTCTTCCGCGGACAACCGGCCGGCAATCATGTGCGCGCGCACGCACTCCTGCTGGCAGGCAAAGGCCTCGCGCACATAATCGCGGGCCTCGGTACGCGCCCCATGCTGACGTGACTGTTCGGCCAGCTCGCAGTAGAACTGCGCGATCATGGCCGACTCGTCTTCGCCGGTCATCGTTTCGAGCCGGCGCGCATGGTCGATCGCCTTGTGCCACTCGCGCTCGTGCTGGTAGATCGCGATGAGATGGCGCAGCGCGGACGGCGCAAGCGCGTCCATCGCGACCAGATCGGAAAACAACGTTTCGGCGCGATCGAGCAGGCCGGCGCGCATGTAGTCCTCGCCGAGTTCGAGGAGCGCCACGGTCTTCATTTCATCCGAAAGGCCCTGCCGCGACACCAGGTGCTGGTGCAGACGGATGGCACGATCCACCTCGCCTCGCTTGCGGAACAGGTTACCGAGGGCCAGGTGCGTTTCTACGGTGTCGCGGTTGTATTCGGCAAGGCGCAGGAAAACTTCCAGCGCCTTGTCCTGCTCCTCGTTGAGGAGATAGTTCAAGCCGCGGAAATAGTCCGACGAAAGCTCGTTGACGCGTTGGCCGGACCCGCGCACGTGGCTGCGCCGGGCGAGCCACCAGCCACAGGCGAAGGCCAGCGGGGGAACGAGCGCCAACAGCCAGATCGGGTTCATGCGGCGGTCGCGTTGGCTACCTTGCGCTCGTCGCGCGCACGCCGATGCCGCCGCCGAAGCGCCAGGGACGTGCCCAGCCAGGCGGTGATCCCACCGAGAATCCAGCCCACCAGCACGGCCGCGAGCATGGCGCCGCCTTTTGGCAACGACAGTCGGGCGAAGCCGAAATCGAACGGCACCAGATCGGCATTCAACGCGCCGAAGACGATGCCGGCGGCGACGAACAACAGCAGGAAGATGATGGCAAGCAGACGCATCTGGCGAATGTACCCGAATCATGAACGCGATGGTGCGTTGCGGTTGGCTTTTCATACAGCTTCGGCGGCACGTCCCTGACCATGGGTGCCGGCAAAGCGGGTGTTGGTTGTGCAAAAAAAACGCCGCGTCACTGCGCGGCGTTGGTCTCCTCGATAAGATTTACGCGTTCGCGTAATTCCTTACCGGGTTTGAAGTGTGGTACGTGCTTGCCGGGCAAGGCGACCGCCTCGCCGGTCTTGGGGTTGCGTCCCATGCGCGGCGGACGGAAATGAAGCGCAAAGCTGCCGAAGCCGCGTATCTCGATGCGTTCACCCGTGGAGAGCGCATGACTCATCTGCTCCAGCACGCTCTTGACCGCAAGTTCCACGTCGCTGAAGGCAAGATGGGTCTGGCGCCGAGCCAGCGCCTCGATCAGTTCCGACTTTGTCATGGGTCCCCTGGTAATTCTCAAGCTGACGCAAAGGTCTGTCCAAACAATGGCGAGGGGCGGATGACCGCCCCTCGCCCGACGGTCAGTCGGCCTTGTTCATCTGCTCTTTGAGCAGCGCGCCGAGCTTGGTCGTGCCACCTGCAGCGGACTGGTAGTCGGCCATCGTATCGGCCAGATCTTCCTCGTCCTTCGCGCGGATCGACAGCTGCAGCTGACGGCCCTTGCGATCCATGCCGGTGAACTTCGCTTCGACCGCATCGCCGACCTTCAGGTACTGCGTGGCGTCGTCCACGCGCTCCTTGGCGATGTCGTTCGCACGGATGTAGCCCTCGACGCCTTCGCCGAGATCCACGACCGCACCCTTGGCGTCGACTTCCTTGACCGTGCCGGTCAGGACCGTGCCGCGCGGATTCGTGGCCATGAACTGGCCGAACGGATCCTGCTCCATCTGCTTGATGCCGAGGGAGATGCGCTCGCGTTCCGGATCGACAGCCAGGACCACGGCTTCGACTTCGTCGCCCTTCTTGAAGTTGCGGACGAGGTCTTCACCCGAGGCCTGCCACGAGATGTCGGACAGGTGGACGAGACCATCGATACCGCCTTCCAGGCCGATGAAGATGCCGAAGTCGGTGATCGACTTGATCTGACCGGAGACCTTGTCGCCCTTCTTGTGCATGGCGGCGAAGGCTTCCCACGGGTTCGAGCGGGTCTGCTTGATACCCAGCGAGATGCGGCGACGCTCTTCGTCCACGTCCAGGACCATGACTTCCGTCTCGTCGCCGACCTGCACGACCTTGGCCGGATTGACGTTCTTATTGGTCCAGTCCATTTCGGACACGTGCACCAGGCCTTCCACGCCCGGCTCGATCTCAACGAAGCAACCGTAATCGGTCACGTTGGAGACCTTGCCGAACAGGCGGCTGCCGACCGGATAACGGCGGGCGATGGCGACCCACGGGTCGTCGCCGAGCTGCTTGAGGCCGAGCGACACGCGGTTGCGCTCGCGGTCGTACTTCAGCACGCGGACGTCCAGCTCGTCGCCGACGTTGACGACTTCGGACGGGT
>Ga0209437_100845_pt1 | contig 13286 bp, 9 predicted proteins | sample AraplaL_Cvi_mTSA_FD_184266 | JGI IMG/M metagenome (GOLD analysis project Ga0209437, IMG submission 184266) | Arabidopsis root microbial communities from the University of North Carolina, USA - plate scrape CL_Cvi_mTSA (SPAdes) (version 2) | ecosystem: Host-associated > Plants > Roots > Endosphere ...
CTTCGAGTAACTTGCTGCCATTTATACTGCCGTCCGCCAGTTTGGCACTCGTGACAGATCCATTTTGCAGATGAAACTCACTCACAGACTCCTCATCCAGATGAATTGAGCCAATACTGCATTCTTGAATATGATCAGCCAGGATTGCTCCTTCCTGGATATGACGCGTTTGCACACTTTCGTTGGCAATGTGAGTAGCTGATACTGCACCTGCGGCTAATTTGTTGCCATCAACACTACCGCTTGCTAGTTTGGAGCGTGTTACGGATTCATCCTGCAAAATAATCGTACTTACCGCTTCTTCTTCCAGATGAGACGTTCCGATGCTACGTTCATGGATATGATGAGGAAGAATTTCACCATCCTGAATATGACGGGAATGTACAGCTCCTTGCTGCAGATGAACAGCACTTGTCGACTCTGCCTGGAGATGCAAACCACTGATCAAACCTGGCTGAAGATGAGCCGCTGTAATGGATAAAGGGGCCAGATGGTCTGTTTGGACAGATCCAGGTGCCAAGTGATGTGATGTGACCACCTGTTCAGCAATATGCTCCGCATGAATGATGTCTGCCTTCAGATGCTGTGAGCTTATTACTTGAGTTCCCAAATGTTCAGCTTTCACGCTGCCTTCAGCCAAATGCACGGATTGTACTACAGATGGCTGCAAGTGCTCGCTACCTACAGCACCCTGTTGCAGTTCTGTCCCGGATACCGAGTCTGCTGCCAAATGGTCCGCACTTACGGACCCGTGCCGAAGTTTGTTCCCCGTAATACTTCCATCAGCAAATAATTCCGGTGTGCGTATTTCCTCCGACAAATGTTCCAGGGAAACGGCATGCTGCTTCAGGTGATATCCGCGAATCGTTCCGGCTGGAATATGTTTGGCGTTAATACTTTCTGCCATAATTTTGGAAGAAGTCACGCTTCCGTCTGCCAGTTTAGCTGACGTAACTGCAAAATCTGCCAGTTTATCTGTGGCAACACTCTCTGGTGAGAGCTTCGGTGAGGTAACCGCATGATCGGTTAGATGAGGTGGAAAAATGGACCCGCCAGCCAACTGGGCTGAAGTTATACTGCCAGGAGCCAATTTTTCCGTTGTGACCGCTGCCCGTGCAATAGTATCTGTTTCAACACTGCCTGGTTGAAGATGAGGTGCGCCTACGGCATGTTCTGTCAGATGATCTGATTTCACTGCATACGGCCTCAGGGCCTCGGAACCCACGCTCCCTGGAGCGAGATGTGTACCTGTGACTCCACCGTTCGCAAGATGCGAGGAACTAACACTTCCCGGGGCAAGCACTCTGCTGCTCACCGATGCCGTTCCAAGCTTTTCTGTTGTCACACTTCCATCCGCGAGCTTAACATCTGTAACAGCAGCATCCTGCAATTCATACGTACCTACGGAGGTCTCTGCAAGATGCCGCTCAGATACTACGCCATCTGCGAGAGCATCTCCGGATACACTTCCTGTCGACAGATGAGTTGCCTCGATGCTCCCACTAGCAATATGAATGGAATGAATTGCGGAATTATCCACATGTACTGGCGTGATTCCCCGATTTGCAATGTGTTCCGCACGAATGGAACCTTTGGCAAGATGTTTACCCTGTACGGCTTCATCCGCAATTTTGGAAGAAATGATGCTTTGATCAGCGATCTTGGAAGCCGTAATGGATTGCTCCAGCAATTTTGCTGTTCCAACAGACTGGTCTGCTAGCTTGCTGCTGGTTACTGCACCTTCCGTCAAATGCTCACTGCCCACTTCTCCATTGCCAATCTGTTCCCTGCCAACGGCATGAGCACGAATCTGGCTTGAACCGATTGAACCGTCCAGTAGATGTCTTCCACTTAGTGAACCCTCAGCCAAATGTCTAGTTTGTATGGACCCATCCTCAATCTGGTCACTTCCAATACTGCCGCTCGATAGGTGTGAACGGCCGACAGCCCCTTCTGCCAGATGAGTCTGTTTAACAGCACCTGCCTGAATATGGTGAGACTCGATGGATAGTTCTTCAATTTTGCTGCCTGTGACAGCAGCTTCACGGATTTTGGATGTAGTCACCGCATCATCAGCCAGTTTGGAAGTATGCACTGCTCCTCCGGTGAGGTGCCTTGTATCCACGCCACTAATCGCGATCTTGTCTCCAGTTACGGCATGATTCTTGATTAACTCTTCCGTTACCAGCATGCGGCTGAGATGTCTTGTGCCGATTGAACCATCGGCAATTTTGGTCGAATCGATGACCTGATTGCCAAGCTTCTGAGAAGTAATACTGCCATCTCTGATTTTCTCACCGGCAATAGAAGCATTTCGTATTTTGTGACCAGATACAGAACCGTCAATCAAGTGCTCCTCAGATACCGACGCTTCTGCAAGTTTCGCGGAAACAATGGCCCCGTCTGCAATATGAATGCTGGTCACTGCATAATCCTGCAATGCTTCACTGCCAACCGCATCCGGTTTCAGCTTGGAGGCATCCACAGAGAAAGGAGCCAGTTTGCTCTCCGTAACAGCAAATTCACTCAAATCATCCGTGTAGATGTAATGTCCGGTATGACCCGGCATCTGGTTCTGGTTCAGGATCTGCAGCCGATCCCTGTTTGTGATCTCTTGTTTATTGATGTCCTGCTTGTTAATGTCCTGCTCTTCTACCAGAGCGGGCGGGGCCACGCTGCTAACCTGAAGCTGCTTTTCGGAGTCATCTTGCGTCTCAACTTCCTTGCTAGCCGACTCTACAGGTTCGGGGTTGATTTTGGCTGTGCTCTCCAGCTCTTCCAGCTCGTTCATTGTTGCAGGTAGTTCTGTTGATTCTAGCAGGAATTCTTCCGAAGCCTGAACAGCTCTCGAATCCCTTTTATTCGTACTCAATCGCTCTTCCCTATTCACAGTGAAACCTGAATTCATCTTATCTGCCCTGCGATCCGTCAGTTCCAATTCCTTGAATTTTGGGCTCACATGCCGCAGTTTCGGCGTCGGAACCTTCTTTTTGCCATTTTTACTCATGCAGCTTGCTCCTTCCTCAAACGTTCATCTCCGGCATCATATGCTTCCATATGGGCATCTGCCACTTCATTTATGACTTTTGCGAATGCCAGAGCACCAATGTATAGGCATCAAGACAGGAAGGTTCGATGAACTTCGTGGAAATAGGCGTGTCAGGATGGTAGAGGAAAGGCGGCTGTCCACGCCCCCGTCCCAATCATGTCATAGAATATTATGTCTATGTCGTGTCTGAGAACTCCTGAAGTACATCGTTCACCGTCTTTTCTCCCCGTGCTGCGGCACTTTCCCTTGCTTGGAACGAAAATTCGGCCAAACCTGCTTCCTTCGGAGTTTTCAGTCATGACCTAAGCTAACGCTCGTGCATAGCGATGCACTTACACACCGGTCTGCGTTATCGCGATGTCTGAGCCATGCGGTGACAGGCCGGCATTCCATGAATGGACGATCCATGGTCGCGATAACATCGAAGGAGGAACGGTCATGCTCCAAGAAACGATCGGTATTATGTTCGATTCACGCATGTACCGGGGGATACCGGCCGGAAGGACCGGTCAGGAATCACTCGCGAATTATGAACAGGCAGCGGCCAGTTATGGATTAACCCCCTGCTTTTTGCGGCTGGAAGATATTGATTCGGATCAAAAAACATGTTTAGCCTATGTAAAAAAAGAAGGCAGATATGTTCGCGAGCGCATGTTATTGCCCTCCGTCATTCATAACCGTTCACTTCAGCTTCGACGGACAGAACAGCATCAGATCAGCAAGCTGATGTTGCAGGGCATTCAGGTATTCAACGTTCGCAACCGGTACCGTAAAGATCATATTCATGACATGCTTCATCAGGATCTCATCTTAAGAGAACACCTGCCCCATGCCGTTAAAGCTACGCCAGAATCTCTGGCCTATATGATGGAACATTATGATGACCTGGTCATCAAACCATGCAGCGGTAGCATCGGTCATGGTATTATGCGTGTCTTTGAACGAGATGGACAGTGGAAACTAACCTGTGAGACGAAGGCTGCACGTAGAGGATGGGCAACCTTCCGATTGAGCAAAGGACAGCTTCCTTCCTCCACCCTAAGGCGGATCTTTCGTCATGCCTACCTCATTGAACAGCGTATCCCTCTGGTGCGTTATGAGGGCAGGCCGGTCGATCTGAGGGTATCCGTACAGCGTGGCGGTGATGGCTTGTGGGGAATTACAGGCATGTTTGCCAAAGCAGCTCCTGCGCATACGTTTGTCACCAACATCGCCCAAGGCGGTAAAGTCATGAAACTTGCAGAGGCTCTTGGTGGGGCAGTGGAATCCGAATTCGATCTAGCCCGACTGGAGCACAGAATTGAATTCGTTGCACTCCGAATTGCCCGTATATTAGCGGCCAGTCTTCCACATCTGGCTGATCTGGGCCTTGATCTCGGGATAACGCGCAATGGCCAGATCTATTTTATTGAATGTAATGGACGCGACCAGCGTTATGGATTTCGCAAGGCGGGAATGTCGGAACAATGGAAGACAACGTACAGCAATCCCATGGCTTATGGTCGTCTGCTGCTGGAACAGAATTCGAGAATTCCAAGACAACCGCAGACATACGATAGGAGATCATATTGATTTCGTGTGCATTCTGTGTCAATATTATGCAGAACGGCCGGTCTTGCCGGCCTTGAAGTTCGCATTAACCCTAAGGGGGATATTCATGGCAAAAACGCTGTTGCGATTAATGACCGAGCTTTCTTCGCGCAAATGGATCTCCCGGACTGTGGGAGCCTTCTCCAAAAGCCGGGGAAGTAAGGCATTTATCCCTTATTTTGTCCGGACCTACGACATCCCTGTTCAGGAGGCCGAGAAAGATTGGAAGGAATACCGTTCACTGAACGATTTCTTTACCCGCAAGTTAAAGCCGGGCATGCGCCCGTTGGAACTTTCAGAGCATGCACTGATCAGCCCGGTAGATGCCAAGATTACGGCAGCCGGTCCAATATCTGCAGGGACACTCCTGAATGTTAAGGGACAAAATTATACACTTGCTGAATTATTAAACCATTCTCCCCATTTGGAGAAGTACAAGCACGGATACGGATTCGTTCTCTATCTCAGCCCTCGCGACTATCACCGCATTCATGCACCTGTCAGCGGCCGCAAAATAGAGAGCGAACACATCAAGGGCAAAGTTTATCCCGTGAATGACTTTGGGCTGACCCATATGAAATCCGTGCTTAGTCGAAACGAGCGGCTCATTACGTATATCGCACACGATTACGGTGAAGTGGCGGTTGTCAAAGTGGGTGCAATGAACGTGAGTAGCATACAGTATGCTAACGCGGACACAAGTACCTGGGCACAAGGCGATGATCTGGCCTATTTTGAATTCGGTTCCACTGTTGTTCTGCTCACGCAGAGTGGTACATTTGAACCAAAACCAGGCCTACAGCCAGGCGATTCGGTCAAAATGGGCGCATTGCTTGGACGTTTGAAACCGAAGAATTAATGGTCCATACGCAAATAAAGAGGATGGCGCAGCACCTGTAACCAGGTATTGCGCCATCCTCTTTATGTCTTCATATCGATCCATGTATACATGCAATACGAAGCTTCGCTCCGTCATTATTGGTCTGCTGAGTTCTCCTCAAAACCACACATCTTGCAAGTCTTCTGCCGGTTTGACGCGACGCAGACGGTTCCGAAAAATATTGCATCCCTTCGTAGAGCATCCCCGGTTGCGGACCCGACGTTTTCCGTTCATCACAAGTTCCCCCTTTTGGTCATCTGGAATGCTAGATATTTACCCTTGCGTTCCAGACTTGAAACGTTGTCATGTTCTTCCCATCCGAATTTTAACGAATCTCGGACGGGCTTTTGCCTGTATACTGCTTGAACTGACGACTGAAGAAGAAAATATCCCGGTATCCCAGAGCATCTGCCACTTCGGTCACATTCATGCCGGTATGCACCAGCAGATGTTCCGCCCGTTCAATACGCATGCGGATAATATAAGATTGCACCGATGATCCGACCAGTTCCTTGAACTTGATCGAGAAGTACCGGGGCGATAAGCCCGCTCGGGCAGCCAGATCTTCCACCCGATGTGTAATCCCTGGATGCTGACGCACATAATTGGCGACCTCCTGGATAACATCGGACAACTGGTTGCTTACCTTTTTCTCCACAGGTTCTTCCGTATCGGCGCGCAGCAAATGAATCATCAACTGCTTCAGAATCAATCGACTCTCTTCATCACGTCCGTACACATCCGATAAGAACAGTCTTACATAACGTGCCAGCAAGTGCTCAAATTCCACCGTTTCCTGTACCTCACGATAGGACTGAGGCACATCAGTCACAGGTCCGTCCACATCGAAGTGAATATACGTAAGTACCAACGGTTTTTGTTTATTATGTGTTGCAGTAGGATGATCTCCTGGCCTGAATAAAAAACAACTCCCCTTGCCAACTTCATACGACTGGTCATTCAGTACAAGCGTTCCTTCACCACTCCATACATAAAATAAATCATAGTTTTGCATCGGTTTTTCCCGCTTCTGCCACTTCCAGCCCGGTTCACAGACAATTTTGGCGACAGCGGGCAAAATAACAAATGATGACGGCGATGCCTGCAGCATGTCGCCACTCCCCCTTGATAGTTAATCTCTCTGCATATGGCATCATTCTGATCTGAATCTCACATCTTCAATCAAGGCCATATGTATTTCATCTATATAAGTTGAACTACAGAATATTTACACTTGCCACTTCGATGACAGAACAACCTTCCGATCGCTGTTATCCCCAGATTTTTTTAATTCACTTTTACAAGGTGAAAATCTGGCGATAAAGACGAGCGCTCCGCTTCTTCAGGTTATTTCCGCCCTCTACGTTTTCGTGTAAATGGTTAGTTCAACTTTTATAGTGTCATTCAATACAACTTGCTCATATATGATCTCTGCTCTTACAGGAGCGAAATGTCTTATCCCATTATACAGCGGAATTCACCGAAACGAAAATGTGCACTTCTCCCAGGCTATCCGCATTCGCCGGATTCCCTCTGTCATCTCCTCTTTCTCCAGATGTGCAAAAGCAAAGCAGGCCGCCGGATGACCTGAAGTCAGCCGATATCGCTCTGCATCCCGAAACAGTATGCCATCCTCCCGAGCGAACTTTTTAAACCGCTGATAACTGTCTGCATCGCCATTCCAGGTAGCGTAGATATGCAGTCCTGCATCACCAAGCTGCATCTTGAATGCTTCCGGCAACTGTAGCTCCATCTCTCGGACAAAAAAATCATGCCGTTCCCCGTATAACCGGGTTAACCGCCGTAAGTGCCTCAGGTAACCCCCTCTGGTCATAAATTTGGCCAGTGCGCGCTGCTCCAACAGCGCGGGAGGTACCGGCTCATACAGCGCCTTGGCAGCAAGGAGAGGTTCCACCAGACCAGGTGGCAATACGGCATAGCCAAGTCGGAACGAAGCAACCATCGTTTGTGAGAATGAACCGACATAGATGACGCGTTGTTCACGATCAAGCACTTTGAGGGGTTCAATTGGTCTTCCGCCCCATCGGAATTCACTGTCATAATCGTCTTCGATTATGACCGCATTCCGCTTCGAGGCCCACACAAGCAAGGCACGTCTTCTGTCCAACCCCAGCACAGCACCTGTTGGAAACTGACGGGTAGGGGTGACAAATAGGGTCTGTGCCTCCCAAGGCTGCGGAATAATGCCTGCGGTATCCACATCTGCCGGGATGATGTACCCACCACAGGACCTGACGGCATGGGCGATACCCGGATAACCCGGATTCTCCAATACAACTGCTGCATTCTCCGTAATCAGCAGTTGAGACAGTAAGGTTATGCCTTGCATTGACCCACTGAACAATACAATCTGAGATGCTTCAGCCTGGATGCCACGAGTCCATCTGAGATGGGAGGCGATGGCCTCACGCAGTTCCGGATCACCAGCTGCACCGCTCGATTCTCGCCAACCACTGCGATGAACAGCAGCGAGCGCACTCTTCCATTCCCCTAGCGGGAAATGTTCGGCAGGCATGCGCTGCATTTGAAAATCAATGACGGACGGCTTCGGTGAAGACATTGTGGTCCGCAGGACCTCATGTTGCGTATTCAACCTCTGTACCCGCTCGCCCCAGGGAGACAGACTGAGAACGGCTTCCTGTTTCTCATTTTCCTGGGCGGATAATGTTTCGGTTACAAAGGTACCTCTTCCCCGATGCGCATGGACATAACCATCCGCAAGCAGCATGTCGTATACCTGAGCTACCGAACCACGTGACATCTCATATTGCCTTGCCAACTCACGGGTGGAAGGAAGTCTTGTGCCTCCCACCAATGTGCCTGCATGAATGGCATCACGTAACGCATGGTACAATGCCTCATACTTGTATCGATGCTGAAGTTCATAGGTATCCATCGGCAGCCACAATTCCATCATGCACCTCTCTTCATTCGTCTTCATTATGTATCCTGACCAATTGGCCTACTAAACTGAATCTAAATTGGATCTATTTCATTGTCAATGTATGAACTATTGTTATCCATAAGATATGGCGTTCTATTATACATTTCATTGATGGGGGAATACACATGAGACGGAAAGAATTCACAGTAGATGAAGAACAAGAAATTACGGCATTTCTGGATCAGTGCTCCTTCGGGTTTCTGGGGACGGTCAGTCCGGATGCACAACCACGGGTTACGCCACTGAATTTCGTTTATATGGACGGTTGCTTTTATTTCCACGGCAGTCTGGCTGGCGAGAAGATGAAACAGATCAAACAGGATTCGTCGGTCAGTTTCACGGTAGCTGAAGAATTCTCCTTGATTCCATCCTATTTCAGTGATCCCGAGCTTGCTTGTCCGGCGACTTCATTCTTCAAAAGTGTCATGGCCTTCGGTCAGGCAGAACTGGTTAAGGATCTGGACATTAAGGGTAAAGTGCTGCAACGATTCATGGAGAAACTTCAACCGCAAGGCGGATATGTACCGATTGACGCTACTGACTCGCGTTACACAGGTAACCTCAAAGCTGTAGCCGTAGTCCGTATTATTCCAGAACGGATCAGCGCCAAGTTTAAATTTGGACAAAACCTCTCCAGTGAACGATTCGATCATATCAGTGGTCAGTTGGAACAGCGCAATGAAGGAAGGGATACCGAAACGGCTGAAATGATGCGGAAATATTGTCCATTTCATCAGCAATAAATTTCATTTTATAAGTATTCCTCCAAGGTTGAATTCAACGATAACTCACGCCAAAACCCTCTGCAACAACGCGGTAAAGCGATATAACTGTCATATTGCGTAATTTCCGTGACGGGGGCATGTCAAGGTGATATAATGTTAGGCAGTTGAATCACAAAGACTTGGAAGGATGAAAAGAATGAATCCACTGGCTGAACAGTTGAACGAAAGTATTCAGACAGGCAGCAGTCACGTCTACTCCATGCTGTCACAGCTTGGCAAAGAAATTTATTTTCCTAAAGAGGGGATTTTGAGTCAATCTGCTGAAGCAGCAAGCTTGGCCAAGACCCATAATGCCACGATTGGTATCGCCCTGGAGGGTGGTGTGCCGATGCATCTTCAGGTTATTCAGGAGAAGTTGTCTGCATTCCAGCCAAAGGATCTGTATCCTTATGCTCCACCTGCAGGCAAACCTGAATTGCGGACCGTCTGGAGAGACAAGATGCTGAAGGAAACGCCTTCCCTGGAAGGCAAAACGTTCGGCAATCCGATTGTAACCAATGCATTAACCCATGGACTAAGTATCGTAGCCGACCTGTTCGCCGATGAAGGGGACGCTGTCATATATCCGGATAAAAACTGGGAAAATTACGAGCTGACCTTCGGAATTCGTCGTCATGGCCAGTTGGTTCATTATCCCCTGTTCGATGATCAGTTGAACTTCAACAGTGAAGGTCTGCTTCAGGCGTTGCTTGATCAAAAGGACAAAGGTAAAGCCATCGTGCTGCTCAACTTCCCGAATAACCCTACAGGTTATACGCCTGGAGCCGAAGAAGCAGATGCCATTGTAAACACGATTCGTCAGGCAGCTGAAGCTGGCGTTAACGTGATTGCTGTAACAGATGATGCGTACTTCGGGCTGTTCTTCGAAAATTCCATTCATGAATCCCTGTTTGGCAAACTTGCCAATATTCATCCACGTGTGTTGACCGTTAAAGTGGATGGTGCAACCAAGGAAGAGTTCGTATGGGGCTTCCGCGTTGGATTCATTACGTATGCCCATGAAGATGCAGCCGTTCTGCACGCATTGGAACAAAAAACACTCGGTATTATCCGGGCAACGATCTCCAGTGGCCCGCATCCTTCCCAGACTTTTGTACTGGATGCGCTCAAAGCACCGGAGTTTGAAGCACAGAAGCAGGAGAAGTTCGAGATTATGAAAGGCCGCGCCAATAAAGTGAAGGCCATTCTCGATAGCGGCAAGTATGAAGATGCATGGGATTATTATCCCTTCAACTCCGGTTACTTCATGTGCCTGAAGTTGAAAGAAGTTGGCGCTGAAGAACTTCGAAGCCACTTACTTCACAAATACGGCGTGGGTACAATCGCGCTAGGTGAAGCGGATCTGCGAATCGCATTCTCCTGTATTGAAGAATCCGGATTGGAAGATCTGTATGAAACCATCTATCGTGGAGTTCAGGATCTGCGGACGACTTAGTTAAAACAGACCTGAACCCTGAATGATATAAGAACCCTCTGTATGCCGGGACGACGTTACATGTCTCCGAATATACAGAGGGTTCTTTTGGTTCTTTTTGTGTTTTACAACTCGCCAGATATCACTCGTCACACCCGGACAGCTGCCCAAAAGCTCGAATTTCTGGCTTTACCGGGCATCGGCCCAATCAGCCTAACCCCAAGGCACATAATATACGATGTACGCAAGGGCGTGCCAAACAACCACTTGAAAGGGGAATGACCATGTCTGGAGTTGAAGATACAAGAGGCGGTTATGGATGCGGCGGTTACGGAGGATTTACTAACACAGGTGCCATTCTCGTTCTGTTCATCTTGCTCGTAATTATCACTAAATCGTTCCTCTGTTAGTACCAATACACACTTGCGCGAGAACCAAGTGATCTGATTGCAGCAGTAAGAAGGGTATTCCGGGACACAGCCCGGAATACCCCTCTTTGTGTTGGTTGAATAATAAGCACCGTCCAACTCGAACCACCATCTGGGCTGGCGAGAGGTAGGTTACGTACGATCGATCGTTCACTCGTCTTCTTCTTCCTTCAACCACTTGTTGCCTTGCGAACGGCGCATGATCACAATCACCAGTATCCCCAAAATAAGGGCTACTCCGGTGACAGTCAGTCCACTCGCTCCGGCAGCCAGCATAGGCAGCCACATGAGCAACGCAGCCAGCGCATGTAGATGGAATATGAATCCCAACACCTGAGAACGACGACTCTCTCCCGAGATCGGATAGATCATGATCCAGAACGATTCACTATGACTGCGGCGCAGCGCACCAAGCTGTACACCTGCAAGCAACAGGAAGAACAGATACACGCCTACACCAAAGTAGCTGCCTGCTGTCCACCAGGATAGTAACATGCCCAATACAACTAGGCGCAACACAATTGAGAACACTTCGGTTCGAATAAACGTTTTGGTTATTAAGTAACGATAAGCTTTCCCCGCGTTCCATGGAAGACCGCTCCCCCATTTGCTGAGCCAACGACGCGAACTTACTTTCTGCCCGGATGAAGGTACATCCACAAACCAGCCGAGCGTCCGCATAACCCTGCCAGCCTGACCCTGCTCCACCTGAATCAGTCGTTCCCACGCTACCCGATGTTTCACCGGTATACGCAAGGCGACGATATAGACGACAGCCAGTAACAGCAGGAACCATACGCTGCGCTGAGGTGGCTGCCACAGCCATGCGCCAACCGCCAGCACTGCCAGAGCCCAACGCAAGAGACGATATCCTCTTGATGCTCCGACCTGAACCATTCTTAGCTCTTGCCATGCTCCATAACTGGACAGCCCTTTCCACAGCAGCAGGAATACGATGAACCAGCCAAATGGCCGTGCATCCAGATCTGCTCTAACATAGAGAGGCCACAGTGTAACAAACACAAGCAGCAGGCCCAGACTTTTATAGATGATGCCCCGGGCAAAGCTGTTCTTCAAATATTCCTGCATCCGGTATTCCTGTGGTCGCAGGAACACAATATCTGCCGGAAGCAGATATGTACGATAACTGCTAAACAGCACTAGTGGCGCCAGCAGCAACAATGCAATCCAGCGAATCGGGAATTCTGCGGGAATGTTCTGAACAAACGATGTATACCAGGCGGAGAACGCAATGACGAGAAATAAAAAGACCATAGCTACACCGCTCTGGATTACATATCCCAGATAAGGAAGAATTCCGTTCCAGAATCCTGTGCGTCTTTGCTTCCATAGCAGCTTGAGATCCATGCTCAATCCCTGCCTTGTACGAGGGAATAGAACATGTGCTCCAGCGTGGCATCCGATTCCCCGAATTGAAGGCGCAATTCATTCAATGTCCCTTGAGAAATAACCTGTCCACGATGCAGAACGATAAAACGGTCACAATAATTTTCAATCGTGGACAGAATGTGTGAACTCAGCAGGATGGATGATCCCGAAGCTTTCATCTCAAGCATAAAATCAAGCAAGGAGCGAATACCCAGCGGGTCCAGCCCCAGGAAAGGCTCATCAATAATGTACAGTGGCGGTCCTGCCACAAAAGCACACATAATCATGACCTTTTGCCGCATGCCCTTGGACAAGTGAGTCGACAGACTTGTACTTTTTTCATTCATACGGAATAATTGCAGTAATTTCTCCGTACGTTGCTTGAAGTCAGCCTCCGACACATTGTACGCTCTTGCCGTAAACTCCAGGTGCTCCATTACCGTCATCTCATCATACAGTTCAGGTGATTCCGGTACGAATGCCATAGCCGATTGGTAGATCTGCGCATCTTCGTCCCGCTTCTTGCCCATCACTCGTACTTCACCCTGTTGAGGTGTCATCAAGCCGAGGATATGTTTCATGGTTGTACTTTTGCCAGCACCGTTTAAGCCGATTAGTCCGACCATCTCTCCACGTCCGACTTCCAGATCGATGCCGTGAAGGACCGGCCGTTTGGCACTATAACCTCCGCTTAGCCCGCTGATTTGCAGAACAGGCGATTGAGCATTTTCCATCTATCCCTGCACCCCTTTCGTCAGATTCTATTCTTCGGAGCGTGGCGTTTTG
>Ga0209437_100846_pt1 | contig 13284 bp, 11 predicted proteins | sample AraplaL_Cvi_mTSA_FD_184266 | JGI IMG/M metagenome (GOLD analysis project Ga0209437, IMG submission 184266) | Arabidopsis root microbial communities from the University of North Carolina, USA - plate scrape CL_Cvi_mTSA (SPAdes) (version 2) | ecosystem: Host-associated > Plants > Roots > Endosphere...
ATCGGGCGCGAGCGGTCTGGTGAAGAACGGCGACGGCACGCTCGATATCGAGGGCGTGGCCTCGCACACCGGCGGCACGACGGTGAACGCGGGCACGCTGATCCTGGGCGGCAACAACACCTACACCGGTGGCAACACCATCAACGGTGGCACGTTGCAGGTGTCCTCGGACGCCAACCTGGGCGATGCAGCGAACGGCATCGCCTTCAACGGCGGTTCGCTGCACACCACCGGTACCTTCACCACGGCACGCAATCTGTCGCTCAACGGCAGCGGCACGATTGCCACCGACGTCGGCACCACGCTCACCGCTACCGGCAACGTATCGGGCGCGAGCGGTCTGGTGAAGAACGGCGACGGCACGCTCGATATCGAGGGCGTGGCCTCGCACACCGGCGGCACGACGGTGAACGCGGGCACGCTGATCCTGGGCGGCAACAATACGTACACCGGCGGTACCACCATCAACGGTGGCACGCTGCAGGTGTCGTCCGATGCCAACCTCGGCGACGCGTCCAGCAATATCGCCATCAATGGCGGCAACCTTGCCGTGACCAGCACGATGAGCACGGATCGCGACATCCAGATCGGCAGCCACGGTGCGCAGATCACCACGCTGGACGGCGTGACACTGAACCAGCGCGGCGACATCAGCGGCAGCGGCGGCCTCGTGAAGCTCGGCGGCGGCACGATGATCGTGTACGGCAACAACACCTTCACCGGCGGCACCCTGATCCAGGGCGGCGTGATCCGCATCAACACCGGTTCGTCGCTGGGCACGGGCCAGATCCTGCTCGAGGGCGGCACGCTTCAGTCCGATGCGTCGCTTGGTACGGGCCAGGAAGTGCTCATCACCGGCAACTCGGGCGTGAACGTGGCTGCCGGCACCACCACCGTGCTCTCGGGCAATCTGCTGGCGGGCACTGGCAATGGGTGTTTCGTGAAGTCGGGCAAGGGCTACCTGAGTCTTACGGGCCGCTCCATGCTCGCCAGCGGTACCTGCGTGGAAGACGGCGTCTTGAGCGCTAATGGACAGCTTTCCAGCAGCTTCGTGCAGGTGGATACGGGCGCCATGCTGCGCGGCGTGGGTGTCATCAACGGACCGGTGAACGTTGCGGGCCGTCTGGCCGCCGGCAACTCCCCGGGCACGCTGACGGTGGCCGGCACGGTGACGATGCAGGCCGGCAGCTCGCTGCAGGTGGATATCGACGGTTTGGGCACCGGCAACGGCGCCGGGAATTACTCGCGTGTGTTGGTGGTCGGTGCAGGCAACCGCTTCGTCGCCGACGGCACGCTGGTGCCGACGCTGCGCGGCATCACCGGCAACGCGTCCAACACCTACACGCCGGCGCTGGGCAGCACCTATCGCATCGTCACGGCGGACGGTGGCGTGCAGGGCCGCTTCGCTTCCATTGCACAGCCCGCTGCCGGCCTGCCGGCGAACGCTCGCTTCCTGGCGTTCTACGGCGCGAACGACGGTCATAGCATCGACCTGCGTGTGGCTCCGGTGTCGTATGCCACCTTGCTGGGTGACGGTGCTAAGCGCAACGCCCAGGCCGTTGCGGCTTTGCTCGACGGCGGCATCCAGGCGATGGATGCCGGCACGGCAAGCGCGGCGCAGAACGACCTGCTTTACGCCGCGTCGTCGGCTGGAGCCGATCGTGCGGCCTCGGTGGTGACCAGCCTCTCCGGCGAAGTGCATGCCGACCAGGCTGCTGCGGCACGCAGTGCGGGCCTCGGCATGCAGCGTGACGTGAGCGACCATCTCGCCACGGACCGTTCTGCCGACATCGCGCACAACGTATGGGCCAACGTCACGCGTGACGGCAACCGCTCCGTCGCCGACGGCCAGGGCAGTGGCTTCGAAACCGGCACCGATCGCACCACGGGCGGCATCGATCTCTACGCGGAGAGCGGCACCGTGCTCGGCGTGGCGGCCACGCACCATGAGACGAACGTCATCGCGCACAGTGGCTCGGGCTCTATCCGCGGCACCTCGGGCATGGTCTATGCGCAGCAGGCGCTCGGCCGCTTCGTCCTCGATGGCGTGGCAGCCTACGGCACCACGGACTGGACGACCCGTCGTCCGGATCCGGTGGGCGCTTCGCAGTTGGACGCCCGTACCTCGGGTAAGGACAACATGGCCAGCGCGACCCTGCGTATGCCGATGCAGACCGCCAACGGTACGCGTATCGAACCGTATGCCAGCGTCATCTGGCAGAAGGTGGAGCGCGATGCGGTGAGCGAACACGGTTCGGCCGCGGCGCTTTCGCTCGACAAGCTCTCCGAGACCGGCACGCGTGTGCTTGCCGGTGTCACGATGGGCTCGAAGGCGTCCGATCCGCTTGCCACGACGCTGACCTGGCGTGCCGGCGTCGCGGTAGGTGCCGATACCGGCGACCTGCTCGACCCGACCGTGCATGACACGCTGGCCGGCCAGCGCTTCGATACGGCGGCTCCGGGCGTCGGTCGCAGCTTCGTGCAGGTCAATGCGAACGGCACCATGCGTCTCGGCAAGAACACCTACCTCTACGGTGGCCTCACCGCTGAGGAAGGCTCGCGCCGCTCCGCTTACGGCGTCACTGCTGGCGTGCGCGTGGCGTTCTGAAGACCGGCGGTCGTCGGGTCAACGCCCGGCGGCCGCTTTTGATATCCAAGGCTCGCCCCTAAGGGGGCGGGCCTTTTTTGTGCTTCGCGATATGCGGAAAGGTGCACCGGTGACAGGTGCATCGGTGTCAGGTGCATGGTGGGAGATGCATGGTGGGAGATGCATCGGTGGGAGCCAGCCTGCTGGCGAAAAGCCAACGAAGCGGTTTAGCGGGCGAGGCAAGCACCCATCGCCAGCAGGCTGGCTCCCACCGGCAAGTTCCATCGCCAGCAGGCTGGCTGGCACTGGCAAGTTCCCATCGCCACCAGGATGGTTCTCACCGGCACTGGCTTTTCTCGCTGTTATAGCGGCTCCCCCTACGCCGATGCTCTTACGCCCTGCGTCGACGCACCGCGTAACCGATGCCGAGGATGGCGAACCACACGGGGCTGGCAATGAGTGCTTGCCGGGTGTCGCTTTCCAGTGCGAGCAGCACCAGCACGAAGGCGAAGAAGATCAGGCACACCCAGCACATCGCCACGCCGCCCGGCATCTTGTAGCTGGACACCGCGTGCAACTCCGGCCGGTGCTTTCGATAGGCCATGTATGCCACCAGAATCAGCGACCACACGAACATGAAGAGGATGGCCGCCAGCGTGGTCACCAGCGTAAAGGCGGTGACGAGGTTTGGAATCACGTAGACCAGCATCGCGCCGCCAAGCAGGCAGATGCACGAGAACAGCAGTCCCCGCGACGGCACAGCAGCCCTCGACAGTCGCTTGAACGCCGACGGTGCATGGTCTTCCTCAGCCAGGCCGTAGAGCATGCGGCTGGTGGAGAAAATGCCGCTGTTGGCCGACGAGGTGGCCGAGGTGAGCACTACGAAGTTGATAAGGCTCGCCGCTGCCGGGATGCCGGCCAGCACGAACAGTTCCACGAATGGGCTCTTGCCCGGAATGACCTGGCGCCACGGCGTGACCGCCATGATGACGACGAGCGAAAGCACGTAGAAGAGGATGATGCGTACGGGGATCGAGTTGATCGCCTTGGGCAGGTTGCGTTCCGGATCGGCGGTCTCGGCGGCGGTGGTGCCGACGAGCTCGATGCCGACGAAGGCGAACACGGCGATCTGGAAACCCGCGAAGAATCCGCCGATGCCCATCGGGAACATGCCACCGTCGTTCCAGAGATTGGCCAGCGACGCGACGTGGCCGTCCGGTGAGCGGAAGCTCCACGCCACCATGCCGAAGCCGGTCACGATGAGGGCGCAGATCGCCACGATCTTGATCAGCGCGAACCAGAACTCCAGCTCGCCGAACAGGCGCACGGTGGTGAGGTTCAGCGCCAGCAGCAGGAGTACGCAGAGCACAGCCGGTATCCATGGCGCCAGGCCGGGGAACCAGAATTGTGCGTACGACGCGATGGCGATCACGTCGGCGATGGCGGTGATGATCCAGCAGAACCAGTAGGTCCAGCCGCAGAAGAAGCCCGCCCACGGTCCAAGCAGATCGGTGGAGAAATCGATGAAGGACTTGTAGTTGAGGTTGGAGAGCAGCAGCTCGCCCATCGCGCGCATCACGAAGAACAGCATCACTCCGATGATGAGGTACACCAGCAGGATCGACGGACCGGCGAGGCTGATGGTCTTGCCCGAGCCCATGAACAACCCGGTACCGATGGCGCCGCCGATGGCGATCAGTTGCAGGTGGCGGTTCGACAGGCTGCGCCTGAGGTGCTCGGGGGACTGCTCCTGCGGATGCGACATCGGCATGCTCGGGTCGGGACGGAAGCGGGAACCATACGGGGCGGACCCCGCCGGAGCAAGGCGAGCCCTCAGCCGTTTTCGGCGGTGGGTTCCTTTGTATGATCGGTCCTCACCCCTCCCGAGAAACGTCATGATCGACCCGACCCGCCGACAATTGATCGATCGCTACATCGAGGCGTACAACCGCTTCGACATCGACGGCATGCTGGCCACCTTGTCCGACGACGTCCGCTTCGAGCACCACGCAGGCGACACGCTCGCCGTGGCGACGGACGGCAAGACGGAATTCGAGAAGCTGGCCCGCGTGGGTGCCGCCATGTTCGCGTCGCGCCAGCAGACGCTGCAGGCGCTGGAAGAGAGGGATGCCACCATCGTGGCGACCATCGACTTCCATGGCGAGATTGCGGAAGACATTCCCGATGGCCCGGGTGCCGGCACGGTCATCGAGATGCGTGGGCAATCCGAGTTCGGCTTTGCCGACGGGCGGATCTGCCGTGTGATCGACAAGGCCTAGGGATCAGGCGGCGAGCTGCCTCACGGCCGCGAGCAAGGCCTTGCGGTCGTACGGCTTGGGCAGGTACACCATGCGCTCGTCGAGCCAGGGGTGCTGCTCCTTTACCTCGCCCGAGGTCACGAGCACGCGCATGTGCGCGTGGCGTCGGGCCAACTCCTCGCCCGTGATCCGCCCGGGCATGCGGATGTCGGTGAACAGCAGATCGGCCTCGTTCTGCTGTAGCCACGCGTCCGCGGCGTCACCATCCCGTACCGCGTGCACCTCGTGCCCGGCGTCCTCCAGGATCATGGTCGAGAGCTCTCGGATGGCGCTGTCGTCTTCCACAAGGAGGACGACAAGGGGGCGTTCGCTGGACATGGGTTCGCTCATAGATCGTGGGCGAGGCAGATACCTTGCCACGTGTGAAGGAGTCGTCAAAACGGTTCGCGATTGTGACGTATTCCATTGTGCTTCGCCGCGCCCCATCATGTGTATTTTTCGGGGGGTACTCATGACGGCTTTGTCGCAGCGTACGATCGACGTGATCCGCAAGAACGAGGCCGCCTTGCAGGCCAGTTGGATGGCCAGCCTGGAAGCCAGCGGTCTGAGTCGCGATGCGCGTCTCCCGGCCGGTGAGCTGGAAGCGCAGACCCGTGAGTTCATCCGGTTGTTGGTGAGTTCGGCGAGCGTCGGCGACGCTGCCGGCCTTGCCAGCAACGAGTGGGCCGAGACCCGCACCTTCCTTGAGCGCCTCTCGCGCAATCGCGCCCTGCAAGGCTTCGATTCGCAGAGCACGGCCAGCTTCATCTTCTCGCTCAAGCGCCCGCTGTTCGATCTGCTGCAGACCGAGTACGCCAGCGATCCCGCAGAGCTTGCCGGCCAGGTGTGGGCGAGCTCCGAGTTGCTCGATTCGCTGGGTATGCACACGATCCGTACCTTCCAGAAGTCCCGCGAGGAAGTCATCGCGCGGCAGCAGGAGGAACTGCTGGAACTGTCCACCCCGGTGGTCAAGCTGTGGGACGGCGTGCTTGCCCTGCCGATGATCGGCACGCTCGACTCTCAGCGCACCCAGGTCGTGATGGAGTCGCTGCTCCAGCGCATCGTCGAGACGGGCGCGGAGATCGCGATCATCGACATCACCGGTGTCCCGACCGTCGATACGCTGGTGGCCCAGCACCTGCTGAAGACCGTTACCGCCATCCGCCTGATGGGCGCCGACGCGATCATCAGCGGCGTGCGTCCGCAGATTGCGCAGACCATCGTCCATCTCGGCCTCGATCTGCAGGGCATCGTCACCAAGGCGAACCTGGCCGATGCGCTGGCGCTCGCATTGAAGCGATCCGGTTTCACCGTGAGCAAGGCCGGCTGACGGCCATGGATCGCATCCCTATCCTGCGCATGGGCGAGTTTCTGCTCGTCACCATCCAGGTCGACATGCACGACCAGCTCGCGCTGACCTTGCAGGACGATCTTTCCGAGCAGATTCGCCGGCATGGCTCCCGCGGCGTGCTCATCGACATCTCCGCACTGGATATCGTCGACTCCTTCATTGGTCGGATGATCGCCACGATCTCCGCCTTGTCCAAGATCATGGATGCGGAAACCGTCCTGGTGGGTATGCAGCCTGCTGTCGCGATCACCCTGGTGGAGCTTGGTCTCACGCTTCCTGGTGTCAGCACCGCGCTCAATGTCGAGCGCGGCATGAGCCTGTTGCGCGACCGCGTGCGCTCGCAATGACGGTACTCGCCGAGGGGTCTCAGGCGGTACGCATCGAACAGGACGTCGTGCTGGCGAGGCAGACGGCGCGCAAGCTGGCGATCGAGTCCGGGCTTCGCCTGGTCGATCAAACCAAATTGGTCACGGCGGCCAGCGAACTGGCCCGCAACGCCGTCATTTATGGTGGCGGCGGCCACATGGACTGGCAGATCGTGCAGGACGGCCTGCGCAAGGGCCTGCGTCTGGTCTTCCGTGACGAAGGCCCCGGTATCCCCGACCTCACGCTGGCAATGACCGATGGCTGGACCTCGGGCGGCGGCCTCGGTCTGGGCCTGACCGGCGCCAAACGACTGGTTGACGAATTCTCGATCGAGAGCGCCCCGGGCCAAGGGACGCGCATCACGATCTGCAAATGGAACTGACCTTCATCGGTTCGCCGACCCGTATCGTGCCGATCGAGGAGGCCACAGGCGTCGGTCAGGCGCGGCGCGTGGCGCAGCAGGTGGCAGTGGATGCCGGCTTCGATGAAACCGACAGCGGCCGCGTGGCACTGGTGACGACGGAGCTGGCGACCAACGTGCTCAAGCACGCGGCGAGAGGCGAAATGCACATCGCGCTTCTTCCCGGCCATGGGGCACAAGGTGTGGAAGTCACGGCCGTGGATCGTGGGCCTGGTTTCAATCTCGCCGACTGTCTGCCGGACGGCTATTCCACCGGCGGCACCCGCGGTGAAGGACTGGGTTCGGTTACCCGGCAGGCCGACGTCATGGACATGTACGCCGACAGCCGCGGCGCGGTGGTCATGGCGCGCATGTACCCGAAGGGTCATGGCAAGGCCGACATCCGTTTCGGTGCCACGCAGCAGCGCATGGACGGCGAGTCCGTCTGCGGTGACGGTTGGGCGCTGGCAGTCCGTGGCAACCTCGTGTCGGTCCTGGTGGTCGATGGGCTGGGTCACGGTCACGCGGCGGAGGAGGCGGCCCGCGCCGCCACGGAGACATTCGTCACGCGCGCGTTCGACGAGCCGGTAGCGCTCATGGCGGCGATGCATGACGCCATGGCCGGCACGCGTGGTGGCGCGGCAGCCATCGCGCACTACGCGGTCGAACAGGGCAGCCTGCGCTACGTCGGCATCGGCAACATTGCCGGAACTCTTCTCGCCCTCGATACCTCTCGTGGGCTGGCGTCGCATCCGGGCATCGTGGGTGTTCAGGCGCGCCGCCCGCAGCCATTCGACTTTGCGGAAGCCAGGGGCAAGCTTCTGGTGATGTACAGCGACGGGCTGATTTCCCGCTGGAACGCCCGCGACTATCCGGGCCTGGCGTCCCGCCATCCCGGCGTGGTCACGGCGCTCCTGCATCGCGATTTCAACCGCGGGCGAGACGACGTGACCGTCTTCGCCATGGCCCTGGGAGCCAACGCATGAGCGACCACGACGAGATCGAACGACTGCGCGTCGAAAACGCAGGACTTCGCGCGGAACTCGAAGAAACGAACCAGGGCGTGCTCGCGCTCTATGCCGAGCTGGACAAGCAGGCAGAACAGTTGCGCGAGGCCTCGGAGCTGAAGAGCCGTTTCCTTTCGTACATGAGCCACGAGTTCCGCACGCCGCTCGGGTCCATCCTCAGCATCGCCCGGCTGTTGACCGACGAACTGGACGGCGCGCTCGCACCGGAGCAGCACAAGCAGGTGGCGTTCGTGGCGAGTGCCGCGCGCGAACTGAGCGACATGGTGGACGACCTGCTCGATCTGGCGAAGGTCGAGGCGGGCCGCATCACCATCTCGCCCGCGTGGTTCGAGCTGATGGATCTGTTCTCCGCACTGCGTGGCATGTTCCGGCCAATCATGGATGCCACCGACGCCGACCTCATTTTCGAGGAGCCGACCGGCATGCCGCGGCTGTATACCGACGACAAGAAGCTCGCTCAGATCCTGCGCAACTTCATTTCCAACGCCATGAAGTTCACGCCGCGCGGCGAGATCCGCGTGTCCGCTAGCCTCGATGGCGACGATCGCGTGTGCTTTGCCGTCAGCGATACCGGCATCGGCATTCCCGAGGAACTGCAGGCTTCCTTGTTCGAAGATTTCACCCAGGTCGATTCGCCGCTGCAGAAGCGCGTGCGCGGCAGCGGGCTCGGCCTGTCCCTGTGCCGGCAGTTCGCGCACCTGCTCGGCGGCGAAGTCGGCGTGGTCAGCACGCCCGGCGTAGGCTCCGTGTTCCACGTCGTCCTGCCCCTCACGTTGCCGGTGGAGGCAAGCGATGCCGCGGTCTAGTCATCTCCTCATCGTCGACGACAATGCCGCGACGCGCTACGCGATGCGTCGCACGATGGAGCGTCACGGCTACAAGGTCGTGGAGGCGGGCACGGGCTCGGAAGGCCTTGCCTTGCTGGCGACGCAGGAGTTTGCTGCAGTGATTCTCGACGTGAACCTGCCCGACATGAGCGGCTTCGACATCGTGAAGCATCTGCGCAGCGCACCGGAAACCATGTTGTTGCCGGTGATCCACGTGTCCGCCGCATCCATCGATACCGGCGACCTGATTACCGGACTCGACAACGGCGCGGATGCCTATCTCATCCATCCGGTCGATCCGGACGTGTTACTGGCGACGCTGCGCACACTGATCCGCGTGCGCGACACCGAGGACGCGTTGCGCGCGGCCGAGGCGCGGTTCCGCGAGATATTTACCAACATTGCTGCGCCCATCGCGGTGGTGAACGGCGATCTGGGTATCGTGGAGTGCAACGAGGCGTTCGAGCGTATGCTCGACGAGTCGGGTTGCGACGACCGTCTGGGTGCCTGCTTCGAGACGGGCCAGGACGAGACGCTGGCGGAGATGCGCGCGGCACTCGCAGCGAAGCAACGTTGGCGCGGCATTCTCTGCATCCGTTCGCGCAATGGAACGCGCGAAACCGAATGGCGCGTGAGTCCATACCGCGGCGAGACCGGACTGGTGTTCGTCGAGGACGTGACCGAGCAGCGTCGGCGCGAGCGCGACCAACTGGAACGCATCGACAGCGCGCACAGCCAGCTCGCGATCGAGATCGCGGAGCGCGCACGCACCGAGTCGCAGTTGCTGCAGGCGCAGAAGATGGATGCGCTGGGCAAACTCACCGGCGGCATCGCGCACGACTTCAACAACCTGCTGACGAGCATCATCACAGGCATCGACCTCATCAATCGCCAGGTGGAAGCGGGACGTACGGAGAAGATCCAGCGCTTCGCGGATGCGGCGCTCGGTTCCGCGCGCCGCGCCGCGGCCCTTACCCATCGCCTGCTTGCGTTCGCCCGGCAACAGCCGCTGGATGCGAAAGCGATCGACGTCAATCGCAGCATCCGCTCGTTGGACGACATGCTGCGTCGGACACTGGGAGAGCGCATCGTGCTCGAACTGGATCTCGCCTCGTCGCCGATGGTGGCGGAGGTGGATGCGAACCAGTTGGAGAATGCGGTCATCAACCTCATCATCAACGCGCGCGACGCGATGCCCGACGGCGGCGCGATCCGTGTGCGTACCTCGCGCCGACGCATCGATGGCGACCCCGCGCTGGTGGCTGGTGAGTACATCGAACTCACGGTGTCGGACGATGGTACGGGCATCGACCCGGATACCTTGGAAAAAGTGTTCGAGCCGTTCTTTACCACCAAGCCGTTGGGTCAGGGCACGGGCCTTGGCCTGTCGATGATCTATGGTTTCGCGCGCCAGTCGGGTGGCGAGGCGCGCATCCACAGCACACTCGGCCGGGGCACCGACGTTTCCCTGCTGCTTCCCGCCAGCCAGGCGGAAGCGGAGATTGAGGCGCCGATCGTTGAATCGATAGGCGGCGGCCAGGGCGAGCGGATCCTGCTGGTGGAGGATACGAACTCGCTGCGTGTGCTCACGGCCGAAGTGCTGACACAGGCCGGATACGCCTGCGTGGCTACCGACGACACGGACTATGCGCTACGCCTGCTGCGCGGCGACGAATCGTTCGATCTTCTGCTTACCGACATCGGCATGCCGGGCATGGACGGTCGCGAACTCGCGGAGGCGGCGCGCGCGTGGCGACCGTTCATGCCGGTGCTGCTCATGACCGGCTATGCGGAAAACGCCATGGAGCGCTCACGCTTCATCGGCAAGGGCATGGACCTGTTGTCCAAGCCGTTCGAGATCGACGTGCTGCTTGCCCGCATCCGGGGCATGCTGAACTGACCCGATGTCGTCACCGCTACGGTGACGACATCGCCGTCCGCGTCCCGCTTAGAAGCCTTCGAGCACGATCTTGCCTCGCGCCTTGTGGCTTTCGATGAGCTGGTGTGCACGACGCAGGTTCTCGGCGTTGATGGTGCCGAAGTGTTCGCCGAACGTGGTACGCAAGGTGCCGTCGTCGATCAGTGCCGCTACCCGATCGAGGATGTCGTGCTGCTTACCCATATCCGGTGTCTGATAGGTGGAACGGGTGAACATCGATTCCCAATGCAGCGACACCGCCTTGCGCTTGAGCTTCGTTGCGTCGAGGGACGCCGGATCGTCGATGAGGCCGAACTGACCCTGCGGCGTGATGATCTCCACGATCTGCTCGTAGTAGTCGTCGGTGTGGGTGAGGCTGAGCACGTGATCGACCTGCGACAGACCCAGTGCTTCGAGCTGCGGTGCCAGCGGCTTGCCATGATCGATCACGTGATGCGCGCCAAGGTCGCGTACCCACTGGGCCGTTTCCTCGCGCGACGCCGTACCGATTACCTTGAGCTTGGTGAGCCGGCGAGCGAGCTGCACGAGAATCGAGCCCACGCCACCACCCGCGCCGATGACGAGGAGGGACTCGCCATCATGGCCGTGCTCGGCAATCTTCAGCCGGTCGAACAGCAGCTCCCAGGCGGTGAGTGCGGTGAGCGGCAAGGCGGCGGCATGAGCGGCGTTCAAGGATGCCGGCTTGTGGCCGACGATGCGCTCATCCACGAGCTGGAACTCGGCGTTGCTGCCCGGCCGCAGAAGGGAGCCGGCGTAATAGACCGTGTCGCCCGCCTTGAACAGGCTGACCTCGCTGCCGACCTCCACGACGCTGCCCACCGCATCGAAGCCGAGCACGCGCGGTTCGGTCACCGGCATGTTCTTGCGGACCTTGGTGTCCACGGGATTCACCGACACCGCTTGCACCGCCACCAGCAGGTCGCGCGGACCCGGCGCGGGACGCGGCAGGTCCATGTCGATGAGGGCGCCGGGCTGGTCGATGGGCAGGCCGTTCTGCGTGTAGACGATCGCTTTCATGGGAGGGTCTCCGTTGGGATGACGACCATCCTCCCCCTTTCGGCCGGACCGGAAAACCGGCGCCGAGCGGGATCAGTTTCGTCGCTTCGTTGAAAATCGCCGGGGGCTCTCCAAAAAACCGATATCTTCCGCGACCGCTTCCACCTATGATCCGGCCCCACGATCGGCAGTCGTTTTCAGGGGAACGGAATGTCGGAGGGGAAATCGAGCGTGCTCGTCGACCGCCGCTTCGTGGCGGAGATGGACGCGCTGCAGAAGTTCGGGCGCCTCGAAAAGGCCGCCCAGTTGGGGGACGTCGAGGCGCAGTTTCACGTAGGCCGCACCTATGCGGCCGGTGAGCACGTGGCCCAGGATCACCAAAGAGCGACGCAATGGTTTCGTCGGGCCGCCGAGCAGGGGCACCGGGAAAGCCAGTGCCAACTCGCGGTGCATTACGCGGAAGGCCTGGGTGTCCCGCGCGATCCGTTTGAAGCCACGGGCTGGTACCGACGCGCCGCCGACGCTGGCCTGGCCGAAGCGCAGTGCGCGCTGGGCACGGCATACGCCCGCGGGCAGGGCGTGGCCGCCGATCGCAAGGAGGCCTTGCGCTGGTGGGGCCTCGCCGCCGACCAGGGACACGTGCAGGCGTGCGTGAACCTCGGCGTGTCGCATTATTTCGGCCGTGGCGTGCCACGCGATGCGGAGCTGGCCTTCGCCTTCTACAGCAAGGCGGTAGAGCGCGGCGATCCCGAGGCCCGAGGCTATGCGGACGCCTTGTGCAGCCTGGCGCACATGTTCGGCGACGGCATCGGTGTGACACGCGATCCGGCGCAGAGTGCATTGCACTACCGGCGCGCGGCGGAACTCGGCAACGGTACGGCTCAGTTCGCCCTGGGCAAGCTCTTTCTCGAAGCCAGCGGTCTGCCGGAGGATCGTGAGCAGGCACGCTACTGGTTCGGCCGCGCCGCGGAGCAGGGCGACAGCGAGGCCCGCAGGCACCTGGCGGAGCTCGATGCCGCCGAACCCACGGACGAACCGGCGTCGGGCAACCTGGCACGGCTCGGGCCGCAGGAGCCGGCTGCGCAGTTCCTGCTTGGGCAGCGGCTTGCCGCGGGTGACGGTGTCGCGCGCAACGATCGTGAGGCGGTGCGCTGGCTTTCGGCGGCAGCGGACCGCGGACACGTACCCGCGCAGTTCGCGCTGGCGCGGATGATCGACGGAGGACGCGGCACGCCACGCCAGATCGACGAGGTGGTGCGCCTTCTTCGCGGTGCCGCCGGTGCAGGCCATGCCGACGCCCAGTTCGAACTGGGTCTGCTGCATGAGCGCGGCGACGGCGTGCGCCGCAATCTGGCCATCGCGCGCGCGTGGTACCGCAAAGCCGCGGCACGCGGGCACTTGAAGGCGCTGCGCAAACTGGAACGCCGCCCCTGGTGGCGCTTCTGGTAGGCAGAAACCCGCCTGCTGTTGCCTATCCCCATCGCCAGCAGGCT
>Ga0209437_100848_pt1 | contig 13210 bp, 13 predicted proteins | sample AraplaL_Cvi_mTSA_FD_184266 | JGI IMG/M metagenome (GOLD analysis project Ga0209437, IMG submission 184266) | Arabidopsis root microbial communities from the University of North Carolina, USA - plate scrape CL_Cvi_mTSA (SPAdes) (version 2) | ecosystem: Host-associated > Plants > Roots > Endosphere...
CACGGTATGCATATTCCTTTTGTGTAGGCAAAAGACGTTCCTTCTTGAGTGCTATTGCTGCTTTGCTGTAGCGTGTTTTCGGAGGTAATTCGCGCAGCACCGTTAACACCGCACGGATTGTCCAGCGGTCGTACTCATTTGGTATTGGAAGCTCCTGCGCAGTAGCTAGCTCTCGAAGTGCCAGTACTTGTCCAAAGGGATCACCATCCAAAGGTGTTCCATTGGTCATGCGCCAATACCATTGCAACGTCGTGTCGGTTGCTTGGTCTACGCTTAATCCACAGACCTTACAAGTACTCGAAGATGGATATGGCGTGTGTTCATGGCTTGGCATACCGCTTGCAATAAGCTTGCCCGTAAGCAGCGAGCGCCAGATCATGGGTGCTGACCACAAAGAAGAAACAAAGGCCTGTGCTGCTTCATTAATCGTCCATTGATTTGCAAGTTGTTTCAGCTCAGTGATTGTTTCATCATGTTGCGGACGTACAAATCGGTTCGGTTCATGCCCTGCTGCCTCAAGCCCTTCTCGCTCCTGTGCGGATATACTCTGAGAAACATCATGTCGGGATGCCTGTAGTTTTTCGTCCCACCGTGTGGGTCCGCTATAGACCTGTTTTAACAAACGTAATTGATCCACTGTATCCAAAGGTTCTTCATCCTCCCTTTTCGCTTCGTCTAACGCCAGAATAAACCCAGGCCAGAACTTTCGCCAGATCCATTATGCTCATTTTGCAGTATTTCATGATGAAAATAAAAAAAGTGCTTCTATAAAAGAAGCACTCCGAGTTTAAATCAAGTAAGTCAAAGTTACAAAGCTTATTAAGCTTCTACAACTTCAACAGTTTCCATTTTGTCTTTACCTTCCAAAGCGTCCACGAACTCCATACCTTTAGTTACTTTACCAAATACAGTATGTTGTCCATCCAAATGTGGTTGCGGTTGGTAGCAGATGTAGAACTGGCTTCCACCTGTGTTACGGCCAGCATGTGCCATAGCAAGTGTTCCGCGCTCATGTTTGTTCGGGTTAATTTCACAGTTGATTGTGTAACCTGGGCCACCTGCACCGGTACCGTTAGGGCATCCGCCTTGAGCTACGAAGCCCGGGATAACGCGGTGGAATGTAAGACCATTGTAGAAACCAGAGTTAGCCAGTTTCTCAAAGTTTGCTACTGTGTTTGGAGCTTCTTGATCGAACAGATCGATCAGAACTTCTCCGCCGTTTGCCAATTTAATTTTCGCTTGTTTCGCCATATGTAAATGACTCCTTTCGTATTGACCATCGTTAATGGTGCCAAAACGCATGACCCTGGGTCAAGCATTACAGCACTTTTCTTAGTGTACACCGAAAATGACTGGATCGCAAAAAAAACGGCAACTTTTTTCACAATTTAGTCCGAATACGTAAAAAGCAGACGAAAAAGGAAGTTCCCTTTTCATCTGCTTCAACTATAGAATCCCTATATCCTGAATAATGCAGAAACGCATTATCTTTTGACGAATTAGCGAGTTACTGGCTGTTTGCCAATGCGCGCTGGTACCAGGTCATTCTGGATGATATCTTGATACGTCTCACGGCGAACTACGACATCTCCTTGACCGTCTTTGACAAACACAACAGCTGGGCGACGAATCCGGTTGTAGTTGCTAGCCATGGAGTAGTTATACGCGCCTGTGCAAGCTACAGCGAGCAGATCACCACTTTCCACTTTTGGCAGATCCAGATCCCAGATCAACATATCGCCACTCTCACAGCATTTACCCGCAACAGATACTGTTTCCTGAGCAGCCTCATTCGCACGGTTGGCAAGCACAGCTTCATATTTGGATTCATACAAAGCAGGACGTGGGTTATCGGTCATACCACCATCAACGGCAACGTATTTACGCACGCCCGGAATGTCTTTGCTTGTTCCAACGGTATACAGCGTTGTTCCCGCTTCACCCACGATGCTACGGCCTGGTTCAACCCAGATCTCAGGTACGGCATAGCCGATTTGGGCAAAATGATTTTTGACTGCGTCTGTAATAGCCTTCACGTATTGCGCAACTTCAAGCGGCGTATCTCCGTCGATATAACGGATTCCGAATCCACCACCAAGGTTAACCACTTTGAAAGCAACGTTAAGACGTTCATATACGCTTGCTGCAAATTCAGCAACACGTTGAACAGCCATCTGGAAGCCTTCAACTTCGAAGATCTGGGAACCGATGTGGGAATGCACACCGAGCAATACCAGGTTAGACTGCTTGGAAGCCAGTTCAATCGCTTCAAAAGCTGTACCATTGCCAATATCGAATCCAAATTTGGAATCCGTTTGACCTGTGGAAATATATTCATGCGTATGAGCCTCAACACCAGGCGTCACACGAAGCAAAATGTTTACTTTACGATTTTTGTCCGCTGCTACAGCCTGCAACAGATGCAACTCATTGAAGTTATCAACAACAAAGCATCCAATCTCTGCATCAAGAGCCATTTCGATTTCTTCCAGCGTTTTGTTGTTACCATGGAAATGAATGCGCTCAGCCGGGAATCCTGCTTGCAGTGCAGTGAACAGTTCACCATCAGATACAACATCCAGGGAAAGTCCTTCTTCAGCTGCAAGGGCACACATCGCCATTACACAGAATGCTTTACTTGCGTATGCAACCTGGAAACCCAAGCCGGAAGCACGGAATGCTTCCATGTACTCTCTGCAACGCTCGCGAACCAATTGCTCGTCCACAACATAGAGCGGGGTTCCAAATTGTTCTTTCAGATCTGTTGCATCAACTCCGCCAATCTCCAGATGCCCTTGCGCATTTATTTTACTTGTACCATGTAAATACATAATCTGCATTCCTCACTTTTTTGTATACTGGAACAGTTGCTATTCCAATGATTTTACACCAGTATATCAAATTAGGCGGCGAGATGAATGGATTTTTCGGAAGATCATTTGTGTTTTTTACTTTTTCGCAGTTCACCGTCCGGATCATCGGACATTTTGGTGTTGTCACGTGTTTTGTTGAATGATGGACGTTTTTTATTTTCCAGTAAAGGAAGCCGGAATAAAAAGTTGCCCAAGGCCTTTGCATTAAACGGTATAAAAGGCCATAGATACGAAGAATTATACGACCGGTGAACGGTGAGTGCCAATATGAGCAATGTACAGCCAACAACCAATCCCGGAACTTTGAATATCGCTACTGCTATGAGTAAAAACAGTCTGACTAACCTGTTGGCAAGTCCCAACTCGTAACTTGGTGTGGCAAACATTCCAATAGCTGCAATGGCCATATAAAGTACAACCTCATTAACAAAGTATCCCGTTTTCACGGCGATATCTCCAACGAGAATGGCTGCGATTAAACCCATGGCCGATGCCAGAGGTGTAGGCGTATGAACCGCAGCCATCCGCAATAGATCGACACCAAGCTCTATGAGAAGAAACTGCAAAATCAGGGGCAACTTCACATTTTCCTGTGGACCAATGAAGTCCAGCCCCATCGGTTTGAGCGAAGGTTCTATTACCATGAGAAGCCATAGGGGCAGCAAAAACAGCGATATGAGAATACCTGCAAAACGCACCCAACGTAAATATGTCCCCATCAATGCCGTCTGTCTATTTTCCTCTGCATGTTCACACAGGTCGAAGAACGTCGTTGGCAAAATCATTACACTGGGGGAAGTATCTACGAAAATGACGACTCTGCCCTCCAGCAGATGGGATGCTGTTACATCCGGCCGCTCCGAATATCGAACGAGCGGGAATGGGTTCCATCCCTTGTTGATAATCGCTTCCTCCAGCTGTTTATCTGCGGCGGGAATACCATCGATATCCACCCGCTGAATTTTCTCACGGACTGAGTCCACCTGCACTTTATCCACAATATCGTCAATGTATACCACGCAGACATCGGTTTGTGTTCTCCGACCCACCTGCATAATCTCAAACTTCAGTCCAGGGTCGCGTATTCTGCGGCGCACCAATGTTACGTTGGTCAGGAGCGTTTCGGTAAAACCATCTCTGGAACCGCGGACTACCCTTTCCAGTGAAGGTTCTTCCGGTGAACGAACCGGGTAACTCCGGGTATCCATTACTAAGACCGAGCGATCCCCTTCAACGAACAATGCACTCATACCAGTAAGAACCTTGTTGATGACCGCACTCATCTTCTCGACTTTTTCCACCTGTATGTGGGGGATGTAAGAGTCGAAATAAGATTTTAGTGCGTGCTCGGATACCTGATCAGGCGTAAGATAGGTTAACCTTTTTAATACTTCCAGTAGGATCTCATCCTTGGCGAAACCCGTTAAAAGAAGCAATCCCACATGTTTGCCACCGAGCACCATCTCTCTCATATCCACGTCAAAGGATTCCCCAAGTCCGAGAACTTGCTTGAGCGTATTTTTGTTTTCACTCATCCGCGGGGAAATATCATCATTTTCCTGCCAATACTGCACGGATTCCTCGATGCTATCAGACATCTCATTTTGTTTTTTCTTATTGTACGCCTTCTCCTCTTCTTCCTTCTGAATCTCATAAGCAGACTTGTGTAACTTCTCTTCCGTTATACCTTCACTATTTTCCTGGCCTGTGTGCTCCGTTTGTTCATCCATCTTCCATCCTCCTATGGCCACGAGTTACCGCTGATATATAAAAAAATCAAACAGGGAACCTGTCATTTTGCCCAAAATCATGGCGAGCAGTAAGCCAAAAAGATAAGGCTTCATGCCCAGCCGTTTGGCTAGCACGGGCAGTACATTAAGCACCTCGGTGAGTGCTGCGGCCAGCAGACCGATGAACACGCCACAGAACAAACCAACAATCGGGCTGAGCAGTAGCACCCCATGCATTTTCCAGTGCCAGAAGTCCGCCACCGTCCCGAGCAGTGAACCACCGATTAGCGCCCCTTCGTACCAGTGAGTCTTGTCATACGATTGCGTAAGTTGAGCCAACCTGGGAATCATGTCGAGCACCAGAATGAGCGCAATTACGCCACTTCCTACGGCAATTCCCCCTGCAATACCCAATACAATGCTGATTGCTCCATTAAGAACGCTCATCCGCATTCATCTCCCTGCGTTCCTGCTCATGCATCCGTTCGCTTTCCTCGATGACCACATATTGATCTACATTTTGCTGGTATAGGAACATCTCCACTTCCAGCGGGGTAGGCTCCTCATTCCACTTTTTCTTGAACAAGTGATTAAAAAATACCGCCATTCCGAATCCAATCCCAATCGAATACGCCACTTGGAATAGATAGGGATGTTCGTCCCGATGCCCAGTGAGCATCTCCACAATTCGAATCTGTACTTCCTGCATGTTCACATCGGCATGAAAATTCATAATGGTTAAGGCTGATCCGAAGAAAAGCAGCAGCCAAACCAGAATGAACAGTGACTTGGAAGGTTGACCATTTCCCGCGATGACTTCAACCAACGTATGACCTGATCCCATCAGTTCCACACTTACCTCCGGCAAGATGTGCCGAATTTGGGGAATAATCTGTAATATATCAATGAGGATCAGATTGCCATCCTCCGGTCCAGGACGCAAAAGTTCAAGCTCCAGTAGCCTGCTCTCCTGGTCTTCAGAAGAGGTCAGTACATGTGCAATGTCTCCAAGCTTGACTGCTCTGCCCCTCTGGATGCGAATACGGCTGCGCAGTCTAACGTAGACCATTGGAGTGGGTGTCTGAGACATCCATAACACTCCTTTACTGCGTAATTTAGGTTAGTATTTGAAGAATGTGCAAATTTATTACAAACGGGTTGGAAAAAGATCAGGAGGTGGGTGCGGGCGCTGCGGGATGGATCAGTCATCGGTCGCTGTTGCTCGGGGGAGAATACACTCAGACACTCCGACTGCAGACCAACCTTCTGATCGCTGTTGTCTCCAAATTCTTCTGATTGATTTCTAAGTGTTAGAAATTTGGAGACAAAGGCGAACTCTTCGCTTCTTCAGGTTTAATCTGCCGACTGCGTTGCTTGTGTATCCTTAGCTAAGCCCTCACACTTTGCTCCTTTTGACCGATTCCATCCCTCCGCTACCCATGTTCCTCCCGTTTCCAAAAGTTTTAAATAAATATGCTGGGGAGTAGGCAGGAGAGATTAAAATGATGAGTTTTGCGTTTATTTTGCTCAAAAATTCAATGACTCTTGAAGTTGTCTTCTGGAACCGTCTTAGGTTACAGCTGCGTAGAAATTTTGAGATCGGCCTTTTATACGCTCTGCTTGTGACCGATTTGAGGTGCAACTGAATGTAGAGCATTATTTTGCATATCAAAAAAGTCGCCGTATGGGCGACTCTTGGGGGTTGGTTTTTATAAGGTGAACAATATCAAAAATTATTACCTTTTTTTCTTTTACTCAATGCCCTTCTAAATTGTAAAGGGGTCGAGTTCATTGTTTTGCGGAACTGGTTAATGTAATAACTTGTGCTGTTAAAACCGACCTCATAAGCAATTTCGGTGATGCTGCGCTCGGAGAGTTGCAATAGATCAATGCTTTTTTGGATGCGGTACTCGATCACATATTGCATGGGTGTATTTCTAAGAATTTGCTTGAAATAACGACATGTCTCCGATCGACTTAGCTGTCCGACCTTTGCAATATCCTCTAACCTAATCGGATTGGCATAGTTGAGATGAATCCATTGCAACATGTCTTTCATTCGCTTGTTTCTACTCATCTCCGATGGATCATGTTCCAGTGAATATCCGTTCATAATCAGCAGTTTCCACATATTCAACACCGCAGAAGCAACCTTCACTTCATAAAAAGGAACTTGGTCCACTAGCTCCTTTCTAATCCGTGCGATAGCATCCAGGATCTGTTCTCCCCAAGTGTTAGCTCTTTCGATATGCAGAAAAGGCAAATTAGTTGCTGTTACATATGGATGTACGTACTTTATATACAGATCCGAGGGCATAACAGCATGCGGGGACAAATTCAGACATAAGTAGATGCAGTTCTCGCTCACCCCGTGATCTTCGGCCATATGCATTATTCCACTGTTGATAAAAATCCCGTCACCTTTGGACAAAATTATCTTTTGATCGTTGATATGGAACAACGCCGTTCCCTGAAGAACGGCAACAAACTGCAATTCATCATGCCAGTGGAGAGGAATATGCCCGTGAACATGTTGAACAATAGTTGTCTCATAACAGGCTACGGATAATGTATCGGTACGGTGTTCCGTCATTTCTTTCAAATGGTGATCAATGATAAATTCGATATTTCGCATGGCCCTCATCTCAATATAGTTATATTTTTAAGTGTGATATTGATATTAATGTACCGCATTTCTCCTTAATATAACACTATTCTTATATTTAAGGTGAGGCGATAAAGGATGACAATTGCAAAATCCAAAATTTCGGGTATCGTACTCGTTCTGACGGGAGCCATATGCTGGGGAGTTGGAGGTACAGTATCTCAAAAACTCTTTCAACTGGATGGAATTGAGGTCAATTGGTATGTCACTATACGATTGTTGATCGCTGGGCTCCTCCTTCTGGTTATTCAGTCGTTTACACGTGGGCGAGTTCAGATTTTTGATGTGTGGAGAAATAAAAAAACAGCTGCACAGCTGATTATTTTTGGATTGGCAGGCATGCTTGCCGTTCAGTATACGTATATGGCATCGATAAAACACGGCAATTCAGCGGTAGCTACCCTTCTGCAGTATCTGTCCCCTGTCATGATCATGATATACATGGCACTTCGGAAGCAGTCTACCCTTACACGCAATGATCTTTCATGCGCCATCCTGGCTCTCGGCGGCTGCTTTCTCTTGCTTACGAATGGCTCGCTTACGCAGTTATCTGTCTCCTGGCTCGCAGTCATGTGGGGTCTGTTATCCGGGGTTTCAGCTGCATTTTATACGCTATATGCCGCGCAACTGATTAAAAAGTTTGATTCACTTGTTGTGGTCGGCTGGGCTATGATCATCGGTGGTATGGGAATGAGTTTTATTCACCCGCCTTGGAAAATGGATTTTGCCAGCATCCCGCTCGAAACTTACGGATATTTGGTATTTACAATCATTTTTGGGACCATGATTGCTTTTTGGTTTTATATTGCGAGTCTTAAAAGTCTTACCCCCAAAGAAACGAGTCTGCTCGGGAGCGCAGAACCCCTTGCTGCTGTTGGAACAACCGTTATATGGCTCCATGAACCTTTTGGCATCTATCAATGGATGGGTACGGCATGTATTCTTGGTATGATGCTGGTCATGCAGTCCAGTCGTTCAGGATCTATCCGTATGAACAACAAATAACCTCCCTCGCCATAATGCGCGATAGAAGGTTGTTAGTTGTCGTATATTGGTACATAAGCGCCAATTATGTTGTCGCAATCCCCGAATCACTGCGCGATCTGGTCGCGGATGGATTGCAGTATTTTTTTCTCCAGACGTGATACCTGCACCTGGGATATACCCAGCCTGCTGGCAACCTCGGACTGGGTCTGATCCCGGTAATACCTTAGATAGACGATTAACCGCTCCCGTTCGCTGAGACCACCGATGGCTTCGTTCAGCGCCAGTTTGTCAAACCAACGTTCCTGAGACTCGTCGGCAATCTGATCCATTAACGTAATGGGATCACCGTCATTCTCGAATACCGTCTCATGGATAGAGGTCGGCGGTTTGTTCGCTTCCTGGGCAAATACGACTTCCTCCGGGGTTACTCCCAGCTCTGCGGCAACTTCCTTAATCGTTGGTAGACGATCCAGATGTTTGGACAGTTCGTCCCTTTTTTTGCGGACTTTATTCGCCATCTCTTTCAGTGAACGACTGACCTTCAGGGTACCGTCATCCCGCAGGAATCGCTGGATTTCTCCGATGATCATCGGTACCGCGTAGGTTGAGAACTTCACGTCATAACTGAGATCGAATTTGTCTACTGACTTGAGCAGACCGATACAACCAATCTGGAACAGATCTTCCGGATCATATCCCCTGTTCATAAAACGCTGTACGACGGACCAGACGAGTCTGATGTTGCAGTTCACCAGCGTATCCCGTGAAACATGGTCACCCGACTGACTGAGCGCAATCAGCCGTTTGACCTCGGCATCGTCCAAATAGGTCTGTGAAGATGGTTTCACTTCAGCATCCATAAGAACACCAACCCCTAATTATACAATGCTTTCTTGGATTCAATCCTTTTTTTCATCTTGATGGAGGTGCCTCTGCCGGGCTCACTGCTGACTTCGAATTCATCCATGAAGTTTTCCATAATGGTGAAGCCCATGCCCGACCGCTCAAGTTCGGGTTTGGACGTATATAGCGGCTGCTTCGCCAGTTCAAGATCTTCGATACCTTCACCGCGGTCTTCCACAATAATCGTGATCATGTCTTCCCGAATCTCGGCCTGGATGGACACAACACCTTCGGAGTTGTTGTTGTATCCGTGGATGATGCTGTTGGTCACGGCTTCCGAAATGACCGTCTTCAGGTCACTGAGCTCGTCCATCGTTGGATCAAGCTGGGAGATAAACGCAGCAACGGTTACCCGTGCAAACGACTCATTCTCTGACTTGGCCGCGAATTGCAGATTCATGAAATTTGTCCCTGTTCCTTCATTCATGAGACGACCTCCAGACCTGAGAGAGCAGTTCCCTCATTTTCGTATATCGGCATAATCTTGAACAAACCCGACATTTCCAGCAAACGGTACACCGGCGAATTGACGTCACAGACCACCATCTTGCCGCCTTTATTCTTAATGAGCTTGTATCTTCCCAAAATAACACCCAGACCCGAACTGTCCATAAATTGCAGATCTTTCAGGCTGAGTACCAGATGCTCGCTTTGTCTCCGCTGGATGGCTTCATCCATCTGCATCCGTACCATGTCAGCTGTATGGTGATCCAGCTCCCCGGATAATCGTACAATCAGAATCCCGCGATGGTGTTCCATTTCCACATGCAAGTTCACGTTTGCTCACTCTCCTCCCTGTCTTGAACAAGGATTTCTACGCTTCCGAAGGCTTTTCCTGCCCCCCGACAAAACTAGAAGAAAACCCCTATTTAACTACAAAATCTGTTCGAAGGATGCATGCAACTCGCAGAAATCGCCTTTTAGTCAAACAGGTTGGACGTTGTCCGCTTAAACAGCTTCCACCAGCCAGCCTTATTCACATCCTGCGGAGCCTGAATGTCGAACTCCTTAATCACGTCGTTGCCTTGATAAACCACAAGTTTTCCTATACTTTGCCCGGCTTTGATCGGGGCTTTCAGTTCTTTGGCAACTAACAATTCATGCCGGATGTCATTGGATTTGGCTCCTTTGCGCATCAGTACACTGTAATTTTGTGTGGCATTCAGCGGCAACTCGGCAACTTCACCTTTTTCAATTTTCAGACTACCCAGCAGATCCCCTGCCTTGTAGAGCGCCTTCATCGTATATTGACTAAAAGCATAGTCAAACATCGAAGACACTTCGCTATTCCGTGTTTTGGTATTTGGTTCACCGAGTACCACGGAAACGACACGCAGTCCATCCTTGGATGCTGTTGCAGACAAACAGAATTTCGCTTCGGATGTGTAACCTGTTTTCAAACCGTCTGCCCCTTTATAAAAACGAACCAGCTTGTTCGTGTTTACCAGCCAGAATGGCTTTTCCGTATCTTTGCGAAGGTAATCCTGATATGCACCGGTGTACTTCGTAATTCCGGAATGTTTCAGCAGTTCACGGCTCATGACGGCAATGTCGTGGGCGGAAGAATAATGATTATCGACCGGCAGACCGTTACAGTTGGCAAAATGAGTATCCTTCATGCCAAGCGCCTTCGCACGCTCATTCATTAGCTGCACAAAGGCTTCCTCCGAGCCAGCAATCTTCTCGGCCATAGCCACCGAGGCATCATTGCCTGAAGCCATCGCGATCCCTTTTAACATGTCATCGACTGTCATCTCTTCCCCAGGCTCCAGGAAGATCTGAGAACCGCCCATGGAAGCGGCATATTCACTCGTTCTCACTTTGTCCGTCAGCTTCAGCTTACCCGAGTCGATCGCTTCAATTGTAAGCAGCATGGTCATAATTTTTGTAATGCTCGCCGGAGGCAGCTGATCATGACTGTTTTTCTCATATATGACGGTTCCCGTGTCCGCATCCATTAAGATCGCAGAGCGTGCCGACGGGGCCAGATCAGTTCCTCCCGCTGCCTTCGGTTTTTCTTCAGCTAATGCCGTTGATGCCATAAGGGACAGCAGGATACAAAGGGTCATGAACGATGCCATTATTCTTTTCTTCACAAGGTTACCTCCTCAAATGACTTGCTTACTGCATGTGCCATGCATGTACTGCTAATCATTGTCGGCCCGTTTCCAGTAAATTATTCCATGTAAAGCATGATTTCCCGAACTTTTATTGAAAATGTGATCAAAGCGAAAAAACGCACTGCACTTAACGAATGAGTAAGCGTACGTTCAACAACAACAAAAAAAAGGTTACCCCCGATGATTTCTCATTCGAAGAGGTAACCTTTTTTACTCAAATCTTGCTTACATTTGTGGAATAACAGCCAATACCAACGCCAGGAACGACTCACGAACACGCTCTGTCGTTTCCATCACCTCATCATGTGACAGCGGCTGGTCCAGAATTCCAGCAGCCATGTTGCTGATACAGGAAATACCGAGCACTTCCAGGCCTGCATGGCGTGCCACGATCACTTCAGATACAGTGGACATGCCCACTGCGTCTGCGCCCAATGTACGCAGCATTTTGATCTCTGCTGGTGTCTCGTAGTTCGGACCAAGCATACCCGCGTATACCCCTTCACGTACGTTAAAACCTTGTGATGCGGCCGTATCCTTCGCCAGCGCACGCAAACGGCGGCTATAGGCTTCGGACAGATCAGGGAAACGTACGCCCAGTGCAGCGTCATTTGGTCCGATCAGTGGATTTTTGCCTGTAAGATTCAAGTGATCAGAGATCAGCATCAAGTCTCCAGCTTCATACGACGTATTCACGCCGCCCGCAGCATTGGTTACAAGCAAGCTAGTTACACCCAGTTCTTTCATAACCCGTACCGGGAAAGCTGTCAATTCCGGACCATATCCTTCGTACATGTGGAAGCGGCCTTTCATCATCACAACTGGACGACCTTTGATGGTTCCAACCAATAGCTCACCTTCATGTCCTTCTACTGTGGACACCGGAAAATGTGGAATATCCTGATAAGCGATGCTTACGCCATCTTCAATCAGTTCTGCCAGTACGCCAAGACCCGAACCCAAAATCAAACCGACTTCCGGCTTGATGGAGCTTTTGCTTTGAATATAAGATGCTGCTTCCGAAATCATTTGTTGGTTTAATGCTGTCATACGATGTATGTTCCTCCTTGAGTTGAAACGATCCGTCTTATGTATAACGGCGTTTGGATGTATTCAATTTATTTTATCCTAAATCGGCCCGATGTTCTGCATTTATTTGTGAATGCCATGCGTCAAAATCTATCTTGCCCTCGGATGATGGGTTTCATAGATTTCTTTCATGGTTTTGCGACCATGGTTGCCATATTGTTGTCCAGGCTGCTCTACGTGACCCAGCATGTCTTGAACCGCACGTGTATCCGCCCCATTGGCAATCAGGTGTGCCGCAAAAGAATGACGCAGCGTATGCGGCGTAATTTCGTCCGAGATTCCTGCGTCCACTGCCGCTTTTTTGAGCAGCTTCCAGAAGCCCTGCCGGGTTAAACGTCTGCCAGATACATTCACGAACAGTGCCTGCTCGTCCGAATCGGTTTTGAGCAACTTGTTGCGGAATTCCTCCACATATACACTTGCCCAATGTGCAGCGGGTGCACCGATGGGAAGGATGCGTTCCTTGCCCGCCCCACCACATCGTATAAAGCGCATGCCTGGCTGTACATCCCGAATGTCAAGCGCAATCAGTTCCGAGACCCGAATACCTGTAGCATATAACAGTTCAAGCATCGCTCGATCTCTCACACCCTGCGGTGAACGAACATCAGGCGCTGTCAGCAGTTGTTCGATCTCCTGTATGCTTAATACCTGCGGTGGCGACTTGTCCGCCTTGGGAGCTTCCACATCAAACGTAGGGTCCTGTATAATTTCCCCCCGCCGCATTAAAAAATGAAAGTAGGAGCGCAGAGATACGATGCTGCGGGCAATGGTCGCATTGGCACGTCCTGCCTGTTTGAGCTGTCCTGCAAACAGGACGACGTGCGTGCGTCTGACCTGATC
>Ga0209437_100849_pt1 | contig 13195 bp, 3 predicted proteins | sample AraplaL_Cvi_mTSA_FD_184266 | JGI IMG/M metagenome (GOLD analysis project Ga0209437, IMG submission 184266) | Arabidopsis root microbial communities from the University of North Carolina, USA - plate scrape CL_Cvi_mTSA (SPAdes) (version 2) | ecosystem: Host-associated > Plants > Roots > Endosphere ...
TGCCATTTGCCAGCTTCACAATGGTCATTGCCTCAACACTGTCCGCATCTACAACCGGACGAGCGTGATAACTGACCTGCATGCCGCCAGCAAGTTCGCAATACGCCGCAGGATACTCCAGACTGGCATAATCCACTTCTTCAACAGGATTCATATGCAGATCCCGGAATAAATACTCTCGGCTTGGAGGCTGATTGGGAATCCATGGTGTGTACGCATACCCCGCGAGCATGGGCAACGTTCCTTCTTCAGGCACCGCAGCATTACCCCAGGCCGTGGCAGTATAGAACATGGGATGCATACCGACTTCTTCGGCAATGCCCCGAAGCGCCTTCAGATGTTCACGACCGTCCCGACCAGAAGAAATGTATTTGTCACGTGTATAACCCCAGGCATCCATGGGTGCCCCAGCGTGCATATACTCATTTTCCAACTGTACGGCTATTACGGGGCCACCCTCCTGATAGAAACAACCGTTAAGCTGACGAGCAATCTCACGATATAATCGCTTGGCGTAATACAGATACCCTTCATCATTCGATCTCACTTCAAATGGATAACTGAATAACCAATCTGGCATCCCGCCATTACGAACTTCCCCATGACAGAATGGACCAATCCGCACGATCAGTGGCAGCTGATGTTTGCCGCACAGATCCACGAAGTGCCGCAAGTTCAGGTTTCCTGACCAATTAAACTCGCCTTCCTGCTCCTCGTGAAAATTCCAGAACACATAAGAAGCAACGATGTTCACCCCGCCTGCCTTCATCTTCAGTAATTCTTCTTCCCACTGCAAGTAAGCGAATCTGGAGAAATGAAATTCACCTACCACGGGAATATGAGGTTTATCATTACGAAGCATATAATAGTTGGTAAAGTCATAAGACTCCCCTCGTGGATTCTTGCCGCCACTACCCGTCATGCGACCCGCACGAATCTCTTTATCTTTTGCATCCAGTATAAAACGAATCTGGCTTCCTGCTATACTATCGTTCATGGATTATATAACTCCTTCGGTATATATGGGATAGGGTTGAGTCGATTAGCAATTATCTATGGATGACTGCCCCTTGATGATTGGGGTTCTTCTCCAGAACCCGCTCCAACTCAAGTTCGGCTTCATTTGTCCGACCAAGGCCAAGAAGACCTAATGCCCGCATGTATTGGCAATGTTCTTCATTACGCTGGTTGAGATCATCGTCAAACACCAGGAAATCGGGCAGAGATACCGCAAAATAATCCATTCGGATGTGATCATGCATATGTCTTTCCGCATAGTCAATGAGTTTGTTAAAGCGTCGGTTGGCTTCCTTCACATTGCCAAGCTTCTGCCAGGCCAGACCCTGATAATAGATGGATTCCGGCGGTTGATCATTATAAAACATCGCGCTTGCCGGTTCATTCAAACCGATGGATGCTCTGTGGAAATTCTCCTCTGCCGCCTGATTATTCTTCAGTTGCTGGTAGGCACAGCCAAGATAAAAGTAAACTGGGTTGTCTCCGGCTCCCTCCAATTTACCTTCACCTAAGTTCTCCGGGTAAACCAAAGCCTTCTTCAACAGCTCCAATGCCAGTTCCGGTTGTTGTTTCTCCAGATTTCGCTTCGCCAGTTCCGTCAGTGCCGTAACATATTGTCCTGTTACCTTGCCTTCTCCACCCTCCCATGGATGAAACCGCCGGGTCTGAAGGGCATTCCATGCTTCTTGATGGCTACCTTGCATATTCAATAAAGTTACCCACTCAATGTACAGATCGTCACGATGATGAACCAGCTCCATGTGATCTTCCAGCTGTTTGATTCGATGCTCGCAGGAATACCCCATCTTCTTGCGCAGCTGATCCAACTCGTAGAAGATCCGTGCATCTTGCGAATCCAACCGGAAAGCTTCCTCTAATGATGCCAGTGCAAGATCGGGCCGATTCGACTTGTTATAATAAGCCAGTCCCAGATTCCGATGTACAGTCGAATATGCAGCATCCACCTCGCGTGAAGTTTCCCAATGGGTGATTGCTTCCTCGTATCGTTTATGATCATATAACCAATTTCCCAGGTAATAGTGAGCACGCGCATCATTCGAATCCACTGCCAATGCATCCTGAAGCACCATGAATTCAAATAACGTATTAGGAAAACAATAATCCGTTGGAGCAGCTTTCCCTTGTCTTAGACATTCCCGGGCCTGCTCAACATCCCCCAGCTGACGATACAAGTATGCCTGAGCATAACTAACCATAGGATACGGCCGTGAATTTTCGGATTCAACATAGGAGAGTACCGTAAGTGCTTCTTCCCACAATCCACAATCCGCGTAATCTGCGGCTAGGTTTAGATAATTATGAACGTCTCCTCGCATCAGACGATGGAAATGCTCACGTGCTTGCTCCGCTTGTTCTCTCTCTGAAGGTGCAGTTACTCCGCTGTAGATCAGGACTAATTCATGTGCGGCTCCAAATTCAACCGGGTCCAGTTCCAATGTCTCACGCGCATATTGGATCGCCTGTTTATCTTGACCCATTCTGCGTAACAGAGCCACCTTCAGATGCCGAGCCTTATAATTTCTGGTGTTGCGAATCAGCGAACGTTCGATGTGATCCAACGCTTCGATGTCCCGATGTAACGCCGTATCGATCTGAGCAAGCATGTAATAACCTGTATCCTGATACTGTGCAGACCATACGGCTTTATACAGTGCTGCGTTGGCTTCTTCCTGTTTCCCCTGTAGTTTCAAACTCAGACCGAGTTGGTAAAATGCTTCACTATCATATGGATTCGTATTTTTCCACGTCAACGATTGTACAGCATGTCTGAAATGCTTCTCTGCATCTTGTAACAGACCTCTGCGCAACAGCAATGTGCCATACGCAATGTTTAGACGGATATCCGTTGCATCACGCTTCAAACCTTCCAGATAATAAGGTTCTGGTTCATACGTGGCATGCCGATATTGCTCCAAATGAAGACCAGCCAGATATAGTTGTTCATTCGTAAGAATCTCGGATGGTAGCGGAAGTGGTTTCGCCGGATCGGGCACTTCCTGTATCTCAGACCTTTCAGGCTGATAGGTCACAAGTACTTTACCTTCCGCAGTTCGAACACTTAACTTCAATTGATGCCATTCATCTTGTCCGCTCCACGGGAATGAAGACTTATATAGTTCCGTAGGTGAGATATTACATTTCTCATGGAGATATACCGCGATTGGTCCTATCACTTCAACGGTCGCTTGTTCAAAAACCGACGTCGCATATACCATCACGGTTACCATTCCGGTCGTTTCGTCCATTTCCAGATTAACTGCGGCATCAATCGTTGCATTTTTGACCATGCCAATTCCTTTATACGGCATAAAATACTGCGAGAATGATTTCGCTTCATAGGGCTGTAACCACGTAAAATCAGGCTGATTATCGGTATAGATGCCGGTCATTAATTCAATATAAGGTCCATCCTCGTCCGTTAACTGACGATCCCAGGCTTGCCCGAATTCCCCATTCCCCCAGGTCCATTGCTTCTTGCCCGGAGAAATATGATGATTGGCTACATGCAGCAGGCCTGCCTGGATCCCATGGTCATAACCCCCTACAAAATTATAATCCGACTTATACGCCATATAGGATGTTGGAACCGGTATGTTTTTGTAGCGCGAGATATCCACACCTTCGGAATAGTCCATCTTGTAATAGGTGCCGGTTGCGATTGGAAAGCGGGATACGTCCCGTTTTCCGTGGTCCAGTACAGCCGTTACATCAGGTGGAAAGACGGATTGCGTATGATCGTTGACAGCTACAGCCGGATTGGCCCACCATAGAAAAGTTTGAGGTGCGCTGGTGCGATTGTATACCTCGGCATGGATTTCCAGATAGGCTTTGCCGGGATGTAATGTGAAGCCAGCGGTCATTTTGGTACCATACATGCGATCAATCTCACCAACCCACACAGTAGCGCTTCCATCTTCATTACTGCCAAATGTATAATCGACTGGACCAAACGTGTTGGGCCGATGATGCTGTGGCCAGTTGAATTCGATTCCCCCGGAAATCCATGGCCCTGCCAGACCCACAAGTGCAGGTTTAATTACCCGGTTATAATATACAAAATCGTAGTTGTTGGTCCGATCCAGCGCGCGATAGATCCGTCCACCCAGTTCGGGCATCATCTCGATACGTACATATTCATTTTCGAGAATAATTAATCGATACGACTTCATTTTTGCTTCATCTTCAATGCTGTCGATCACGGGATGTGGGTACACCTTACCCGAACTTCCCTGATAGATTCGCTTTTCAAGAAACATCGGATTTTTGTCCGGTTTACCTGTACCATAGGTTGGAATATCTCTGGTTTCTTCCCATATGCGAACATTTGATTTTGCTGTCACGTGATTCAATTCGCTCACTCCTCGGCCTCGTATATATTGTGATCATACGCTCCGACATGCAGGAAGAACATTGACATTAAGCGGTTCTTGATGGACGATCTTCGGATTCCCACATAACCAAAGAGAGTACCTATCCACTGAATAATGCAGTGAAAGGTACTCTCTGATCGATCTTGATTAACTTATCTGCGACGTGCAAAATCCACAAATCTGAACTTGTCCGGTCGATGCCTCGACTCCGTATACTGAAATTGACTGGCATCCTCCAGGTAGACTTGGCTCCTCACCACAACTACATTGTGGAAACCTTCAAGGTCAAGTAATTCCCTGTCCTCAGCGGTGGGTCCTTCCACCAAAATCTCTTTTTTGGCAAACGAAATGGAGAGCCCCAGCTCTTGCTCAATGTACTGATAGATGGAATCATTACAGATCTCTTTGCTGAGCCCAGGAACAAGCCGCTGGCTAATGTAATCTTTGTCCAGTATGACATGCTCTCCATCCACTTTGCGCACACGTCTGATCTCCCAGATCTGTTCATTCAGACCAAAGTTAATTTTCTTGTGCAACGCCTGATCCACTTGTTGCTCCTCGAAAACCTTCACATACGTTTGAGCGCGATGTCCCATTTTTTTGGCTAATTCCTTGAAGCTAACCAGACCTGAGATGGGAAAATCGATCTTGCGTATGTCCAGTACAATTGAGCCCTTGCCTTGAATCTTCTGAATATAACCTTCTTCGTACAACATTTTCAATGCTTTGCGAATAGTCTCTCGAGAAGTTTGATAACTTTCCGATAGATCCAGTTCCGATTGAAGCAGCGTGCCTGCCTCAATCTCTCCAGTCCGAATACGATCTGCAATATCTTCATATATCCGGATAAATTTATTATTCATTATTCATCACCATTGTTCATTACCCTTTTTTATCATATTGGCAACCTATTATAACATTAAAAACCACTCAAGCGGTAATGTCGTTACTGCCGATGATTACAGTATCACTTGTAAGAATCAATTCAATCTAGATATGATGATCGAACGCTGACGCTTTCTCCACTTGATCTGTATGCTTCTCATTCATAACTTGAATCAGCTTATTTAAACGGAAGATCAGCGCTGCAGCTTCGGATCTGCTTAAGTGCTGCATGGGACGGAAGCTTCCGTCTTCATATCCAGTAATCATGTACAAACCTGCAAGCTCCTGCACTTCTTCTTTGGCCCAATCGGATACATCAATCTGATCGGTAAATGCTCTTGGGGAAGTCAGCGGTTCCGGTCTGATTTTACGAACCACATTGGCTATGATCTTGGATGCCTGTTCACGTGTTACCAGCGCATGTGGAGCGAATTTCCTATTCCCCATACCTTGGACCATCTCATGCTGAACGGCTGCCTTAATCTCAGGAGCAAACCAATCATCGTCGTTTACATCCTGAAATCCATGTTGTTGTTCATTAACCGTTGTATCCACACCCATCAGACGCACGATTAATGCAGTAAACTCTGCACGCGTGATTGGACGGCGTGGTTCGAAGCGAGTTTCACTTACACCTTGAATGATATTTTGTTCCGCCAGCCAGGTGATCTGATCCTTATTAAAAGTTTGGCTGATATCAATAAATTTGATATTTTTTTTCGCAGGTAACTCAGGTTGCTCATCAGAAGGTTCAGGTTGTGAACTCACCTCATCGGCTTTTACCGAAGTATCTGCTGGATTTGAAGCTGTACCACTACCGCTCCAGGCGGATGGTGGATACGGAAAAGTCATGGCTGCGGCCCGTTTGCTTTCACTTTTTTCACCTGCTGAATTCTCTGTCCATACTTCCACCTCATAATGTTGCTCGGCATTAAGTCCTGTCCAGACATAACTGCGCTGTGTGCCACGATAGATCTCCCTATCTTTATGCGTGATTACAATCACTTCATTTAATGATTCCAGTTCCCAAGTCAGCTTAATCGTGCTTGTGCCTTGCGCTACGGCTGCAACTGTCAGATCTTCGGAAGGCAACGTCTCGAATTCCGGAACCTGAAGTGCCTCACCTTCCCCTGCCTCATTGAATGGGATGATTGCAAAGTCGGTATAACGCTCTGCACTTTTCAACTCAGACACATGTATGGATGTCTCCGTGGTCGTTCCTACAAGCTCTTCATTTCGATAGACTCGATAACCCGCAGCACCCGGAATCAGTTCCCATACAATGTCTGCACCATGGATTGAACGTCCCTCGACTGCAGGAGGTGAGGCAGCACTACCGGGCAAAGTCATTGCATGAAGGTAATAACCCCCATCACTAGTTCCTGAGGCATTCATGGTCTTGACTGTATAGATATAGTTCACGCCCGGTTCAAGTTCCTTGTCGTCATAGAACAATTCGTCTGCAGGAACACGAGTAACCTCCACACCGTCACGCTCAATGATGAACTGCTCGGCACCTTCGACCCGGCTCTGTTCCAATAGAAGACGAATGTGGTCCTTCGCCGAATGATACTCCACTTTGACAGGCGCTGCTGGCTTGGTCAGGACAGAATACGCCTTCATCTCCGATGTATCTCCCTGATCATTCTCTGTGTAGATTTCAATCAGGTACTGCTTGCCTGCATCCAGTTGATCAACGATAAACTCTTTTTGTGTGCCGCGGTATACTTCTCTACCATCCAGCAATACAACGAATGTTTCGTTCCCATCAGGGAAGTCCCATTCCAGTTTGGCATGATCTGTCTCCGCGTATATCTTCATTTCCAGTGAATCAACATGAGGCAAGGTATAAAAAGGAGTCACGGTCACCGGGCTTCCTGAACCAGCCGTATTATAAGGAATAATCTGTACCTGATCATATCGGGTTGCACTCTCCAGATGAGTTAATCTCACCTCGGTGGTATCACCATCGTCAATAGTGGTGAACATCTGATCTCCGATCCGTATGGTATATCCCTCCGCACCTTGTACCTTTGGCCAAGAGATCAATCCCTCCTTTTCCCCAATCATACTTGCATGTAAAGGTTCAGTAATGGTCGCAGGCAACGTTCGCACGTGAACTTCGAAACCAGAGTCACTCTCACCCGTTGCATTCGATGTTTTGATGGTGTACAGGTAACGCTCTCCTGGTGTCAGTCCATGATCTTCAAATGAATCTTGATCTGCTGGAACCTTAGCGACTTCAACTCCATCCCGCATAATGATGAATTGCTCTGCTCCCCGTGTAGAGCTTCCAGTCAGATCCAGCACCGCAGTCTGATCTGTGATGAGTGTTATGCCTGCCGTCTGAGGGGATATAGGTTTCGTTAAAACCTGAATCTGAATAGACTCTGACCGATGACCCTCTTCATTAATCGCGATGAGTTCGAATTCATACGCTGTACCATCCAGCATACTATTGAGATGTACAGACGGTTCAGACACGCTCTGCACATCTCCCGTTACCCGATTGCGAATCTCATATGCAGCCGCTCCCTTAACAACTTCCCAAGCCAGATCCACCTTATGTGTTCCAGCGTTCACTCTGATCCCTTCTGCAACCAATGGCAAAGTTTGAGTCATTGTACTGAAAGTAAGCGGCGCACTCGTTCCACTCGCATTGACCGCCCGAATCACGTAAGTGTATTTCGTTCCTGGCGACAGATCCTTGTCTACGAATTGGGTTTCAGTTGAATCCATCTGAGCAATCTCTCTTCCATCCCGTTCAATGACGTACTGATCTGCCCCTTGGACACCTGTGTTGCTGAAATCTAGACCAAGGCTGTTTTTTGCCACATCATATACTGCAACCTTAGCGGGCTTCTCAGGCAAAGTCAGCAGGGATACATCCGTCGCTTCAGAACGAGTCCCCTGTCTGTTGACCGCCCATAGTTGATAGTGATGCCACGTTCCATCCTGAAGCCCTGTAATCGTTGCTTCATTCTCAATTCCCCTATAGACCTCCTTGCCATTCTGCTCAATCACATATTCAGCGGCACCTTCCACGACCGACCAGGAAACTTTTGCCCGATGTACTGCAGGATCTGCAAGTATCTCGTCAGGCGACACAGGTTTGGACAAACGGATGAGCTGCGCTGTCTCACCTGGACCAGAAGTATTCACAGCCTGAACTTCCAACGTGTACTCTGTACCTGGCAACAATTCCTCAGCTGTGTAGGTCAGTTCTGATGTTCTGCCCACTTCTGTTCCATTGATTTTCACAATATAGAGATTCGCCGTATCTACAGCTTGCCATGCAAGTCCCATACTTGTTTCACCAGTCCATGTGACATTCAGTCCTTCCGGCCTGCTAGGTAGCGTAAGAATCGAACTACGGGTGGATGCACCGTACCCGGCAGCATTGCCTGCCTGTACTTCATAGGTATACTCACGACTGTTTGACAGATGGTGAACTGCCAGTTGTGTATCTGATATTTCATGGCTCTGTCCATCGATGACCACCCGATATTTCGTTGCCCCAACTACAGGCTCCCAGCTCAAGATCGCTCCCTGTTCAGTTACTTGAACAATATGAAGTCCCGACGGGCTCTCGGGTAGCGTTGTTCCTGATACCGAACTGCGCATACCTTGTCCACTTTCGTTCACTGCTTGTACATCCAGTTGATAAGAGGTTCCTGAACTCAATCCCGCAAATACCCATTCTTGGGTTCCGGCAGGAACCGTTCCTGCCTTCTCTCCATCCAACCATAACTCATAGTGATCCGCTCCCCGGACTGCTTCCCAATTCAGATGAAGGCTCGCTGTGGAAACTTCTGATACCTGTAATCCGGACACCTGCCCAGGTAACGTCTTGAGCAAAGGTAATTCTGCCAATGGCCCTGTTCCTGTCTCATTACCGGCAACCAACGCGTAGCTGTACTCTGTTCCGCTATCCAGACCTGAATCCAAATACTCTGTCTGTTCCCCTTCATATATGGCTGCTCCATCACGTGAAAGACCATAATACGTTGCAGAAGTCACTGTCTCCCATGTTAATGAAATATCATGCTCCCGAATTTGAACCGCCATGAATTCACCAGGCACTGCCGGCAGTGTGAAAAATCCGGTTCTACTGCTACCGCCTGCTCCACTTTCATTCATTGCCGTGACCGAGATGTTATGCATGGTCCCTGGGACGAGGTTGCTGATATAGGGAAGGTTGGCAGGGTCAGATACCGTCTGATCAAACACGGTGGACCCGTCCGAAGTAGCAGCGATGATGCGGTAAGCATCTGCTCCCCTTACTGAATCAAATTGAATTTCGGCCAAATGGGGCTGGGAATCTACTTTTCGAACGTGCAACGTTCCAGGAGCTGCCGGGATCGTTAATACTTGAGCGCTAACTGCATCACTTACTCCGGTGTGGTTTCTCACTCTAACTTCATATTCATAGACCTGACCACCGCTTAGGGAGTAATCGATTATACTGTGGTTAGGATAATCCAGTGTCCATGACTGTCCTGTCGTTTTATTCGTTATCTCATACTGATATCCATCGGTATATCTTTCCCCCGTTGGCAATTCCACTGTAAGTTCAGCTGATGTCTCAGCGATCTGTGTCATTCTCACATGTTTCGGTTGCTCGGGCTTGCGTTGAACATGGTAAGGTGATGATGTTGTCTCATATGTATTGCCTGCTCTGTCCATCGTTTTGGCATGGATGTACCATATGCCTTCCGATTCAATGGATATTTTATACTCGTCAGAGTGAGCTTCAAGCCAATGATCCGGTGATTCTGCACTGTTCGTAATTCGATAGAATCGTTCCAGTTCCTGAATACCTGAGTGATCGTCGGCATACTGAACGGTAGTGGACATGTCCATGTCCGTCCAGTCATGTCCGTTCGGTGCAAATGTAATGGTTGGCGCCATCTGATCCACATAGGCGATTCGACTGACTTCCTTGCTCACATTGCCAACGGTATCCCTTGCTCTGGCCCGAATGGTGGTAGCCCCGTTTGCACTTACTGTACCTTTATTTCCTGTCATATAAGGGCCGTCATTCATGCTGTATTCATAGGATATCGCTCGTTCATCCACACTACCGGCGATTGTGAATTCAACATGTTCTTTGCTCCATCCAGCAGAACTTAAACTGATTACTGGCTCGGTTGGCGCCGTCGTGTCGATTCGAACCGTAGCTTGAGCAAGCGTGCTTATATTGCCTACATGGTCAAGTGAGCGTACATATACGATCGTTTCTCCCTCATCGGTAACCGTCACTTCGCCCGTGTAGTCGATCCAGGGACCTTCTTCGCTCAGTCGATATTGGCTTTTGGCAAGCCCGCTGCCTGCATCTTCACCACTGGTTATTGCAAAAGTTACATGCTGATTCGTCCAATTCTCTTCACTTAACGTTATCGTCGGTTGCTCAGGCCCAGTCTTGTCGATTCTGGCTGTTGCCGAAGTGGAAGCACTGACATTGGCAGCCCGATCAACACTTCGTGCATAAATCTCGGTTATCCCTTCTCCACTGAGTGTAAAAGGGGTCCTGTAGTCGATCCATTCTCCCTCGCTTCCCAGCTTATACTGTGTCAGATCAATGCCGCTTGCTGCGTCCGTACCCTCTGTTAATGTCACCATTACTGCCGCTTTTGTCCATTCGGGCGGATTCAACGAGATGACAGGTGGCGTTGGTGCTGTCCGATCTACCCTGGCTGTCACAGTCGTTTCCTGCCCTGTATTACCAAATGCATCCATACTGCGTGCCATAACCGTTGTGTTGCCTTCGCTGCTTACGGTAAACGCAGCACTGTATTCACGCCATTCTCCTGCCAGACCGACTTTAACTTCAGTCTTTTGAGTTCCGCTCAAGGCATCTTTTCCCTCTTCAACCGTGACGAGAACATCTTCCTTGGTCCAGGAGGATGGCGTGAGTGTAACAGAAGGAGCAGTTGGGCCCGTCGTATCTTTCATCATCTCTCCAGCGGATATAAATGGGGTCTGTATCCCTTCTCCATTCAGTGCCGCAACAAATACTTCATATTTTCCATCCGCAAGTCCAGTCAGGGCAAACGCTGTACGAGTGGAAGTTGTTGTTCCCGTTGCGAGAACTTGCCCACCTGGACTGCGTATTTCGGTTTTGTACTGAGTGCCGTCAGGATTGCTATTATTACTCCAGCTCGCTGTAACAGAGTTGCCTGATTGTGTCACAGCCGCCGCAGCGGGTGGATTAGCCAGTGTATACTTGGAAGCTGGACTGGAGTAACCCGTGTAGGAACCACTTGAATTTTTGGCCCGTACCGCAAAAGAATAATTGGTATTCGGAGTGAGCCCTGTCACTTGTCGACTGTTTGTTGTACCTGTATCCACGATCTGATTCGTCGTCATATTCTTCAGTTCATACGTAACGGATGCATCATTCGCCTTCTTATCCCAGTTCACCGTCAAGTTATTAGAATTAACCAATGTATATGTCGGTGTTCCGGGCACAACAAAACTTCTTACCGTAAAGTTAACGGTGCCTGCTGAGGACACCCCACCTTTGTCATCCATGACCCATACTTGTAATGTGTGTGTGCCATCTGGCAGGGTGTCAGGCAATGTGTAATTGGTGTTAAAAGACTGATTTGAACCCGTTGCGGTCATCTGGGTCAGAATATTCTCAGCCCCACCATCAATGGACCATTTTACGGTCAACAGATCACCTATATCCGTATCTCGCGTTGTACCGGAGATCTGCAGTTGCTCGCCTTTGTAATAGGTTTGACCTGAAGAAGGTGCTGTTAAGGTAAACGAAGGTGGAGCATTTTTGGGGCCGATCCCCACAATGGTTGAAAATTTGCGTGAAGCCTGATTCGCTGTTGTCTTGGCGTCCCACCAAAATTGTGCAGCTGTATCACTCGCCGTTACGGTCTGGCCTGGAGTGAACGCTGAAGGTGAAGACCCTCCCGTGAGTTGGGCGCTGTCTGGGCTGCTGTACTGGCCCATATATATGCGATCTGCATTCACAACATTATACGTATTGGCATAAAAAGCGGTGACCTGAACTCCGCCGCTGTAGTTACGCCATCCATTCTCGATGACTTCAAATGGAGAAGCATCATTGCCATTCACCATCGTATCCCAATAAAATGTTCCACCCAAATTCAGTGCCGTTCCGCTACGGTTGATGGCTTCGAGTTCAACCTTCATGTACCCACCTTGTGAGGTAGCATTAACGATAGATACACGCAAAATATATTCCACATTGTCTTTTTGCCGTGACATTTCAATCACATTATTGTTAATTCGGTAATAATTCAGCGGCAATGTTTTGAAGTTCACGGGAGATCCGTTGTGGTCGATAATGGTGGATACATTCCCTGTATCGCCACCGTAAAATACATTCGTGTTTGGTAGTAATACAATTCTGTATTTACCGTCACTGTTCATCTCCACTTTCACCTTGGAGGACTGTACAGCCTTCATGCTGGACGTGTCGGATACAATCCCGATCGTTTCAACCGTTTCAGCCATTACCGTGGTTGCGCCCCATTCAAGCAACAGGGCTTGAGGTGATAATAATGCAAATGCCAGCACCACCTTGGTTAGCTGTTCCGCTTGTTTCTTCACACGTTTTCCTGATTTCTTCAACGTCTACTCTCCTTTTTGGCACACAAAAAAGGGAGGCACCCCAACAAAGGAACGATGTCCTAAGTTGGGGTGCCTCCCCTAACAAGTGTCATTTTTTCTTGATTATAACGATTCAGCTCATGAATGTAAACAGTTGATCATGAACGCCTTACTTTTCATTTCTCATCTCTGATCTTCAATAACGCTTCGTCCAACGCGCCAACGACCTTGTCACACCAACCATCAAATTCCGGATCTTCAGTCTGTAATTCAGGATGGGCCAGAATGTGCTCAATCGTACTTCGAAT
>Ga0209437_100850_pt1 | contig 13166 bp, 11 predicted proteins | sample AraplaL_Cvi_mTSA_FD_184266 | JGI IMG/M metagenome (GOLD analysis project Ga0209437, IMG submission 184266) | Arabidopsis root microbial communities from the University of North Carolina, USA - plate scrape CL_Cvi_mTSA (SPAdes) (version 2) | ecosystem: Host-associated > Plants > Roots > Endosphere...
ACAAGATATGGGCCCCGAGCAGATCGATTCTGATCTGATCGGACATATCGCTTCCATCCGAGCCACGCTGGCTGTCAGCCGGCATGATGCGGATACGATTATTGCGGAGTCGCTTCACGCACTGCAATATTTGCATCCCCATAATCTTCCTATTCGTGCAGCAACAGCTTGGACATTAGGATATGCATACCAGCTCCAGGGGAAACGTGAAGAAGCTGAACTGTCCTACCTGGAATCATTAGCGAACAGTACCCAGATCGGCCATCATATCATCACGATGATGGCGACACTGGGCTTGGGGAATATACAGGAATCCAACAACCAGCTACACTTGGCGGCTGAATCTTATCAGCAGGTGCTGAATATGGCAGGTAAGCCGCCACTACCCTTTGCATGTGAAGCGCATTTGGGTCTGGCCAGGGTTCATTATGCACGGAATAATCTTGACACGGCACTGCTGCAGGGTCAACAGAGCTTACAGTTGGCAAGGCAATTTGTACAAACGGACAGAGTTGTTGCAAGTGAGTTATGGCTTGCCCGAGTGAAGCTGGCTCAAGGGGATCTTCATAATGCGGCTGCGATGATAAGCAGAATCAACAATACGGCACAACGGCAAAATTTTGTGAAGGAACTCCCTGATATTACGGCCACATACATACTTGTACTCCTTCGTCAGGGTGATCTCGAAGAAGCAGTCCGATTATCATGGGACAGAAATCATACTTTCAGTCAGGCCAGAGTATTGTTGAAGCAGGGAAATACGTTGCAGGCACTTCGAATTATGGAATCCTGTCTTCGTTTGGCCATAACCAAAGGCTTCCAGGATGAGCAACTCAAGGCAACAATCCTTCTGGCGGTTATCCATGAGGAACATGGAAATAAAACAAAAGCTATCGAGCTCCTGATTGAGGCAATGACGATGGCTGAGCCAGCAGGCTTTATTCGTGTATTTGTAGACGAAGGTATTGTCGTGCACAGTCTTTTGAGGAGGATGACAGCACGCGCTGACTCACGTTTATATCTGCTTCAATTATTGGCTGCATTTGAAGCTGAGAATATTAGAAGGGAAATTGTTGGGGAAGAGTCCGACATACATCCTTGCGTTTCCAAATTACCGATTGACCCGTTAAGTGCGCGCGAGCTGGAGGTATTACATCTCATTGCACAAGGGAGGTCCAATCGGGAGATAAGTGAGATTCTGCATATTGCACTTCCGACAGTGAAAGGACATAACCGTATTATTTTTGACAAATTGCAGGTGAAGCGGAGAACCGAAGCAGTGGCAAAAGCGCGTGAATGGAAGCTCCTGTAACTTGTTATTCACGAACGATACTTTAGTATCTAGGGAACGAACCCACTTTCTCGATATACTGTTGGCAAACAGGAATATGTGGAGGGAAGATATGAGAGCTATCATATGTACAAAGTATGGATCACCCGATGTGTTGCAGCTTAAAGACATAGCGAAGCCATCACCCAAGGATCATGAGATTCAGATTAAAATACATGCAACAACCGTAACATCGGGGGACTGTAGAGTTCGGGGTTCCAATGTCCCGTTCCTGTACTGGGTGCCGATGCGTCTATATTTTGGATTCCGAAAACCTCGAAATTCGGTTCTGGGCGTAGAGCTGGCAGGAGAAGTTACGGCGATCGGCAAGAAAGTAACGCAATTTAAATTAGGTGATCAGGTGGTTGCGATGAATGGATTGTCTTTCGGTGCCCATGCTCAGTATATATGTCTGTCCGAAGAGGATCCAGTTGCTCTGAAACCAGTCAACGCAACGTATGAGGAAGCAGCAGCGATTCCCTTTGGTGGAACCACGGCCTTACATTTCCTGCGCAAAGGAAAAATTAAAAGTGGATCTAAAGCGCTCATCTATGGAGCTTCGGGAGCAGTAGGGACTGCTGCGGTGCAGCTCGCCAAATATTTTGGAGCAGAAGTAACGGGGGTATGCAGTACAACGAATGTAGATCTTGTGAGATCACTTGGTGCAAAGCATGTTATAGATTATATGAAGGACGATTTCACCGAAACAAGCCAGCGGTATGATCTGATCATGGATGCTGTCGGCAAAGTCTCCAAAGCCAAGTGTCAGCACATCTTGGCCCCTAATGGTATATATGTCACTGTTGAGGGGCAAGGGATCGCACGGGTCACTGCAAAGGATATCATACTTCTTAAAGAGTTAATGGAAGCTGGTGAGATCCAAGCAGTGATAGACAGACGTTATCCGTTGGAGCAAATTCAGGAAGCTTATCGTTATGTGGAAACAGGGCGTAAGAGGGGAAATGTCGTGATTACGGTCAAACATGAGAACTAATTGGCAATGCGGCCTCTTTGAGTTGGAACGGAACCTAACGAATCTAATAGGATGAATGGAGCATGAGAAGATCGTATTAAGAAGAAAACAAGTACACCCCATGAATGAACTAGAACAATTAGCCAACACATTTGCACAGCAGTTATTTAGACGTACATGAGGTCAACCGACCCCGATTGGTGAAAGGGAACTAAAAAGCCGCTTTTGGTCATATGACCAAAAGCGGCTTTTTCTCATGCCACTACGCATGTCAGTTATAGAGCAATTAAACGTTAACTTTTTCTCCTGCAAATACTTCCACGTTCATTGGAGCGGCCATAAAAGCTGCTGCTTGTTGAACAAAAGCCTGGAAATGTGAGCTTGTGTTGTGGGCAGCTGTAGCAGCTTCGTCTTTCCACAGTTCGATCATCGTGTATTGTTGTTCGTGTTCTGTGCTTTTTGCCAGATCGTAGCTGATGTTACCTTCTTCTTGACGTGTAGCCGTGATCAGTTCTTTAGCTGCAGCCAGAAAAGCTTGTTCTTGAGCCGCTTGAATTTGCAGATGTGCGTGAATGATAATCATAATAGTTAACCTCCATAGTGTGTTTGATGGTGTGTGTTTGAGATTTGTTAGTAATATAAACCTATTGGAAAAATATAATCATGACTTACAGGGATACACTCCCTGTTATTATGCCCAAGTTGTGATGGTTTCTACTGGCAGACGATAAGAAGGGTGACCCTCTTTCGCTGATTTACCAATAGAGATCAGCATCACGGGTTGGTAACGCTCTTTGTCCATGCCGAATGCTTCTGCAATTTGATCTTTCTCATAACCACCGATGGGGTTGGTGTCATAACCATGAGCACGTGCAGCAAGCATCAATTGCATGGAAGCAAGGCCAGCATCGATTAGGTTAACGTCACGAAGATCGGAAGCAGCCATCTTTTCGTAATAAGGCATTACAGTTTTGAGCTGCATATCCTTAATGTCTTGTGGCATGTAACCAAGTTCTACAGCTTTACCAAAAATCTCATCCATATATTCAACGTTGTTCATGTCAATGAATACGCCAATAACAGCGGCAGAAGTCAAAACCTGATTTTGATTGAATCTTGCAAGAGGCGCAAGCTTTTCTTTGCCTTCAGCTGTATCTACAACTAGAAAACGCCAAGGCTGCAAATTGATCGAAGATGGTGCACGGGAAGCTTCAGACAGAATTTCAGTCATTTCTTCACGGCTGATTTTTACTTCAGGATCGTATAGTTTAACAGAACGACGACCGTAGGTAATTTCGTTAAAATCATTTGTTTTTTGGAATTTGCTTTGAATTGTACTCATGAATGGATCTCTCCTCTATATATGGGTTAAAAATTGTTCTGCATACGTTCGAGGAAATCAGCGAGCGCTTGAACCTCGTCTTCACTGAAATCCTGCAAAATCTGATTGATAAAATTGGTCTTCTCAACTTTGTAGCCTTCAATCTGCTTCCGACCGTGGTCCGTAAGACGAACAAAAGTTACCCGATTATCTTCGGGGTTCTTCCGTCTTGTAACCATTAGATCTGCCTCAAGTTGCTTCAGGTGACGTGTAATGGCAGCACTATCTATGTTGATCATTTTCTGAAGCATAGACTGGTTAATCTCATCAACCTGATCGAGCTCATGCAGAATCTCAAACCGTGAAGAACTGATGCCAGTACAGCGTTCGAACTTGGGACTGATTTTGTTGCCCAGCACGTTCAGCAGGTTGATGATCTGTTCTTCTTTGGAAACAATACGTGTCATGACTAGACCTCCCGGGTGAATCTGAATCATGAACAACGGCGTATGTTAACCAATAATTAAAGTTGCAGTATACAATGCCATTGCCTAATGATTATTTGGATGCTCTCGATCATTGATGTATCAATATTTGATGCCTCAATCATTGATGGCTCAATTAATATATCATGGCTTTTATGATTTTGCAACAGGTTCTGAAGAAAAGATGTGTGTACCATTTTATCCCGGCGCATAAGCATGTCGTCTGTATAGGATGTCCATCTGCATGAGTTTCTATCGAAGGGTTGAGTTATTGAGAATAATTATCAATTAATCTATAATGAAGAGGAAATGGCAAAGCGAGCGAACGTAACAGGCCAGCAGTTCATACAACAGCTGAGCAGGCATGAAGGTGCATATGGATCGGAGGGTAAGTACAGAAGATATGAATTTGAATGATCACATCAAGCTGTGGAATAGCTGGATACGATCACATACATATTACTGAAAGCAAAATAATAGAGCTAGTCAGGCGATTACAGGCTTCGATCCGACAAGGGAAGGGACGTCAGCATGAAAGGAAATGATTGGGTGCAACGACTGGAGCAACTATATTTCACTGCTGTCCACGTCTGCCATTACTCTAGCAATCCGGGGGCTGTACAGCGTCGGATCTGGAAAAGGTTCGCCATTTGCAGGGTCATCGGTGGCAAGGGATCTTTGACTATGGATAACGTTATACATACGGTGTCCCAAGACGATTGGTTTTTGTTGAAACCAGGAATGCATGTGGAGTTTCAGACAGATATGGAAGCCCCCGTCCGATATCAGATCATTTTATTTTCCTGTGTGGCACTAACCCGGAGCCGGAATGCTTGGCATAGCGGTGCGGTTGATTTTCCTGTTACTGGCAAACTCAACATTTCTTCCAACGCGTCTGATATTCGGGAGAGCATGGATACCCTGGTACATGGAAAAGACTCTTTCTCGAGTCTGGAAAAGACGCGCAGGAAACATCTTTTGCATCAGTTGTTGATCCAGCTAATGATGCACGTGAATGAAGCAGCTCCCCCTTTAGCGGGGATGGATCGGGCACTTGAATACATGACGCATCAGTATATGAAAGACATTCGAGTCGATCAGATGGCCCGCATGGCAGGGCTTAGTGTGAATCATTTTATAAGAACATTCAAACGACAATTAAATATGACTCCGATTGAATACATCCTGAAACAACGTATGGCGAAGGCCAAGCAGCTGTTGTTTTCTTCAGATAAAATCAAGGAAATTGCGGAGCAGGTGGGCTATAGGGATGAGCACTATTTCAGCAGAGTCTTCAAGAAAAACGAAGGTGTCGCCCCGACGTTATATATGAAAAATAAAGTAAGTCGCATTGCCACTTTGTATTACGGGTTGGATGACTACGTGATAACGCTTGGTATGACGCCAGTGTCCGCACTATCTTATGGTCAGAGAGTGGCTTGCCATGTTGCTGTTCCTGCGCTTCAAGCACACAGTCATCAGGGACTTATCCTGGACAGCTTCAATCAGAACTATGACGAGTTGAGACGAGTCCAACCGGATCTGATCATCACAAGTGATCGTTTGAAGCCGAATGAATCCCTCCATCTTATCGCACCCACCGCTATGCTGGAACATACCAACCATTTTGGCGAAAGACTTCTGTATATGGCGGACATTATGGGACGTACCGAACAGGCTGTACAGTGGATTGAACAGCATGCGAACCAGAGTCAGGTGCTTCGAAGACGAATTCAATCGAGATGGGGGAAACAGAGTGCCATGTTCATCCGGGTGACTTCTCATTTCTACCGAATGTATGGATTGAACAACCAGACAGGTGCCCTATTGTATGATGATCTGGGATTTAATTTGCCTCGTGATTTTCCGGAACAACAGTGGGCTGTAGAGAGTAAAGTTAGCGATTTGCAGTTATACGACGTGGATCATGTGTTTGTAATGGTCGATCCCACAGAAGAGGCACGTGCTCAACTGAGGCAATTACAGCAATCCAGTGCATGGTTGGCATTAAAGGCTGTTCAAGAAGGCCATGTATATAATGCAGGAGATATTTTTTTCAAAACGCTGGGTCCCACCGGACGCATGTGGACCATGCGATATGTGGCAGAGCAACTTGGAGTTACCTTACGGTGATATTGTGCAAGAGAAGAGAGTGGAATAATCCATGGTAAGCCTGTATGCTTTTCCCTACTATAGTGATAATGATTATTATTATTAAATAGCAGAGGGGATTTACTACAAATGGTAAGACAGAGAGCAGCAACGATGATACTGTTGGCCCTGCTTGTGCTCGTTCTGACGGCATGTAGCAAGGCATCGGAAGAAAATGAAGCAACGTCTGAGCAGCAGGATACCCCTGTAGAAGAGAGTGGTACACAAACGATCGAGCATCTTAAAGGAACAGCGGTTGTACCGCAAAAGATAGAGCGTATGGTTGTGTTGTCCGCCGCTTACATCGATCACATGTTAACGATTGGTGAGAAACCAGCAGGCGTTAATGTAGAAGTTCGTTACGGTGGAGATTATCTGCCTTATCTTGCAGATCAGCTTGTTGATGTGCCAACGGTAGGGTCGGCAGATAGTCCTAATCTGGAGGCTATTCTTCAGATCAATCCCGATGTCATCGTTGTTGAGAGTCGGACTGCTGAGAGTACATATGAGCAGTTGGAGAAAATCGCTCCGACGATTGTACTTGGTAACGAATGGCTGGATTATGAAGAGGACACAACGTATTGGACACAGGATCTGTTGACCATAGCCGGGTTGTTCAACAAGGTAGATCTGGCCAAGGGGAAAATCGCAGAGGTGGAACAACAGGCGGAACAACTCAAAGCGAAGATCGAACAATTGGATCAGAAAAAGCTGGCTTACTTGCGTGTCAGAGAGAAGACTTTGCAAATTTATGCGGAAAAAGGTCATCCAACCAACACCCTGTTGTATCATGATCTTGGATTTGTACCCACTGCTGTGACGCCTGTCGAACAGCGTGAGGACCTGTCTATAGAGAAAATCGCAGATATTGATGCCAATTTCGTCGTTCTTGAGGTTGATCCGAATGCCGAGGATTATTTAGACAACATCAATGCAAGCTCACTCTGGAAGAGAGTGCCAGCTGTTGATGAAGATCAGGTCTATACGACAGACTCGTTCTGGTTGTTTAAGGGCTGGGGAGCGATTGGGCGAAGCGAGATTATCAACGAAGTTGAAGAGATGATTCAATAGATGAGACGTTATCCAAGATATGACTATTTAGAGATGTCGGAAGCGTTACAGCAATTTTTTGTGACAACGATTCGAGCGGACTGCCATGATTCCAAGTATCCTTTCCGGGTGAAGGATCTGCTGGATGAAGAGAAACGAGACTTAATATTGCGTGAACAGGCTATGCAACAAGGGCTTCAATTGGATGGAAAAGGGAGTGTAGCTGTCGGTACACTTTTTGCTAAGCGTTACTCCGTATTTGTTATGTCCGTAATCTCCGCATTCAGTCTATACGACACCACACTTCGCATTGCGGAAGATGATGTGTGGTTTGAATTGAATGGAGCAGGCGGCATGCGATATGAGACTCTGCTGGAGAGAACCTCTCTGGAGGGTAAAAATCCTGTTCAGCGCAGGTCAGAGAGTGGCTTGCTCAAGAAGAGATTGCTGTTACATCTAGAGCCTGTCCTGCGAGCGGTAGCCATTAGTACAGGGGCGAGTGATAAGGTCATGTGGACTCTGGTTGCGCATAATGTGCAACAATTGTATGCACGCATGATTAATGATCAAAGAATATGGAAGACGGATCAACGGCTTGCACAGATTAAGGAAGATCAAAGCATATGGCTGGATCGGCATAACGATAATGGATATACGTTTGCCATTGAGCTACAACAATACGAACATCCCATGTGGCAGGGACCGCCGTTCTTAATACGCCGATATTGTTGTCTGGCTTATCAGGTTGGGAACGGAAGCCATACACACGGTTATTGCAACAGTTGTCCGAAGCTGGATTCGGAATCCCGATTGCACAACCTTCTACAGGAGTGAACTGACATTTTTGTACCGCATCGTCGTATCTGTTTCGACGATCCTTGTTCTCTTCGAAACTGACGCCAGAGGCTTGGGCGAGACCATGTCCCAAATCCTCTTTATAAGGAATCGGTCTGGACATCGACATGTTCCATAACCTGCAGCGGCTTAAGCCAACGTGTGCGGGTTTGTTGGTTTTGGACGGGAAGGTTCAGACAAACGTATGGATAAAATCCGAGTAAGCTCAAAAATTGAATGACTTTTCACGTTTTTGGATTTTGCGTTGATTACATGAATCGGATATACTTCAAGTTATTGATCAATTCATAACTGTGCGTTGGAAGGGGAAAAATGATGGCTAAAGATACAGCAGCATCGGTTAATCGGCGAAATGATATTATCTCAGCAGCGATTGACGTCTTCGCGGAAATTGGTTATTATCGTGCGACTACAGCTCAAGTGGCTGAACGGGCAGAGATTTCACAGCCCTATATCTTTCGTTTTTTTAAAACAAAAGAGGCTTTATTATTAACTGCAATTGAAGTCTCATGGACACGAGTGATTGAATCGTTCCGAATCGTTGTGGAGACGGCGACGCCAGATCAGTTGGAAAATGACTTAATTGGAGCCTACGATAAGATTCTGGAATCTCACAAGAGCGAGATCTTGCTTCAAATGCAGGCGCAAACCATCCGGGAAGAAGTCATTCGTCAGGCCATGCAAAAAGGCATTGGTGATGTACGAAGCATGGTACTGGAAGCTTTCACAGTTGCAGGAATTGCGGAACCGCTCAAAAGAACCATGATTTTCCTGGCGATCGGGATGTTGTGTAATGTATCTACAGCATTGGATATGCCGGAGCTGAAGGATCGATAGAGAGGGAGTAAAGTCCCTTTTTTATATTTAGTTATTGATCAATCACTAAATATAGTTTATATTGTTCTCAGGAAGTAATTGATCAATCACTAAATTAATGGAAGAGGTCGGTATATGATGAAAAAAGCTATTGTTATTGGAGCTACTGGTGGAACAGGTGCAGCGATTACGGAGGAATTGATTAGACGGGGAATTTCTACGATTGCATTTGGGCGCTCCCGTCAAAAACTGGAGCAACTTACGGTAAAGCTGGGATCTCCGAGTCACCTGCAAATCGCAGTGGGGGATGCATTTCAATCGGATGATATTATTGCTGCTTCCCAGGAAATTGATGTCATGTTCCATTGTGCGAACGTGCCGTATAACGAGATGGAGAGCAGACTGATTCCGCTGGGTGAATCCGTAATGGCGGCGGCAGAACACTTGGGGCTGAACGTGGTTGTAATAGACGGAATCTACCCTTATGGCAAAAGACAAATGAAAGAGGTAACGGAAGAACATCCAAAACAGCCACATACCCGCAAAGGCAAGACACGACTTGCCTATGAACAAATGTTATTCAGCACAAGATGGAGCAGAGCTCAGGTGATGATCGTTCGCTTGCCGGACTATTATGGCCCAACAGCTAATCAGGCTTCCTATCTGGGTTCGACGCTTGAAGCAATAGCGAAAGGCAAGATGGCTTTTTTTATCGGAAATATGAACGTACCCAGAGAGTACATCTATTTACCGGATGCTGCGGTCATGGTGGTGGAGTTGGCAAGCAGGGAGACGACATATGGGCAGAACTGGAACATTCCTGGATCTGGGATCATCTCGGGTCATGAGATTGTGCATATGGCACAGAAGGCTGCGGGGAGAAGAAAGCCTGTGATCGCGTTAGGAAAAATAGGATTGTCGTTGATTGGACTAGGTGTACCCGTTATGAAAGAAATTGTAGAAATGTTATATCTGACCGAGGAACCCCTGATCTTGAGTAGACAGAAATATGAGGAACGGATTGGCCCGGTTGTGGCAACATCTTATGAAGAAGGAATTGCGTTGACGATTAAGGAGTTGCAGGGGAAGTAGAGGGGAATATATTTTTTAGAGAAAAGTAATTGATTGATCACTAACCGTGAAGGTTTATAGGTATATTGAATAGGGGCGCACAAAGCTAGTCCGGGGCATAGAGTGTACTATTGTAAAATGCGGGGATTTGACGTGGTGTACAAGGAGGGGGGATTCTCTTGTGAGCGGTATATCCAAAAGGAAACGCAAAATTTCCTCAATCAGTACAGGTAAACGGAAAGCAAAAAAATCAAAAAAGCACTCTATCCCAAAGAAGAAGAGTAAGTCTTGTAAGAAAAGCAGACGTAAATGCAAAAAAAAGAAAAGCCACAGGATTCCTTTCCTTCGCGGCCCACGGGGTTATCGGGGAATGAGAGGATTCACTGGAGCAACAGGCGCTACTGGGTTAACCGGAGACCCTGGGTATCCCGGCATATGGGGAGCAACCAGTTTAATAGGACGGACTGGAGTAACTGGAACCACGGGAAGTACCGGAATAACTGGAGTCACAGGTGCAAAAGGAGCTACCGGACTGACTGGTTTCACTGGGGAAACGGGTCTAACAGGATTCACAGGCGCGATGGGACCAACTGGATCGACTGGGGCGACAGGAGCAACCGGAATTACAGGTATCTCGGGAGTGACTGGCGTAACCGGAACGACAGATGTTACTGGAGAAACAGGGTTCACAGGACTGACGGGAGTGACCGGGGCCACTGGTGTTGCTGGGGAGACCGGTCTAACAGGGAACACAGGTGTAACGGGATCTACCGGTTTGACTGGTCCAACAGGAGAGACAGGCTAACAGGTATAACTGGAGCTATTGGAAGTACGGGGACGACGGGAATAACTGGTGTTACAGGTGCAACCGGAGTTAGTGGCATAACAGGAATTGCTGGTGTAACTGGCACGACAGGACTCACCGGGGCGTTGGCGGTAGAAGTGGCATTGAATGCTGGAGATGTGATTGGACTGTTCTATGCTGCTAACGGGCTAACGATTACGTTGAACCTGGGCAGCGGCGCAACAAATGGTATTTATTGGTCTGTACATGAGATCACCTAAAAAGCTGTTTAACGTATTGAGCCTATGGACAAATTCGTAAAATTGTAATAAGTTAGTTTGAAGATATTCGAAATATCTTTTGGAAAGTGGACTAACAAGTGAGGTGGATTTCATGATTCCTATTTTGGGACGCATTAACGAATTAAGTCGAAAACAACGCAGTAGCGTTGGTTTGACAAAAGCAGAACAAAGCGAGCAGCACGAGCTAAGAAAACAATATTTGCAGGCTATTCGAGGTCAGGTACTGACAACCATGCTGGCAGTTTCCGTTGTGGACCCACTTGGTCATGATGTGACCCCCGAGAAATTAACCAATGAAAAAATGCAGCGCCGTGAACAGGCCGGCCAATAGCATTCCTTTAATAAGACAGACCAAGATTACATCTTGGTCTGTCTTTTTTTATATTCTGCAAATCTTCCGTCTAAAAGGAAGCCCATCAAAAGAGGAAGGTACCATCCCGTTAAGTATTTCGTGCGGATTAACAAGCATGTCAGTTATTTTTAGTTTTGATGACAATAAAGCTACCGCCAACTTCAATTTATCTCCGATAACCCATATAATAACGCTAATATATTTCAAGAATACAAGGCGATAGTACAATTATTCTTATATTAACTGACAACAAACTTACATCAAAAATAATTAAAAAAGACTAGATCATATATGTATCTCGAAAGGGTTGATGAATCATGAGCCTGGAAGCTTTGAATGAGCGTGTGAAGAATGATCTGGACTATTTGTCATTTGGTGGTGCGAATTGGGTGCGTCCAAGAGAACATGCAGATGGTCATGTCTATGATGTTGTCATTGTAGGCGGGGGTCAGAGTGGATTAGGGGCGGCCTTTGGACTTCTTCGGGAAAGGATCTCCAATATTGTCGTCATTGACGAGAATACATCAGGGTTTGAAGGACCTTGGGAGACTTATGCGCGTATGGTAACTTTACGTACTCCCAAGCATCTGACTTCCATCGATCTGGGTATCCCCTCGTTAACTTTTCGTTCATGGTGGGAAGCACAGGTTGGACGGGAAGGTTGGGAAGAGGTAGACAAGATCCCGCGTGGAGAATGGATGAATTATTTGCGCTGGTATCGGGAAGTGCTGAATCTGCCTGTGCTTAATGAGGTGAAATTGACACTGGTTGAGCCCATAGAGAACGGAATACATCGACTTCATGTGAAAAAGGCAGGAACTCAGATGGATGTCATACTTGCTCGCAAAGTCGTGTTTGCTACTGGAATACAGGGTGGCGGAGAGTGGCATGTGCCATCCTTGATTGCGGATAGATTACCTCGGGAGCTGTATGCCCATACGTCTGAAGCGATTAATTTTGATCGGTTAAAAGGTAAAAGGGTGGCTGTGCTTGGCGGCGGCGCTTCTGCTTTTGATAATGCGAGTTATGCTCTTGCCACGGGTGTGGCGGAAGCTCATGTATTTGTACGGCGGGAACAACTGCCTAGTGTTAATCCTATTCGCCAGATGGAGCAATCCGGTATGATTGAGCGATACCACGCTCTTCCGGTTGCCGATAAATATGAAGTGATTTCTCATTTCTTCAAATTCAATCAACCGCCAACCAACGATACGTTTAATCGTGCGGCAGCCTGGCCTGGATTCGAACTGCATTTGAACTCGCCTTGGCTGAACGTAGAAGCGACGGACCAAGGCGCGATTGTGCATACGGCACAGGGAGCATATACGTTTGATTTTCTAATTATTAGCACAGGTCTGCTAAGTGATCCGGCACTTCGTCCTGAACTGAGGCTCGTGGAGCCATACATCGCGCGCTGGGAGGACTGTTATCAGGCTCCGCCAGAGCATCGCAATGTATTGCTGGATGCACATCCATACCTGAGTTCCGGGTTTGCCATGACTAGCAGGAGTGAACAAGGTGAGAAGCAGTTGCACGGACTGTTTGTATTCAATTACTCTGCACTCGCCAGCTGTGGTCTGTCGGCATCTGCCATATCCGGGACCAAGAGTGCGGTGCCCAAACTGGTCTCTGCCATCGCGGATCAATTGTTCCTCGATGATCGGGAGGTTATTTTG
>Ga0209437_100853_pt1 | contig 13020 bp, 13 predicted proteins | sample AraplaL_Cvi_mTSA_FD_184266 | JGI IMG/M metagenome (GOLD analysis project Ga0209437, IMG submission 184266) | Arabidopsis root microbial communities from the University of North Carolina, USA - plate scrape CL_Cvi_mTSA (SPAdes) (version 2) | ecosystem: Host-associated > Plants > Roots > Endosphere...
TACATGTTCTGGCGTAATCGTTTCTCCATGAGATTCTTCCTGCTTCGTCTACGTACAGGTGGACCACTCACTCCTGAACAGAAGGTGGTAGCGGAGACTGAGCGTTGGATTCATTATGTGAAACGCAAAGGACTGACCCGGAGCGGAGACGAGACACTTCGTGAATCGGTAGCTCGCTGGAGCCAGGCCAAACCTGCTGCAGAAGCTACATTGTATGAGCTTCTCACGAAGTTTGAACAGACTCGCTACAGTCCGGCGTCCGTAACTGCCGACGATTGGAAGGGCGTCTACCAGACTGCCTTGAAGCTGCGAAAAGAACTGAAAGCGGAACGGGCATAGTTGTTGCCCGTCCCGTTTTTCCTTTTTTCCTATGCCATCAGGCGCTGTATGCATTTTCAGGAAAGACGGATTTGTGATATAGTGTGTCGTATGAAACTGAGGTGACTTCTTTGTTTAAAATGTTAATGCCCAAGCTGCGTGTAGACACGGTTTTTGACATTAATCTGGAAGAGCTGTACGCTCAAGGCTACCGTGGAATTATAACTGATCTGGATAACACACTCGTTGGAGCCAAAGCCCCTGACGCTACGCCCGAACTGATTGAATGGTTTGCACGTGTGAAAGAGGCAGGTTTCAAGCTGATGATTGTGTCCAATAACAATTTGAATCGTGTATCCCTGTTTGCGACCCCGCTGGATATCCAGTTTGTGCATAGTGCACGCAAACCATCGAATGTACCGTTTCGTAGAGCAATGAAAATGATGGAGTTATCTCCTGAAAACACGATTGTAGTAGGCGATCAGATGCTTACGGACGTCTATGGAGGGAACCGAATGGGGTTATATACCGTTCTGGTACTGCCAATCTCCATTGGTGACGAAGGATTTATGACCCGCTTCAATCGGCGCGTGGAACGGATTGCTCTAACGAGTTTACGCAGGAAAGGCTTATGGCTTGAGGAGGAAAAGAAGAAATGACAGAACCGCATAACGGCAATCTTGCCGTAAGGTGCAGCGGGTGCGGCGTGCATCTGCAAACAGAAAATTCGGAATTACCAGGGTTCATCCCCGAGAAGGCACTGGATCGTGAACCGGTTATATGCCAGCGCTGTTTCCGCATCAAAAACTACAATGAGTCATCATCCGTTACGGTGGATCAGGACGAATTCCTGGCGCTGCTTAGCAAAATCGGGGATAAGGATGCACTTGTCATCCATATCGTTGATTTGTTTGACTTTGATGGCAGTATTATCTCCGGTCTGCAACGTTTTGTAGGCAACAATCCGGTATTGCTTGCTGTGAACAAAACGGACTTGCTTCCAAAAGTAACCAATTGGAACAAGGTCCGCAACTGGGTGCAGAAGCAAGCCAAAGAACAAGGTTTGCGCACAGTGGATGTCGTCTTGTGCAGTGCGAAGCAAAATCAGGGCTTCGACCGACTGCTTGAGCTTGTTGGAACGTATCGCGAAGATCGTGACGTGTACGTGGTTGGCGGTACCAATGTGGGTAAATCCACACTGATTAACCGTCTGATCCGTGATTACAGCGATCTGGAGCAGGAACTGACCACATCCCGTTATCCGGGAACAACGCTGGATATGGTGAACATTCCGTTGGATGATGGGAAATATATTATAGATACGCCCGGAATCGTATATCCATGGCGTTTCAGCGAGATTGTTTCACGTAAGGATCTCGCTGCCATCATGCCGGAAAAACCGCTTAAACCGGCTGTCTATCAGTTGAATTCCGGTCAGACGCTGTTCTTCGGCGGCATGGCTCGATTTGACTTTGTGGAAGGTGATCGCCAGTCGTTCACGTGTTTTATCAGCACTGCGCTTGATATTCACCGGACGAAGCTGGAGCGTGCAGATGACCTGTACCGCGATCATCTGGGAGAATTGTTATCTCCGCCAACCCGTGAGAATGCAGCTGAGATGGCTGAATGGACCAGACATGAATTCCGCATCAAACGCGGCAGTCAGTCGGATGTTTTCATCTCTGGTCTGGGCTGGATTAAGGTCAATGGTGATATTGGAGCGCTGGTTGCTGTTCATGCTCCAAAAGGCATTCGTGTACAGATCCGTCCATCATTGATCTAACAAATTCTCAGAACCTGTACATCAGATGGATCGGAGGCGGACCTATGTCTGAGCAGAAAAAGTTCAACCCTTCACTTCCCGTGTTGCTTGGTGTCATGGGTGATCCTATTACTCACTCCAAGTCTCCGGCAATGCACAATGCGGCTCTGCTGGCTGCAGGAGTGAATGGAATGTATATGCCACTGCATGTTCATCCGGATCAACTGGAAACGGCAGTTCGGGGAATTGTGGCACTTGGCTATCGTGGAGTCAATGTCACCATCCCGCACAAAGAACAGGTAATGCAATATCTGGATGTGATCGATGAAAGTGCTCAGCTGATTGGTGCGGTGAATACCATCGTCAATGAAGGTGGAACACTGACAGGGTACAATACGGATGGGATAGGCTATGTCCGATCCCTGAAGGAAGAGGCTGTACCTGAGCTTGCGGGCAAACGTATTGCTGTACTGGGAGCAGGTGGAGCAGCAAGAGGTGTCATATACGCCCTTGCACTGGAGAAGCCTGAGCAGATCCACATTCTGAACCGTACAGCGGACAGGGCTATTGCACTTGCTTCGGATTTACGGGGCCATGGTCTGGGAGAAATCTCGGGCAGTGGCATGGAAGACGTTGCAAGGGTACTGGCTACGGCTGATATCGTTATTAATACAACGTCTGCCGGAATGCATCCGCATGTTGATGACGTACCGGTTGACCCTTCATTGATTCGTGAAGGTGCAGCGGTAAGTGATCTGATTTACAATCCGCTGGAAACCCGTCTGCTTCGGGAGTCACGGATGCGTGGATGTACGGTGCACGGTGGTCTGGGTATGTTTGTATACCAGGGCGCAGTGGCCTTTGAACATTGGCTCGGCATTCCGGCTCCAGTGGAGACGATGAGACGAGCGGTACTAAACAGTTTTGAAGTGTAAATGATATTAAGAGTACATGCAGACGACGAGTGCAGAACCAATCTGAAGAAACGGAGTGGTCGCTTAAAAGCTTTCTGCAAGAAAGCTGCTTCGGAAGCATAGGCTATCACCGGATTTTCCCTTTGTGAAAGGGATCAAAAAAATCTGGGGATAACAGCGATCGGAAGATGGTACTGCAATCGGAGTCACCTTGTGTACTCAGTGATCATTTTCACCATTGAAAAATAATAATTGAACGGTCAGGTCCGGACAGTCTTTGAGCTGTCGAAGGGCCTGCTCAACATAAGGAGTATGGAGTATTCATGTTAAACGGTAAACAAAAGCGCTTTTTGCGGTCACAGGCACATCACCTGACCCCTGTATTTCAGATTGGTAAAGGTGGAACGAATGAACACCTGTTCCGTCACATCGAAGATGCGATTGAGAAGCGCGAATTGATGAAAGTGCAAGTGCTCAACAACAATGACGAGGACAGAAAAGAGATGGCCGAAGAAGTTGCCCGTGAAACGGGTAGTGAGCTTGTACAAGTCATCGGTAACACAATCATCCTGTACAAAGAATCGCGGGATAACAAACAAATCGAACTACCTAGATAAGGGAGCGTGACGCGGGTGAAGATCGGTATCATGGGTGGTACGTTTGATCCGATCCACATGGGACACCTCCTGGCAGCTGAAGCGGCAAGGGATTCGCATGCACTGGATGAAATCTGGTTCATGCCTTCCCATGTTCCACCTCACAAACGTGGCGCCGGAGCTTCGGGACAGCAACGTCTCGATATGACGGAAGCGGCTGTGAAGGGTGTGCAGCAATATGAGGTGCTGGGTATCGAGATGGAACTTGGCGGAGTGTCTTATACCATTGATACGATGAAGGAACTGTGGCGTCGCCATCCTGAACATGAATTTTATTTCATTATCGGGGCGGATATGGTGAACTATCTTCCCAAATGGGAGCAGATTGAAGAACTTGCAGAACGCCTAACCTTTATCGGGGTTGGTCGGCCAGGTTTCCAGTTACATCTGGATGATCTACCAGACGAGTTACAGGATCGGGTCCTGCTGGCCGAGATGCCCTTGGTGGATATTTCATCGACAGCCGTACGCAGACGTCTTGCCAAAGGTCATTCGGTACGTTTCATGATTCCTGATGAGGTGCACCAATACATTGTAAGGAGCGGTTTATATGGGACTAAGCCGTGAGAAACTAATTCAAGCCGTATCCGGGCAAATGCCGGAGAAACGCTGGAAACATACACTTGGCGTGATGGAGTCGGCCGTGATGTTGGCTGAAAAATACGGTGCGGATCCTGTAAAAGCGGATCTGGCAGCGATATTGCATGATGTGGCGAAATACTGGCCGGTAGCGGAGATGGAAGCTGTCATCCGCGATAACGGATTAAACCAGGAACTTCTGCAGCATGACAAACAGCTCTGGCATTCCGAAGTCGGTGCTTTTGTAGCCGAGCGTGATTACGGTGTAGAGGATTCCGAAGTTATTAATGCCATCCGGTGGCATACCTCGGGTCGGGTAGGCATGAGCCTGCTGGACAAAGTGGTATGTCTTGCCGATTACATTGAACCGGGACGAGATTTCCCGGGAGTGGATCACATTCGCGAACAGGCTGAACGTAGTCTGGAGGAAGGTTTAATTGCCGGATTCGATTCGACGATCAGCTTGCTGATTTCGCAGCGCCGTGTTATTTATCCTTTGACCATGCTTTCGCGGAATGACTTGATTGCACAATTATAGAGGTTATTCAAAAAGTCCACTTTTGATTACGAAGGATGCCTAGTGGCATCCTCAGCATCGAATATGAAATTCAGCCGAAATAAGCGGATGCTTACGAAGGTTGTTTCCTTTGGAAACAATGTAGTTGCTCACGTAGTTTGCCTACGCTCCGCTACTCCATTTCTAGCTTTATTCCATCTTCTCGGTACTGAAAACTGATCTTTTTGAACACACAATTATAGATTATGGAGGTTGGTTCATGACAGTATCATCGAAAGAACTTATGAATATGGCGGTTGCTGCCGCTGACGACAAAAAGGCATCCAATATTGTAGCGTTGGATCTAATTAATGTTTCCCTGGTGGCAGATTATTTTGTTATTTGTCACGGGAATTCCGATACACAGGTACAGGCCATTGCCACTGAGATTCGCAAACAGGCTCATGCAGCCGGAGCGACTATCAAAGGTATCGAAGGTATGGATTCCGCACGTTGGGTACTGATGGACATGGGCGACGTTGTTGTTCATATCTTCCACCGCGACGAGCGTGAATACTACAACATTGAGCGTCTATGGTCTGATGCCAAAGTGGTGGAAACTGTATGAGTTTGATTGCTGGAACAGTCGTCTCTTTGCCGGTTTCACGTGAAGTGTCTCCGTTTGGTTTCTTTTTGACGACAGGATCGGAAGATGTACTGCTTCACTATACCGAGTTAACGCGGGATATTAAGATTGGCGAGACGCTTGAAGTATTTGTATTCTTTGATACGGAAGATCGTCTGGCCGTAACGATGAAGAAGCCTTATCTCATGCTTGGCGAAATGGCACGACTGGTTGTGGCTGATGTTCACCCACGACTGGGCTGTTTCCTGGAAATGGGACTTGGACGGCAATTGCTGCTTCCTATTCGTGAATTGCCTGAACTGGAAGAACTGCGTCCTCAAGTGGGGGATGAAGTCTTTGTAATCATGGAACATGATAAGCAGGGACGTCTGCGTGCCAAATTGGCCGGGGAACGTGAACTTTCACCATTGGCTTTCCATGCGCCAACTTCATGGTTAAACGAGTGGGTTGAAGCGACGGTATACAAGCCACTGCAGATGGGTACTTTTGTACTTGTAGAGGGCGGTGTACTTGGCTTTGGCGCGATTGGTATGATTCATTCATCTGAACGTAGTCATATGCTGCGCCTTGGTGAAAAAGTGAAATGTCGAGTGACACTGGTACGTGAAGACGGACGTGTGAATCTGGCCATGACTCAACTTAAACAAGTTGGACGTAACGAAGATGCAGACAAGCTTCTCGCCTTTATGAAAGAGCGTCCTATGGGCGGCATGCCTTACTCGGATGCAACTCCGCCGGATATCATCAAGCAGCGCTTTGGCATCAGTAAGTCTGCGTTCAAGCGTGCCTTGGGCAAATTGATGAAGGATGGATTGGTGGTTCAAAAGGAAAGCTGGACGTATCTGTCTGAATCTGCTCCTGCGAATCAGAATGAAGATAAGTAATTTTCTTGATTGAATATTTCGTAATATGGAACGCGGAGAAGGCAGGGCTAGGCTGGGTAAATACCGGATGCCCCTGCTTTTTCTTTTGTTAGCTCAGGATTGGAAAATGAAATTGAAAGTGCGGTGCCTGACATGTCTTACCGGAAATTTGCCTATGTCTACGATGAATTAATGGAAGATATGCCTTATCCGGACTGGATAAGGTTTGCAAGAACAGCATGGGAAAAACATGGAATGCCCAAAAGTGTCGCTGAACTTGGCTGTGGAACGGGCTCTATTACAATCCCGCTCGTGAACTCCGGTTTCGAAGTTACGGGCATTGACCTGTCAGCAGATATGCTGTCGGTTGCGCGCAGCAAGATGGAGGCTACGCCTCAGGGTCATCGCTTGTATCGGGAAGGCAGCGTACGTTGGGTGCAGCAGGATATGCGAGACTGGCGAGTTCCGGAACCTGTGGATTCGGTGATATCATTCTGTGATTGTGTCAATTATCTGCTCGAACAAGAAGATGTTGTTCGAACCTTCCAGCGGACCTATGAGATGCTGAAGCCTGATGGAACGTTTTTGTTTGATGTGCATCATCCCAATACGCTTATCCGTTATGATGAGGAGCAGCCTTTTGTGCTGGATGAGCGCTCTGTATCTTATATTTGGACTTGTGATTTGGACCAGGATCGCTGTGAGATTGAACATCATCTCAGTATTTTTTCGCGTGTGGATGATGGCAGCAAGGATATATACCAGCGGTTTGAAGAAGTTCATGTCCAGCGTGCATATAACCCGGACTGGATGAAGCTGGAGTTATCCAAGTCAGGCTTTAGAGATGTGAAGGTATATGCGGATTTTGAATGGAAAGAGGCCGGAGACAGCGCACAGCGCTTGTTCTACGTTGCTGTGAAGTAAGAATGATAGATCAAAACTGTCCCTTATGTTGCATAAGGGCAGTTTTTTTAATTTTTCATAAAATTAATTAACTTGTTTCTGTAACCTGGCAAAGAAATGCTAGGAAAGACTTAAGAGCGTGACAAAAAGTATTGCCAGCTGAAGTAAAGGAGGCGATAATAGTCGGATAGAAAGCGTTTTCTATGAAAACCAATAGTCGAGGTGAGGTGTAGAAGTGGAAAGTACATATAAAACAAGACTTACGTCAGAACAACTAAATGCCATAATAGAGCAGAATTTCTCTGCAAAAATACAGGACTACAAGGAAATGGTGGATGGCTGGGCCAATCATGCATATCTCATTACAATGAGTGACGCACAGCAAGTGGTACTCAAAATTGCCCCTTCAGCTTCGACAAATCTGATGCGCTGTGAACAGGACCTGATGATTGCCGAGGTTGAGGCACTTCGTCTCATCAGCGAGCTGCAGGATGTTCCCGTACCCAAAGTTCTGGTTTATGATGATTCGTTAACCATGGCTTCAGCCCGGTATTTTATCATGGAGTACATGTCTGGAACACCCTATAATCAGGTCAAGGATCAGTATTCTGCGGAAGAGCAGGAAGCTGTTGAACAACAACTGGGGCGTTACAATCGTCGAATTAATGAGATCAAGGGCGAGAAGTTCGGATATTTCTCGGAGCAAAAACAGCGTTATTCCACTTGGAAAGAAGCATTTATGAATCTGATGGATGACATTCTTGCTGATGGGGAAGAAGCCGGGATTACATTTTCGATGGATTACCCTGAATTGAGACGCTTGATTGAAGAGAAATCGGATGTGTTGGACGATGTAAAAGAACCTGTTCTTGTCAGCTGGGATCTATGGGATGGCAATGTTCTAGTAGACAAAGGTCGCATCACAGCGATTATTGATTTTGAACGTTCACTGTGGGCAGACCCTCTGATGGAGCACTATTTCAGTCATTTTAACTATACACCCGGTTTTGTGAAAGGTTATGGGCATGCGATTACGACTGAAAGTGAGCTAAAAAGAAGAAGTCTGTATGACTTGTACTTTGATCTGGTGCTGCGCATTGAGTGCGCTTATCGTCAATATGATCATCAGGAACATGTGAATTGGACCATTCATAACCTGGAGGAAGGCATTGAGCGTTTTCGGTTATCCTGAACAGCAACCAGCGTTATGAAGGGTACAAACCGTGAGCTTCAAGATGGCGATTATAACATGTAATATTGACTTTGGGCTTGCTTTTTTATATAATGGTCCCGATATTGTATACATATTTCGATGATAAGGATCAGTAGTAAATCCTGTACATAACAGAGAGCCGGCGGTTGGTGCAAGCCGGTTGACAGTGATTTGCGAACTCGCCTTGGAGAAATGCGGTGATTACACCATTTTTGTCTAACCTGCTTAGTAGAAGCTGGAGTTCAGGAATGGAAATCCGCATCGGTTAACCGCCGTTACAGGTCCAAAGGGAGTGGATGACGAAGCACGTTCGTCCGCTAACTAGGGTGGTACCACGGGAATTCAACCTCTCGTCCCTAGCGCTGCAAACGCTACGGGATGCTGAGGTTTTTTTGTTGCAATTAAAGCTAAAGCGAATAACCTGAAGGAGGAACAATAGATGAGTGAGAATAACCAGCCGAAACACGGCTATCAGCCACAAGTCATGGAAAAAAGTTGGCAGCAATACTGGGATACAAATAAAACGTTTAAAACGGGTGAGGACCCTGCTAAACCGAAATTTTATGCACTGGATATGTTCCCTTATCCATCCGGTTCAGGTCTGCACGTAGGTCACCCGGAAGGATATACGGCAACGGATATCGTTTCCCGTTACAAACGTATGCGCGGTTACAATGTATTGCACCCAATGGGTTGGGATGCTTTCGGTCTGCCTGCTGAGCAGCATGCACTGGATACAGGTGAACATCCACGAGATATTACATTCCGTAATATCGACAATTTCCGTCGCCAGATCAAATCGCTTGGTTTCTCCTATGACTGGGATCGTGAGATTAGCACAACGGACCCTGAATATTATAAATGGACACAATGGATCTTTATCCAGCTGTACAATAAAGGCCTGGCTTATGTGGATGAAGTTGCAGTTAACTGGTGTGAAGCCCTTGGAACGGTACTTGCTAATGAAGAGGTTATTGATGGCAAGAGTGAACGTGGTGGACATCCGGTTGTACGCAAACCGATGCGTCAATGGGTTCTGAGAATTACCGAGTATGCAGAGCGTCTGTTGGAAGACCTGGAAGAGCTGGATTGGTCTGAAAGCATCAAGGATATGCAACGTAACTGGATCGGTAAATCGACAGGTGCAGAAGTTGTATTTGCCATTGAAGGTCGCGAGGAAGTTATCAAGGTGTTCACTACCCGTGCGGACACATTGTTCGGTGCGAGCTTTGCAGTACTTGCTCCGGAACATGAATTGGTAGAAGCAATTACAACTGATGACCAACGTGAAGCGATTCAGGCTTATCAGGAGCAGGCTTCTCGTAAGAGTGATCTGGAACGTACAGATTTGGCGAAAGACAAAACAGGTGTTTTCACTGGCGCTTATGCAATCAATCCCGTTAATGGTGCAAAACTGCCGATCTGGATTGCTGATTACGTTCTTGCAGGTTACGGTACAGGCGCGGTTATGGCTGTTCCGGGTCATGATGCACGTGACTGGGAATTTGCGAAGCAGTTTGGTCTGGATATCATCGAAGTTATTCAAGGTGGAGATGTTACACAAGAGGCTTATTCCGGTGATGGCGCGCATGTGAATTCCGATTTCTTGAACGGACTGAATAATGAAGAAGCGGTTGCCAAGATGATTGCTTGGTTGGAAGAGAACGGTAAAGGACAAGGGAAAGTGACCTACCGTCTGCGTGATTGGCTGTTCAGCCGTCAGCGTTACTGGGGTGAGCCAATCCCGATTCTGCATCTGGAAGACGGAACGATGAAGACAGTACCGGAGGATCAACTTCCACTGCTGCTGCCTGATATCGACCAGATCAAACCTTCGGGTACAGGAGAATCACCACTGGCGAATGTTACGGAGTGGGTGAATACGGTAGATCCGGAAACGGGAATGAAGGCACGTCGCGAGACCAACACCATGCCACAATGGGCGGGTAGCTGCTGGTATTACCTGCGCTTTATCGATCCGCACAATGACAAGGAACTGATCTCCAAGGAGAAACAGCAGCAGTGGCTGCCAGTTGATCTGTACATTGGCGGAGCAGAGCACGCGGTGCTTCACTTGCTGTACGCTCGTTTCTGGCACAAAGTGCTGTATGATCTGGGTGTTGTGGAGACCAAAGAACCTTTCCACAAACTGGTGAACCAAGGTATGATTCTGGGTACCAATAATGAGAAAATGAGTAAATCCCGTGGTAATGTCATTAACCCGGATGAAATCGTGAATGAATTCGGTGCAGATACATTGCGTCTGTACGAGATGTTCATGGGACCATTGGAAGCGACAAAACCGTGGAATGCAAACGGGGTTGAAGGCATGCACCGCTTCCTGTCACGTGTATGGCGTCTCTTCATTAACGAAGACACAGGAGCCATCAATGACAAGATTACGGTGGACGGTGGAACGGATGAGTTCAAACGGACTGCTCACAAAACGATTAAAAAAGTTACGGAAGATCTGGAACATCTGCGCTTCAACACATCCATCAGCCAGCTGATGATTTTCATCAACGATGCATACAAAGCGGACACACTGCCTCGTGAAGCGATGGAGAAATTTGTGCAGCTGTTGTCACCACTGGCACCGCATATGGCAGAGGAACTGTGGAGCCGTTTGGGTCATGAAGGTGGAATCTCTTACGTGGCTTGGCCTGAATATGATGAGTCCATGACAGTGGATGCGGAAGTAGAAATCGTTGTTCAGGTAAACGGTAAAATCGTAACTCGTGCTACAATCGCGAAGGATCTGGATGCACAGGGTATGCAGGACTTCACGATGGAGCTGGCACCTGTTAAGCAGGCACTGGAAGGCAAGACCATTCGCAAGGTCATTGCCGTTCCAGGCAAACTCGTTAATATTGTTGCCGGTTAATCTCACCGGCTCGGAATAGTTCATCCAGCTTTAACAAATCTTCATCATATTTGTCATGTGTCGTGTGGATCAGGCTGTCGAAAACACCGTCGAGACTTACCTTCAGCAGTGCAAGTGCCTGAGCGGTAATACCGCCAGGTACAGCGACACGAGCCTGAAGCTCTTGCGGCGTGTATCCTCCTTCGGTGAGCAGCTTGCCTGTTCCCAGAAGCATTTCGCCAGCCAGAGCGCAGGCATCTGCCCTTTTGATGCCTGTCAGCTTCACGGCACTTTCGATCCACTGTTCCAAAAAGAACGATATGAATGCAGGTCCGCAGCTGGAGAAGTCGGATGTGATTCGTGTACAGGCTTCGTCCACTTGGTACGGCCTGCCTATATGACTAAGAAGACTTTCCAACACAGCGCGGTCTTCACTGGTCATTCGTTCGCCGTGTATACACAGGGACGCGCCGCTGCCAACCTGGTGTGTGACGCTGGGAATAACCTTGGAGACTTTGCAAGGAAGTGAAGATTCCAGATGGCGCAGCTGCACGGGACTGGTGATCGAGACAATTATATGATTGGGATTCACGACAGGCAGGATGTCGTCAATGACATGTTTGAATTCAAGCGGCTTCACGCACAGGAAGATGATATTACTTCGGATCACCGTTTCCCGATTGCTCTGGGATTCATGCAGACCGGGGTAACGGAGGGATAACTGTCGTACTTTGGACGGGGTTCGATTGCTGGCCGCGATCTGACGGGGCTCGAGTGCACCCGATTGAATCAGGGCATAGATCAGCAGGCTGCCCATGCTGCCGGTTCCGATAAATCCAACCTTCATTGTTTCAGGCCTCCTTTCATGCTTTACGGTACTGGCGCAGTTCATTCCCTCTATTCTATGCGTGTGGACCTGGTTCACATGACATCAAAAATACACAACTTGTTTCATCAAGGAATTTTAACGGTTCGGAAGCACCGCCCGTGTTCGGAATGAATGATTTTGAATTAAGGGAGAGGTGTGGAAGAAATGAGATGGAACAAAGGAATGACCATTGCTGCTGCGGTGGTTGGAAGTATACTCATATTATGGTCGGGCAAAAGTGAACAACCACCTAGTGGCTGGGAACCCTTGCAGCTCGGCACCGAGAAGCCGACGATAGAGCAGGAACTCCCTGCTGTACAGTCGGCTACTTCGGTTCAGGGCAATACAGGAACATCTTCGGGAACGGATGCAAATGGGATGCAGACTGGGAACGATGCAAAGCCAGGAGAGTCTAAAGAGATCTTGAGTGGTGCAGTTGAAGGTGATCCAGTAGCCCAAACTCCAAATCAGACGAACGATATTCCATTGGTTACTGCTGCTTCGACTGAACCGGTAGTGCGAGATACGAAATCCAATCCTCCGGTTACCTCCGAGACGGCATCAAGTAGTAATTCATCTATAGTTCGTGAGGAAGCAAGCGATAATGGCAAGATTGATGTGAATACTGCATCTGTCTCCAAGCTTACAGAGCTTCCTGGAATCGGGGAGAAGAAGGCTCAGGCTATTGTGGACTATCGGAATACACATGGTCCTTTTGCGAAAGTTAGTGATCTGACAAAGGTCAAAGGAATCGGAATGAAGATGCTGGAGAAGATGGCACCGTATGTGCAGATCCGGTAATATGAGAATAAAAAATGTGTTGAGCGGGAGGAAAGCAGCATGAGTACAGTAGAGGTACGCAAGGACTGGGATACGTATTTTATGGACATCGCGTATATGGTTTCCACCCGTTCCCGCTGTTCGCGTCGTCATGTGGGT
>Ga0209437_100857_pt1 | contig 12921 bp, 9 predicted proteins | sample AraplaL_Cvi_mTSA_FD_184266 | JGI IMG/M metagenome (GOLD analysis project Ga0209437, IMG submission 184266) | Arabidopsis root microbial communities from the University of North Carolina, USA - plate scrape CL_Cvi_mTSA (SPAdes) (version 2) | ecosystem: Host-associated > Plants > Roots > Endosphere ...
CATCGTAGACCAGACAGGGGCAGCCTATGGAGCAGAGACGCAAGTGAAATATATTATGGGATATCCACCTGTGGTGAACGATGAACAGGAGACAACACGTTTCTTCAGGGAAGCTACAGAGTTATTTGGGGCAGAACGAGTGCAAGCCTCCCCGATGCTGATGCCAGCGGAAGATTTTGCGTATTATCTGCAGAAGGTTCCAGGGTGCTTTATGTTTGTTGGAGCAGGAAACCCAGATAAAAATGCGATCTATCCGCATCATCATCCGATGTTTGATTTTGATGAAGACGCGATGCAGACTGCCGTGAGATTATTCATCGCCATGGCTAAGGGTTACACAGCCGAATGACTTTAGATGCAGTTGGGCATCCTGTTCATACCGAGGTATGGGCAGGATGTTTTTTTATGGATTTTTATTGAGGTTGTCAAAAAGTCCACTTTTCGGTACTGAAAACTAGACTTTTTGAACTCGGAATTATACAGGTTCATTTTCGGAAGCTGCCGGAACTGGACTTTTTTTGTGATAGGAGGAAGGATCGAATGGAAGAAACAGAACATATGGGTAGAACGGATGCTTGTATTGTTCAGCGAGATTTTACAGTTTTGCTGGAAGTTGGCCACCCTGGATTCGAAAGGGCAAGAGAGCAGCTTGGGATGTATTCAGAACTGGTCAAGACACCGGCAGCATTTCATACCTACCGAATCACTCCGCTGTCGCTCTGGAATGCAGCTGCGCTGGGATGGAATTCAGATCAGGTTATCGCAAGTCTGGAGCTGGTATCGCGCTGGAACGTGCCTGCTGCACTGATACAGGATGTTCGGAGAATCATGGATCAGTATGGCAAATTAAAGCTGCATTCCGAAGCAGATCATACCAGAATGCGCCTTTACAGTGAGGATGAGCGGTTGCTGGATGAATTAAGTGGAATGAAAACGATAGCTGCCTTTCGTATGGAACGCAAGGACGCGCATCAACTTATGCTCCCAGGAGAACAGCGAGGGTTATTAAAAAGGGAATTAACACGATTGGGTTACCCCGTACTTGATTACGTGGGGTATAGGGAGGGAACCAAGCTTTCATTTGAATGGCGAAAAAATGATCCAGAAACTCACTCTGAGCGATTTGCGCTGCGTTCTTACCAGAGAGAGGCCGTGGATGCATTCGAAGGCAGTGAGGGCATGGGAGGAAGTGGTTTACTCGTACTTCCTTGCGGGGCAGGCAAAACGGTCATTGGCATGGCCGTGCTGGAGAGGCTTCAATGTGAATGCCTTATTTTGACGTCCAATACAACGTCTGTGCGACAGTGGATTCAGGAAATTCAAGACAAAACCACGATTACCAGCGAACAGATTGGTGAGTATTCAGGTCAGAAAAAACAGGTGAAACCTGTGACTGTAGCTACATATCAGATTCTTACACACCGGAAATCAAAAGATGCTGATTTTACCCATATCAAACTGCTCAGTGAGCGGCAATGGGGGCTGATCATATATGATGAAGTGCATTTGCTTCCAGCGCCGGTGTTTCGTGCAACTGCGGATATTCAAGCTACGCGAAGACTGGGATTAACGGCCACGTTGGTTCGAGAGGATGGCTGTGAACAGGATGTATTTTCACTGATTGGTCCGAAGCTCTATGATATGCCGTGGAAACAACTGGAGCAGCAAGGGTGGATTGCTGATGTACAATGCCAAGAGATACGTATCCCGTTCTCCCCGGAATTAAGATCGAATTATCTGCAAGCTGAGGTTAAGCATCAATTTCGATTGGCTGCCGAGAATCCGGCGAAGGTACGTGTGGTTAAGCGTTTGCTGGAACGTCATCGGGATTTACCTGCGCTAGTGATTGGACAATATCTGGATCAACTAGAGTTGATTGCCCGGGAAATTGAAGCACCTCTGATCTCGGGAACCATGTCGCAGCAGGAGCGAATCAAATGGTTTGCCGCTTTTCGACGTGGAGAGATTAAAACGATTGTTGTATCCAAGGTTGCCAATTTTGCTGTAGATCTGCCCGATGCTGCTGTTGCGCTTGAAATATCCGGGAGTTTCGGTTCAAGGCAGGAAGAAGCACAGCGGTTGGGACGAATTCTGAGACCGAAAGCAGGGGAAAATAAAGCATATTTCTATGCACTGGTATCAGAGGATAGCAAGGAACAGGATTTTGCATTAAACCGTCAGATGTTCTTGGTGGAACAGGGATATGAATATGCCATCGTTCATGAGAACGAATAGTTCATTTATACTCGCGAAAAGAGGAGGGAATGGGATATGTCTTCATCTGGACCAACAAATGAACTTGTGGTACTGAACCTTGATTCATGGTCAAAGCTTACTTGGGTGGAACAAAAAGTGCTTGGTGCAATTTTTCACAAACATGCTGGTCAGCCTTTTTCCTCCCTTCTGCCGCGAAAACAATGGGCCATCGAAGGACTAAGTGTCGCAGAAGCCAAATCTTCATTCACCACCCTTCGGCAGCGAAAATGGATCGAATCTGTTCATAAGAGTTGGGGGGAGCGATTATTCTATATTCCAGCTTCGCTGATGGAGACATTGACTATTGCTTATGCGCAAAGAGTGGGCATAACCGTCAAACAGGATACAAATCTTGCTCATGTTCTACAGGAGGGAAAGTCGGATGTTGCTGCAGAGTTACTTCATCTGATCGCTTGGATCGGAAGAGAAGGACTTCCTTTGACAGGTAAAGACACTATACATAAGAAAAGTATTCAAAAATTAAGTGTGATCACGGTGTTATCTTCGACAGATTTTGATGGTTTGGGTATCCGATATGAACATTCGGAATTGTATCCGACCCACGTTGCCATTCTCCTTGATCTACTTCTCAGTCTGAATCTGGTTCAGAAGTCAGATGGCCGAATCCAGATTCAAGATCATCAATTACAAAAATGGTTGAAGCTATCGTGGAGACAGATGCATCGGGAAATATATCAAGCGTGTATGGAAAGATACGGAGAAGTTGAACCCGCGTTACAGCATTTCCGTTATCAATTGGCAGTGCTTGCTCCAGAAAAGAACATATGGTGCCGTATAGCGAATTCGGAGTTGAAACCACGGGTCATGGGCTGGCTCTGCGCACTGGCTGGATGGGGTTATGGTGAAGTTGGAGAGGATCAGTCGGGAGATCTGGCATTCCGTTGGCTGATCGACCCGCAGAGCCTAATATATCGAGAACGAGAGATGGTAAGTGAGACGGAACCGTGTGGATTTTACATGCAGCCTGATTTCGAAATGTTGGTGCCACCGGAAGCAAGGCCCGATGTGATCTGGATGCTGGAGCAATGCGCAGAACGGGTGACGCGTGATCGAATGTCCATCTACCGCATCACAAGAGAACGATTCGTTTCGGCCATAGCCAGAGGGTATATATTTCATGAAATGATGGAGTTTCTGGATCAATATGCCCTGACAGGCATACCGGAGAATGTACGTATTGCGTTGGAAGATTGGGGAAGGGAGACGGATACTGCACCGTTGACTGTAGAACGGAAGATGGAGGTAACGGAGGCAAGTACAGGTTCCGAAGATGATCCGAAGTTATTAGAAAAAGATGTGTTGACCGGTGTATATTCTACTTCTTTCTACACACCCGAGAATCAAGGTCTGGTTGATGTCCCTGCATTTATGCATGGGTTGGAGCGTGATCATTCGGTGATTGAGAAGAAGTTCTCTCTGCTCGGGTTGGAGGAGATACCGGAGACCTGGTACAAGGAGTGGCGTCGATATCATAGTTCAACCGCACGACAGATTGCTGCCAAAGCCATTGAGTGGCAGACCAAGCTGGGAATACAGCAGGAAAATCGTACGCAATACCTCATTCCAGATCAGGTAGAGGGTCATGAACAATGGACTTTAAGCGGTTGGTGCATGCTGGATTCAAATGAACATACATCAGAGACGGAATGGCGTACATTCTCCCCGTCGGAGTGGGATACAATGCGTCTTATCCTGCCAGATGATGTCATAACGTGACTATTTTACGTGAATATCAGGTTGAAAGGCGAATTTTCGAGCTCTCCCTATTTCTAATTGCAGGAAAAACTCTTCTTAACTATTCATGGATATGCTATGATGAGGTAGTCTACGTTAAGTAGAACTTTATATATAGATAGGATGAATATTTCATGAGCGTAGCGGAAATGAACACGGTCGATATGGCCCAAGTGTTAACGGGCGCATATGAACTGGGCGACATGATTAACCAATCTGCCGAAGTATCGGATTATTTATATTGGAAGCAGCAAGTCGAGACTTCCCCTGAGATTCAGATGGGGATTCGGAAGCTGAATGCCAAGAAGGAATTGTTTGAAGAAACACAGCGTTTCGGTCATTTTCACCCGGATTACCATGCAGCGAAAGACCAGGTGAAGGCTCTGGAACAGGAGTTGGAAAATTTCGAGGCGGTGGCCCGATTCAAACAGGCAGAGAAGTCCCTGGATGATATGTTATTCCAGATGTCAGAGACCATTGCATTCGCAGTGTCAACGACCATTAAGGTACCGAGCAATGATCCGAATCCGAAGGGCGGCTGCGGTAGTGGCGGCAAGTGTGGTTGCAGTTAAGTAATCATTATAGAAGGGCGGGGAACGATGATGTTTGCGGAAAGGACAGGATTCATTATTTGGGTCAGTGATTTGAAGGCTGCCCGTAATCTCGAAAAATATGGCACCGTGCATTATATCTCCCGCCGTATGCATTATGTGGTCATGTATGTTAATGCAGAACGGGCAGAAGATACGATGAAAAATGTGAAGCGACTTTCCTATGTGCGCAAGATCGAACGCTCGTATCGTAATGAGATCAAAACCGAGTATGCCAGCAAAACCATGGACAAAACGAGCTTTTACGGAATATAGACGAGAAACTGGAGGGACCCCTTGGGGTCGCTCTTTTCTTAAATTATGCACAAATGGACTTTAGTGAAAAAAAGTTACACTTACGCCTTGAGGTTGCGGGACTAATGTTGTAATATATTTGGTAATAAATAGATAGAAAGTCCTATCTGGTGGAGAGTGATTCCCATGCGTGATAAGGTGATGCAACGTTGGAGCACCTACGAGCCGTTTTTCGTGGCTCTTGGAGACAAGAAAGTGGCCGACATCGTCATTACCCATCATGCCAAGATGCGGTATGCAGACCGTATTGAGCCTGCACGTAGTGATGATGACCATATTGCGGCGTGGTTATGGGAGTGTCTGAAGCAGGACCGTATAACACCATACTACCGTAATGAACAGGACGTCTACCTGATTGATGAGGATCTGGTGGTGGTCGCCGAATTTTCCGAACTCGAAGGAGAATATGATATTGCGGGCAATCCGCTGCACAAAATGATTGTAGTTACGTTTCTGGGACGAATGTCGGAGACCATTGAATTAAGGGACCTGAAGTCATATTATTCATGGTTAAGACATTCAAGAAGAATGACACTGGTCAAAAATAGCCGTAAGCATAAGTAAGCCTGAGTAGATTGAATATGTTGAAATCATAGATTCAAGTATTATCGCATGCAGACAAGCTGCATGCTTTTTTTGTTGCCAAGCGGGAAATCGGCTACAATATAAAGAGTGTAATCGAAGAGGGGCGAAGATATGAATTTTCACCAGTTGCATATTTTTTATACGGTAGCAGAGAAGGGGAGTTTCTCGGCTGCTGCACAAGCATTACATATGACTCAACCGGCAGTGACGATGCAGATTCAATCATTGGAGGACTATTTTGGAACCAAGTTACTGCATCGTTCCACCAAAAAAATAGAATTATCCGAGGCTGGCCGGACGTTATTACCTCATGCGAAACGGAGTGTAGAGCTGGTCAGACAAACGGATGAAGCGATGTCAGCGTTTACCCAGATGTTACAGGGCAGACTCCAGCTGGGAGCCAGTTTAACGATCGGGGAATATGTGCTTCCACGCATGCTCGGACCATTTGCACTTCAATATCCGGATATTTCAATCGTCATGAAAGTGATGAATACAACGCAAATTATGGATGATATATTAAAGCACCAGCTTAATTTTGGTCTGATTGAAGCGCCAGTGCACCACCCGGACATGATTGTAGAGCCTGTCATGCAGGATGAGCTGAAACTGATTGTACCTGCCGGGCATGATCTGGCTAAGCGTAGCAAAGTGAATATTGAGGATGTCATGAATTATCCCTTTGTGCTGCGTGAGAAGGGCTCAGGTACTCGTCAGGTGATGGAAGACCAATTGCAAAAGAAAAAGATTGATCCACAGGATATGAATGTTGTGATGGAACTAGGCAGCACAGGAGCGGTAAAATCAGCCGTGGAGGCAGGGGTAGGCATTACGATGTTATCACCTTCTTCGGTGCAGCATGAACTGGCTCTGGGACTTGTTCATATTGTGGATATCCGAGGACTCGAATTCAAACGGCAGTTCTATGCCATCCATCTAAAATCGTCCTTGTTGCCCCTGTCGGCAGTGGCTTTCCTGAACTATCTGCGTCAACAGGAGCAACCTGAGCCGGAACACAAGACGGGAAAGGCGTAATCGTTGGGGAAATCAATGATAGATAAGATTTAATCATAATCGATTTTACACAAAGGAGCTGTTGTTCATGGATCAGCGCCAAGGACGCTGTGATCTTCATACGCATAGTCAGGCATCAGATGGAATGCAGCCACCTGCTGATAATGTGAAGCTTGCCAAACAAAAAGGGCTATCTGCGGTTGCTCTAACAGACCATGATACAGTAGCCGGTGTAGCGGAAGCACAGCAAGCGGGAAAAGAGTACGATATTGATGTTGTTGCCGGAGTGGAGATCAGCACTCGGGCTGGCGGCAAAGATATTCATGTGCTCGGATATTATGTGAATACGGAGGATGAGCCATTCCTGCAACGGTTGCGCGGATTACGAGAAGCGCGAGATGAGCGGAATCATCTGATTATCGCGAAGCTTCAGGAACTCGGGCTTGATATAAGCTGGCAGGAAGTATTGGATGAGCTGGGACGGCCACTAGAGCCTGATGAGAGTATCGGCAGACCTCATATGGCTGATGTGTTGGTGAAGAAGGGATATGCTGTCGACATGCGGGATGCATTCGATCGATATCTTGCTGAAGGTAAGCCTGGTTTTGTATCTGTTCCCCGCGTTGCGCCGAAGGATGCGTGCGAGTGGATCAGAGCCGCGGGTGGAGCCGCTGTGATTGCCCATCCAGGCCTCTATGAAGATGATGAATTGGTACGGCGTATCATTGAAGACTGCCGTCCAGATGGACTCGAAGTGTTTCACTCGGACCATGAACCAGAAGATGAGCGCAGATACGCCGAGATGGCTAAGGGTTATGGGTTAATCGAGACTGGCGGATCAGATTATCATGGGGAACGGCAAGGTGTCGTTTTCCACGGAGATCTGGGTAGCAAAACCGTAACGGTTGATGTGTTGGAAAGGCTCAAGGCAGCTGCCTCACAGCAAAATGGAGTATAAGCTAAACGTGGTAACGCTCCTTATGACTATAATGAATTCTGCCGTTAGTGGGGTACACTTTAGGGACGTTTGAGAATTAAAGGACATGGATCATGCCAGGGATAAACCTGCATGTATTCATGTCCTTTTTTTGTGTCAAAAAGAGTCTATGTAATCGAATAGTTGACCCAAGCACCGCGTGTAGCTCCAAGACGATCGAATAATTGCTGTGCTCGTTCATTAGTCACGGCTGTGATCCAGGACATATAAGCACACCCGTGTTCACGCGTATATTGCTGGCAGTGTGCAAATAATTTGGCTTCTGCTTCGCCTTCTCTGAATGTTTCCGTAACAAACAGGTCATTCATGATGGCGACACGCTCTGCTTTCATCGTGCTGTAAGTAAAGAACAGGGTGGAAAATCCGATAAGCTTCCCGTCTTGTTCTGCCACGAATTGAGCACCGATCTGCTGATTAAGCAGGTTGTTGATCAAAAGCTGGATGGATTGATCACCGGGCCAGGGATTATTGTAGAACCCCACCACATAGTCATGCATTAATGCAGTCAGTGATTGTAGATCATCAGGTTGAGTTTCTCTGATATGTATGGTCATGGTACACTTCCTTAACAGTAGTTTTATTCGTGAGAATTGAATTATTATACATATAAATGAATTTAAATTCAATTAAAATGATAAAAAAGTTTAATCTCACATATCATTCAAACGAGTAAGGCAACCACAAAATCCCCTGAACCGTTAATTGGTCAGGGGATTTTTGTGGTTGCTGCTACATCTATATAAGTTGAACTAATTATTTACACGATAACGAGCTACCTCGGAAGCATAAGCTTTGCCTTTATCCCCGGATTTTCCCCTTTGAGAAGGGTATCGAAAAATCTGGGGATAACAGCGATTGGAAGGTTGTTCTGTCATCGTAGTGTCAGTGTAAATAATCTTTAGTTCAGCTTATATAGCCTTATCCATTTTTAATGGTGGATGGCAGACTCTTGATCAATTCATCATTTGGCGTGACAAACAAGGTCTTCTGATGATCATAGATCACAAAACCAGGCTTCGCACCACTTGGTTTGCGCACATGACGGATAAACGTGTAATCCACAGGCACACTGCTGGACTCCTTGGCTTGGCTGAAATAGGCAGCAAGCTGTGCTGCTTCTTCCAATGTAGCTTCACCAAAGTCCGTACTGCGAATAACGACATGTGAACCTGGAATGTCTTTGGTATGCAGCCAGGTGTCGTTGGAAGAAGCGAGACGGTTGGTCACGTACTCATTCTGCAGGTTGTTTTTGCCCACAAGAATATCAATCCCCTCGGAGGAGGTAAACTGGTGTACGGTCGGACGGTCACTTTTCTTCTTCTTTTTACCCTTTTTATTGCGATCACGAAGGTATCCTTGCTGCACAAGCTCGTCCCGTATTTCCTCAATGTCGTTCATCGATGCAATGGATAGCTGCTGTAACAGGTTATCCAGATAGTCAATTTCGTCTTTGGTTTTGCCAAGCTGCTCATGAATGACAGCCAGACTGTTCTTGTATTTGTTATACCGCTTGAAATAACGTTGTGCATTGTCAGACGGTGTGAGCAGCGGATCAAGCTGAATGGTAATGTTGGCTTGGTCTTCATCGTAGAAGTTCACAAGCTCCACACTCTTGTCCCCTTTGTGGACCTGATGCAGGGAGGCAAACAGCAACTCACCCCATAGTCTGAACTTGTCTGCATCATCGGCTTCCAGCAGATCCTTGTTCAGATTGTCCAGCTTTTTGATATTCTTGCTTCGCTCATTCTGCAGAAAACGGAGCAGATCACTTACTCTCTGTTTAACCGTGTCCCGTTCAGCCTTGTCTCCGTAATAATCTTCCATGCACTTGCTCATTGTGTCATACGTTTTCTCCAAGTCTTGAATGCTCTCAAGATGAACGGCAGAGAAAATCATTTTGCCTTTGGCGTTCATTCCGGTTACAGGCGTGTAGAGATGATCTCTGACAGGACCCATCACGGCTTCAAAAGCGTTCCAGAGTGCATCAACCTCAACTCGGCTCTCACCCTCAACCACAGCCGGAGTGCTCCCTGTGCCTTCAGCAGCAATCCCACGGGCAGCAATCTCTCCTGCAATTAACGGGCTAAGACCGCTAAAGGAGTTCACAAGCCAGCGTGATGCCTCTTCTTCAACGGCATGGTAGCTGTCCTCGAATACTGTACGGCTCACTTCGAGCGGATTACTCTTATGTTGCTCAGGTGGGGCAGTATACGCGAATCCGGGCATGATTACCCGGTAGCTACTGATGGACGGAGTCACATGATGAATGCCATCCAGAATCGTTCCTGTAACGGGATCAAGCAAAATAATGTTACTGTGACGTCCCATTAATTCGATGATGATCCGTTTAACCGAAACATCCCCGAGTTCGTCGCGCTGGCGCACATCGATGTGGATGATACGTTCCATGCCAATCTGACGGATCTCCTCAATGATTGCACCTTCACAGTGCTTGCGGAGCAGCATGCAGAACATGGGTGCTTCCGTAGGATTAAGGAATGTTTTTTCCGTAAAATGCACACGGGGATATGTTGGGCTTGCCGAAACAAGCAATTTACTATTACCGCGCTGAGCACGCAGTGTGAGAACTACGTCATGACCATTCGGCTGATGGATTTTGCTAATACGTCCACCAATGCAGCCTTGCAGTTCATGAACAATGGCCCGTGTTACGATGCCGTCCAATGCCATTTTTTCCACTTCCTCTCTCTATCGAGCACCTGCATTTATCATGCGCAATGCTTCATCTATATAACTGAAACGTGCAACCAGATATGTAAAAAAACAAGGACTGGATGCAGATTCTTCGTTGCTTGCCTGTTGAACGCTGGAATCGGTACTGCGCAGAACATCGCAGACTTTTATTTTAGCCTATTCTGTCCATCAGGGAAAGGATTCACCTTCCGGGTGCTAATCACAGACCTGTCCGAATACATATAGAGCAGGTAGTTTGTCCGGCATAGTGTACAGCCTGTCGACCAGCACGCCGGTGAAGCATGTGAGCTTATTTAGCAGATGAAATACAGACTGGGAGGGAAACTTGAAGCATGGAACATACCAAGTGGCATCAACTTAGTGATGAAGAGCTTCGTAACACTCTTGGCGTCAGCCCGCAGGAAGGATTGACGGATGAAGCTGTAGCAGAGAAGAGGAAAGTGGTCGGTTCGAATGAGCTGAGTGAGGGGAAACGTATATCTCCGATTACATTGCTCTTGAATCAGTTCAAGGATTTTATGGTGCTGGTGTTGATGGGAGCAACGTTGGTATCCGGATTACTGGGTGAGTATCTGGATGCGGTAACGATTGTGGCCATTATCGTACTGAATGCCATTCTGGGGTTTGTACAGGAATTCCGGGCTGAACGATCACTTCGTGCATTAAAACAGTTGTCTGCACCTCTTGCTAAAGTGCTTCGTTCAGGCCAAGAAGTACACCTTGCAGCCAAACAACTTGTCCCTGGGGATATTGTCATGGTGGAGAGTGGGGACCGCATACCCGCTGATGTGCGTTGGCTGCAAACAAACAGTCTGGATGTGGAGGAGTCGGCCCTAACCGGGGAATCGGTTCCGGTAAGCAAACATTGCCTTCCGATTGCCGATGAGGACGTTCCACTTGGTGATCAGAAGAATATTGGTTTTATGGGCACCATGGTCACTCGTGGTACAGCCAAAGGTGTGGTTATCCGTACGGGGATGGAGACGGAGATGGGCAAAATCGCCGATCTGATCCAGAATACGGAGGAGCAGGAAACACCCTTACAGCACAGGCTGGAACAACTGGGCAAAATTCTGATTTTTGTCGCATTGGGATTAACTATTATGGTTGTCGTCGCCGGCATATTGCACGGACAACCAGCCGTTGGCATGTTCCTGGCAGGGGTCAGCCTTGCTGTGGCTGCCATACCGGAGGGTCTGCCGGCCATTGTAACCATTGCACTTGCACTAGGCGTGCAGCGTATGATCAAGCGTAAAGCCATTGTACGCAAACTACCTTCTGTCGAAACCCTTGGCTGTGCATCCGTAATCTGTTCGGACAAGACAGGCACGCTCACCCAGAACAAGATGACGGTAACGGATGTATGGCTGGAGGGACGCAGCATCAAGGTTACCGGGGATGGTTATGCACCTGAAGGGCAGATGCTGGAGAACGGCCGAATGGTGGAACTAAAAAGTGACCAGTCGCTACGCAGAATGCTTCAGATCAGCGCGCTTTGCAACAATGCGAGTATTGTGGAGACCATTGCAAGCGAGGCGGGAAGCAAGAAAAAGGGCAAGGATAACAAAAAGGACGGCAAGAAAAATACCAAAAAAGATGATTTCAAAGAAGAAACGGTTAAGCGAGAAAATGTATTCTGGGAGTTAAAGGGAGATCCGACGGAGGGGGCGCTCGTCACACTGTCCTCCAAAATGGGGCTTACCCCTGCTGGCCTCAAAGAATTGTATGCCCGCGAGCAGGAGTTTCCGTTTGACTCGGAGCGTAAACGCATGTCGGTCCTGGTTCATCATCAGGGAGGCCGAATGATCTACACCAAAGGTGCGCCGGATGTGTTGATCGGACACTGCAGTTATATTTTGTGGGAAGGTAAAGTCGTACCTTTCACTGGAACGCTGCGGCAGAAAGTGATGGCAGCCAATGAAAGCATGGCCGGAGCAGCACTGCGTGTCCTCGGAATGGCCTATCGTGAAGTGCGGCCGGAAGAAAAAGTGGCTGACGAACACGCCGCCGAGAGTCAGCTTGTATTTGTAGGGCTTACAGGTATGATTGATCCGCCGCGTCGTGAAGTGCGAGATGCAATTGCAACATGCCGCAAGGCGGGGATACGAACTGTCATGATCACAGGTGATCATGGTACAACGGCAGAAGCCATTGCTCATCAACTCGGGATTCTTCCACGCGGTGGTGCTTCTCTAAGTGGTCAGCAGCTGGCAGGCATGACGGATGAGCAGCTGGATAAACAGGTAGAGGGCATCTATGTATTCTCAAGAGTGTCTCCTGAACATAAGCTTCGCATCGTGAAATCATTGCAGCGCAAAGGACATGTCGTTGCCATGACGGGTGATGGAGTGAACGACGCTCCGGCTATTAAAGCGGCTGACATTGGAATCGCGATGGGCATTACAGGAACGGATGTCACGAAGGAAGCTTCGGCGCTTATCCTGAGTGATGATAACTTCTCGACGATTGTGGCTGCCATTGAAGAAGGTCGTAACATTTATGAAAACATTCGCAAGTTTATCCGTTATTTGCTGGCATCGAACGTGGGTGAGATTTTGACAATGTTCTTTGCAATGATGATGGGCTTGCCACTGCCACTTGTACCTATTCAGATTCTGTGGGTTAACCTGGTGACGGATGGTTTGCCTGCAATGGCGCTAGGGGTAGATCAGCCGGAAAAGGATCTGATGGAAC
>Ga0209437_100859_pt1 | contig 12857 bp, 7 predicted proteins | sample AraplaL_Cvi_mTSA_FD_184266 | JGI IMG/M metagenome (GOLD analysis project Ga0209437, IMG submission 184266) | Arabidopsis root microbial communities from the University of North Carolina, USA - plate scrape CL_Cvi_mTSA (SPAdes) (version 2) | ecosystem: Host-associated > Plants > Roots > Endosphere ...
CCCGCCGTACCAAGGTGCGCCGATGCTTCGTCAAGAAACTGCAGAACAATATCCACAACTGGTTGAGGTGCTGAATCAGCTTGCTGGAAAGATTACGGATGACGAGATGCGTCAGATGAACTATGACGTGAACGTGGATGGAGCGAATCCTGAGCAGGTGGCTACGGAGTACCTTAAACAGGCTGGATTGCTCTAACGTTGTGTATCCCAACAATAGAAGTAACAAAAGGATGAGGAGGAACTACAATGACTCAAGAAACCTATGACTTGATTGCGATTGGTACAGGAAGCGCGGCAAGCTCTGTAATCACCCGTTGCACTGAAGCTGGCTGGAAAATCGCTGTGATTGATGAACGTGAGTTCGGTGGAACCTGTGCACTGCGCGGCTGTGATCCCAAGAAAGTGCTGGCCGGAGCGGCTGAGCTGATTGACTGGAATGAGCGTATGCAAGGGAAAGGAATTCAGGGACAGGCGACCATCAACTGGTCTGAACTTATGGCCTTTAAGCGCACCTTTACCGAGAGCATACCTAGAGCAAGTGAAGATCAATTCAAACAGGCCGGAATGGATACGTTCCATGGTAAAGCTTCATTTGTCGATGAAAACCATATTCAAGTGGGGGAAGAAGTGCTCCATGGCAAACACATTCTGATTGCTACTGGTGCAAGACCTGCGCCACTTGAGATTGAGGGCTCAGAGCATCTGATATATAGTGATGACTTTCTGGATCTGGAACAGCTGCCGGATCGATTAGTTCTGGTAGGCGGTGGATACATTGCATTTGAGTTTGCGCATATTGCGGCCAGAGCCGGGACGGAAGTCCATATCCTGCATCGGAGTGAACAGCCTCTGAAATCGTTTGATGTGGAGCTGGTCGAATCTTTGTTGCATAAATCAAAAGAGATCGGCATTCATGTTCACTTGAACGCGGAGGTGAAGTCCATACGGCAAGAGGGGAACGCCTATGTCGTTCATGGCACACGTAATGGTGCAGATCACCAGTGGCAGTGCGGACTTGTCGTTCATGGAGCCGGGCGTGTTCCTAATGTGGATGGGCTGGAATTGGAGAAAGGCAACGTCAGCTACAGCAAAAAGGGTATTACAGTGAACGAGTATCTGCAAAGTGAAAGTAATCCGAGAGTCTATGCTGCTGGCGATGTAACCGATACGAAAGGGTTGCCTTTGACCCCTTTAGCAGGTCAGGAATCCCGGGCTGTATCGTTCAATTTGTTGGAGGGAAATCAATACAAACCCAATTATAAAGTGATGCCTTCCATTGTATTTACTGTTCCTGCACTTGGAGCTGTAGGGATGAGCACGGAACAAGCCAAAAAAGAGGGCTACGAGGTGCAGGTAAATGATATGTCGAAATGGTATACTTACAAGAGAACTCATGAAAAATTTGCTATGGCCAAAGTGGTAATCGACAAGTCAACCGGTCGCATTCTGGGTGCGCATGTGCTCGGGAGCAAAACAGAAGAACTGATTAACCTTTTTGCAATGGCGATTCAGTTCGATCTGACTATCGATCAGTTAAACACCATGAATTTTGCGTATCCAACTGCTGCATCGGACCTGGGTTCTCTAATGTAGAAATGATGATAAATGCCCCTTGGGACGGAAGGATGAAAATAACGATGTCATCGGATTTTATAGCACTTCTTGAAGGCAAGTGGACGAAGGAACCCGTTGCTGCACGGATGGATGGGGATCGTTTCGTTGTGGAAGCTCGGGAAGGCAGTGACTTCTGGGAGAAAACATTCTATGGGTTCTGTCATCGGGATGGACACGCCATACTTGCTCCATGGGACGGAACGGAAGCTATTGAGGTATCTTTTGATCTAAGTTCATTCACCGAATTATATGATCAGGCGGGGTTGATGTTATGGCACGGAGAAGATCAATGGATCAAGGCCGGAGTTGAGGTTAATGACGGTGTTGCTCATGTTGGAGCTGTCGTGACGGATACATATTCGGATTGGTCCCTATCTCCTGTACCTGAGTGGGGGGGACGAATTGTGACGATCAGAGCCTCCTACAGTAATGAGTCTGTAGTCATTCGGGCTCGTACAGATGAGCATCCTTGGCGTACGATTCGGGTTGCACGGTTTGCCTATCCGATGAACAAACACGCAGGCCCATTTCTGTGTTCACCGAAGCGTGCGGGGTTTGAGGTAGCCTTTACCAAGTGGAGATCCACGCCACCCGATGCTGACTTACACACAGATCCTCCAATTACGGATTAAAACAAGTTAAGATGCACGATAATTAATGAAATTTGAGCATGCATATCTCGCTTACCAAGAAAGACAACACAAATAAGCAAGTCTTCCGTTCACGGAGGGCTTGCTTATTTTCGTGCTTACTTTGCACCCTGAAGAGTTTTCCAGGTGCTCATTTTTACAATTCACCGGGGGGGCGCAAGTTTCTTCGCATTTACAACGACGGTCTTTGCAAACTTTTAAGTTTAACGTTTATTTACTCGTATCCGTATCCTGGGATTGGGGGTTGGTCTCTTTTTCACCCTCATCATCATTGGACTTATTGAACTCCAGCATACGCTCCTCGTAATCATCCAGGAACCATAACGGGTCCATGCTGTCTTCCTCACCGTTGTAATTGATTACGATTTCTTCGCCAGCCTTGATGTCTGTATACGCATAGAAGTCAAAGGTGTGGTTATCAAAATTGATATCATAGGTAGCGTTAGGTTCATAGGAGTGGTTGATCAGACTGCCGTAGCCGAGCAGAATGGCGGTATGATTCGCCCCATATTCGAACACGTAATCTTCCAAAATCGTTTTTTCGACATGCTCATGATCTTCATTCGGGTAAGGCACAACGGGTGCCTGATGGATAAGCGTTCCTTTGGCAATATCAACAGTAGCAAATACCCCGCGGTTAAACTCACCACCATCACCCAACTTGGATTGTTTCACTTCAATCATATTCTTCACCTGATGCTCTTCGAAGAGCTCCGTTCTATATAGTAGTAATTCGTTAAGGCAAAATTTTAACCCATACTTTCATATAAGGCAAATTTCAGACAAAAAGGTGCAATATTTTTTAATAGGGCGTTGAGTTGTGCAGGATATAACGCTTATAATATACAAAGAATTAAGTCTATATAGAAAAGGTGTCATGAATGAGCATATTAAATGTAGAAAAATTAAGTCACGGTTTTGGTGACCGTGCTATCTTTAACGACGTTTCATTCCGCCTGTTGAAAGGCGAACATATTGGTCTGATCGGGGCTAATGGTGAAGGTAAATCCACCTTCATGAACATTATTACAGGAAAGCTTCAGCCGGATGAAGGCAAGGTGGAGTGGTCCAAACGGATGCGTGTTGGTTACCTGGATCAGCATGCTGTATTGAACAAAGGCCAATCGATCCGTGACGTACTTCGCGGCGCGTTCCAGTATTTGTTCGACATGGAACAGGAAATGAATGATATGTATGGCAAAATGGGCGATGTAACTCCCGAGGAGCTTGAACAACTTCTTGAAGACGTGGGCACGATTCAGGATACGCTGACAAACCAGGATTTCTACATGATCGATGCCAAAGTGGATGAAACCGCACGTGGTCTGGGTCTGACGGATATTGGTCTGGATAAAGACGTCAATGACCTGAGTGGTGGACAGCGTACCAAAGTACTGCTTGCCAAGCTGCTGTTGGAAAAACCGGATATTCTGCTCCTTGATGAGCCTACGAACTATCTGGATGAATTGCATATCGAATGGTTGAAACGTTATTTGCAAGAATATGAGAATGCTTTTATTCTGATCTCTCACGATATTCCGTTCCTGAACAGTGTTATCAATTTGATCTATCACATGGAGAATCAGGATCTAACCCGTTATGTAGGTGATTATGATCACTTCCAGGAAGTGCATGAGATGAGAAAACAGCAGCTGGAGTCGGCGTACAAACGCCAACAACAAGAAATTGCTGACCTCAAGGACTTTGTAGCCCGGAACAAAGCAAGTGTGGCAACTCGTAACATGGCAATGTCCAGACAGAAGAAACTCGACAAGATGGAAGTCATCGAGATTGCCAAGGAAAAACCGAAACCACAGTTCAACTTCCGTGATGCAAGAACGTCCGGCAAGCTCATTTTCGAAACCAAAGGTCTTGTGATTGGTTATAACGAACCGTTGTCCAGACCACTGGATCTGCGTATGGAGCGTGGACAGAAGATTGCCCTCGTTGGTGCGAACGGAATCGGTAAAACAACCCTGATGCGCAGTATTCTGGGTGAAATTCAGGCTCTGGAAGGAACCGTTCAACGTGGTGAACATCTGGAGATTGGTTACTTCCAACAAGAAATGAAGGATGCCAACTACAATACGTGTATTGAAGAGATCTGGCAGGAGTTCCCTTCGTATACCCAATTCGAAGTGCGTGCTGCACTTGCAAAATGTGGTTTGACAACAAAACACATTGAGAGCAAAGTAGCTGTACTAAGTGGTGGCGAGAAAGCCAAAGTGCGTCTCTGTAAGTTGATCAATAACGAAACCAACCTGCTTGTACTCGATGAGCCGACGAACCATCTGGACGTTGATGCCAAGGAAGAGTTGAAACGTGCTCTCAAGGCTTACAAAGGCAGTATTCTTCTGATTTCCCACGAACCGGAATTCTACCGTGATGTAGTTACGGAGACGTGGAATTGTGAGTCCTGGACAACCAAAGTATTCTAATAATACGTGCGAGCTTGCGAACAAGCTCGAAGCATGAGAAAAGGCGCGAATTTTGCTTGCAAAACAGGCAGAACTCACGCCTTTTTTTGCGTGGTTTTAACGAAAAATGTTGGAGCCCAATTCACAGTTGACAGCTTGAATAAGGCAATAATATAATCCAAGAAAGCGATTACATTTATATATTAGAAACCTGTTTCACTGCATAGGGGCGAAGAAGACACGGTATTCCGTATGGGTACCATTTTGCACTTAGAAGGGAAGATGGGTCTTTTTTTACTCTTCAATGAAACCGGTTTCATTAAAATAAGGAGGTGGACCCCGCTTTTGTACTGACCGCCGGCTACTGAGGATAGTTGAACAACAACATCGCTCTTTTAAGAACCATGCTTTCATCTTTCACGCCAAAGGAGAGAATGAACATTGGATAAACTCAGGAAACCCATGATATTTATGTTATCTGCAACACTTGCGCTGTCTTCCGGACCATTGATGCTACCATGTAAGGCGTATGCCGATCTGGGTAGTATACCCGCCACGTTGCTGCAGGACGATTTTTCGGATGGGGATTACACGGAATCACCTGCTTGGAACGTAAGTTCAGGCAACTGGGAAGTGATCACGGACCCGACAGATGCGTCCAACTTCACACTTTTCCAGAGCGATACCAATGAAGGCATCATCTCTACTGGAGACTCCATGTCGGACGTGGCCGTATCCATGCGCTTTTACACGGGGAACGGTCAAGGATATCCGGGAATATTGCCGCGGTTTCAGGATAAGAGCAACTTTTACTATTTTCAAATGCAGGTTCCCAATAATAAACTCGTTTTCTCCAAACGGGTGAACGGATCAGATACAACTTTGAAAACGGTGGACTATGCATTTGCCAAAAATACATGGTATACCCTCAAAGTGGTGTTATCAGGTAGCACCATTCGAGGGTATATCACCGAAAACGGCTCCGACCGGTTGATATTCGATCTGGTCGATCCTACATACGGTTCAGGTACCGTGGGCATTCGGAATAAGTGGCAATCGGTACATGTAGATGACGTGACCATTGCCGAGCGACCGCCTGAGAACGATATTCAGCTCTCTATTGCTGAGCAGACGGCGTCTTCAGTTTCCTTGCAATGGTCTGAACTCGCGGGTACAACAGGCTATCGCCTGTACCGTTCCTCTACGCCTGAAGACGGTTATTCCCTGGTAACCAACACCGGAACTGTGGGATACACAGATGAAGGATTAAGCGGGGATACGGTCTACTATTACAAGCTTGCCTATGAATACGGAGGATTAACTGAATCCTTGTGGTCTGCGCCGCTGGAAGTACGAACTACAGCGACGGCCCCTCAAGCTCCGAGCGAATTGAAGGCCGAAGCACTCAACGCAACGAGCGTGAAGTTATCTTGGTCCGCCATGGACAAGTCAATTGGTTATCGTGTGGTTCGGGCCGAAGCTGGCAGTGAGCAATACGAGCAGATCTATGAAGGGAAGGGGCTCACTTATACAGATCAGGAGCTTGAGCCGGGTACCAGCTACAGCTATCGCGTAATAGCCTTCAATGCGGCTGGTGAGTCAGCTGCCACCGTTGCAGAAGCCACTACGTACTCCATTGATTCTCCCACAGAGTTCGCTGTCACAGCTGTGACGGATACATCCATCTCTCTGGGGTGGAATGCCCTTACTGGATCTGATGTAACGTATACGCTCTCCAGGTCTACCAGTGCTGCGGGTACGTATCAGCAGGTCTACAGTGGGAATGAAAGCACCTTTAACGATAGTGGTCTGACGATGGGCACAGGATATTTTTACATCATTCAGGCGACCGTGGACGGCGTAACTTCTCCAGCATCCGCACCGTTGGGTGTTGCCACAGTTCGCACAAGCATTACACCAGGGCAATTGTGGCCAGATCTGGATGGGAAGCCGATTGATGCGCATGGTGCTGGCTTTTTCTACGATGAACAGACGGAGACCTATTACTGGTATGGCGAATATCATAAGGGCGGCTGGCCAGCGGTTGGTGTGCGTGTGTATTCTTCCAAGGATCTAATGAACTGGACAGATGAGGGCATGGCTCTATCGACACTTCAATCCATGGATGATTTTGACAATGACCCTTTGATCTCCAAATTGTATGCGGGGCGTGAGGACCGCGTGGATATCTGGGCAGATATTCGCAAAGGACGGATCATTGAACGACCAAAGGTCATCTACAACGACAAAACAAAGAAATACGTGATGTGGGCTCACATGGATGGTGATAAGGACCCTTATAACGATAATGCGAACTACGGTAAGGCGCGCGCCGGTTATGCGATAAGTGACTCTCCGACAGGGCCTTTTGTGTATCAGAAGAGTTATCGGATGGACAGAGCTCCGGAAGGGGAGAAAGATTACTTCCCAAGCGATAAGGGCATGGCACGTGACATGACGTTGTTCAAGGATGATGACGGTACCGGTTATCTGATCTACTCCAGCGAAGAAAACCTGACTCTCTATATCTCCAAACTGAATGAAGACTACAGTGACGTAACAGGGTGGCATAAGGAAGGACGAACGGATGATAAAGGCAATCCGGTACGTGATTCGACCTATCAGGCCGAGTATGGCGTAGATTACGTGCGTGTATTCCCGGGAGGGCAACGCGAAGCACCGGCGATGTTCAAGTATCAGGGGAAATATTATATTTTGACTTCCGGAGCTTCCGGCTGGGCCCCTAACGAAAACAAAGTGACGGTGGCGGATAACATTTTTGGCCCGTGGTCAACGCAGACCAATCCGTTCGTGCGCACGTTGCCAAGTGATCCCGATCCAGGCAAGGCATTTGGCACACAGACCACATCCGTCATTCCGGTCGATCCGGAAAAAGGCAAGTTCATTTACGTGGGGGATACGTGGAATGGTGGCAATTTCTCGAATGATGCTGCAAAATACGTGTTCTTGCCCATTGAGTTTGGAATAGGCTCCGACATCGCGATCAAGTGGTATAACAGTTGGACACCGGATCTTCTGAATTCGATGGGCAAGGTGGATATCGCTGATCCGTTGCCGGAAGCCGTGGCGCTTGGCAAAGTACCATCCTTGCCAACGACATTGAACGTACGCGACGGTGGTGAACTGGTGTCAACACCAGCAGTATGGACGATTGATAACCGGGCCATGACGGCAGAAGATTTTGCTAAGCCAGGACCGCTCACGTTACAGGTAACGACACCGGAATATAACAACAAAAAGCAGGCGGTTCGTGTAAACGTCATTCCAGAGAATGCACTATATTTTGTGAATAGTGGAGGTTACGAAACGACTGATTACAATCTTATGGGTGCGTATATGAAAGGAACACTTGCGAACCCAGGAACGGCAGACCAGATGTACGTTCCGGCAGAGGGTCGCAATTGGGGATACACCAGCGCAGATGCACTGTCATCCGGCTCGAATGGCGGAGATATTTTCTCGACCGTACGTTATCTAAACGGTGGCAATATCAGCAATTCTCCTAAAGGCACAGACTTAACCTACAGATTTGATGTACCGAACGGAACATATGATGTGTACGCCGGATTCAACGATCCTTGGACGAATTCATCGCGCAGAGCTAATTTCATCATCAATGGCACCAATACCGGGGCCGTTACGTTTACACCTGCCAGTGTTAGAGCCCACAAAGGCATCAGTGTGTCGGACAACAAACTGGAGTTGACCGTGCGCAATACGGCATCGCAGGACCCGATGATTAGTTGGATTATGATCGTTAAGCCAGATGCTACACCACCTGTTAATGACAGTGCTGGTCTCAATGCGGATGCGGTGGATTCAATGAGCGCAACGCTTCACTGGGATGCTCATCTTGGTGCAGCAAGCTACAAGCTCTACCGCTCAGATCGCGAACAAGGTGAGTACAAGGTGGTCTATAACGGCAATGGACGGGAGTACACGGACAGTGAACTGAACCCCGGCAGTGAATATTATTACAAAGTGGAAGCTTTGGATGCGACAGGGCACTCCGTGAGAGGTATATCTTCCGCTTATCAGGTGCATACAGCTCAGCAGACTGCTGCCGATGTAGCTACAAGCATTACGGCACTGGAACAGCCTTCCGCAGGTGCGAAAAAACTGAAATTACCATCCGTACCGCAAGGTTTCACGGTGAAGATCGCTTCCAGTTCGGTACCATCCGTCATTCAGACTGATGGAACAATTGTCCCACCATCTAAGGAAACAACAGTACTACTTGCGTTGGAAATTAATCGAAGTTTTGACGACACAAGAGCCTTGACTGTACCTTTGACGGTGAAGGTGCCTGCGTCTGTTTCTTCCCCCGGAGGATCGGACCCTGGTTCGGGTAGCAACCCAGGCGGCAATTCCGGTGTAAATTCAGGGAATAGTTCTGGTTCAAGCAACAATGGCGGTGCAGGGAATGCTGTACCACAACCTAAATCGGAGAAAGACCGTTCTGTTCTGGAGTTGCAGGGACACTCTGACCAGAAGGGTGTAGTGCAGTCCAACGTGGATGCTTCAACGATTAAAGATGCTTTTAAAGTTGCCCCCGTAACAGTAGCGGGTCAGCGCTTGGTCGAACTTCGGTTTAAGCCGGTTTCGGGAGCAACGGCATATGAAGTATCTCTCCCTGCCTCTGCGTTGATAGCTCAGGATGAGTCTCATGTATTCAACATAGCTACAGAGCTGGGCATGTTGGAGCTTCCTGCGACACTGTTAACGAAGGACATCGTTGGTGATGGGATTGTATCCATCCGATTGGCCAGAACCGAGTTACCAAAAACAGTCGCAGATCAGCTTGGCACGCAATATGGAGTCCAGCTTGAACTGCAACTGGATGGTCAACCATGGCCAGCGGAAAGCGAGTTGAAACTTCGTCTGCCTTACCCATCATCACAAAATGCTCAGCAGGATCGGATTGTAGCATTTGTCATTGGCGCGAACGGTGTGGCAAGCCCCTTGCCGCAAAGTTACTACGATCCAAACAGCGGGCAGCTTGTATTTTCCGTAACGTCACTCTCGGGAAATTATGCTGTAGTGTCTGTGGAGCAGACATTCGCTGATCTTGCAGAAGTGCAGTGGGCCAAGAAAGCGATGGAGGCATTGGCAGTTCGAGGTGTGATTGATGCCAAGGCAAGTGGTGATTCCACAGAGTTGCATCCAAAACAGGAGATGACCCGAGGCCAATACATGCAATGGTTGATGACTGCGCTCGGCTTGAATGCTTCTTCCGGGAATGCGTTTACGGATGTAAACGAAAAGGCTCCATATTACGAAGCAGTTACGGCTGCGCGTTCACTAGGTATAACCAGTGGTACTGGTGACGGACGCTTCCTGCCAGAGTCCACGATCACTCGTCAGGAGATGATGACGTTGACAGTTAGAGCACTTGCAGCGGCTGGTCTGGTTGACGCCGAGACGGCTGCAACGGATAACCTTACTCGTTTCCGTGATGCTTCCGAGATTCGTTCCTATGCCCGAGATAGTGTGGCCTTACTTGTGGATCTGGGCATCGCCCATGGGTACAACAGTGAGGTGAAACCACTTGATGAAGCGACACGAGCCGAATCGGCTACGCTGCTATATGCGATGATGAGCAAGCTGGTATGGAATAAATGATGTTACACCAGAATCGTAGCGTGTGAAAAAGAAGGCTTACTCTGACCTAGAACTCAGGTTGGAGTAAGCCTTCTTGATTATGCGCCTGCCATGGGGAGAGTTGGTTACTCAACGAACGAGTAACTTCCTATGCTTTTGCAGTAGTTAATTGTAATGTCAGTGCTTTGTTAATTGTAGTTTTTGCCGATTTGATAGGCTTGTTCCAGCAAGCCTTCGATATGTTCTTTGGATTCTGAGATCGTTTCATAGAGAAATTCGACTCGGGATTCTTGCATTCTTGCATAACCTGCGATCCCGTTATTCAGATAATTGGAGATCATGTTGTAATAGTCGTATTTATGGAATGAAGCCTCCGTTCCCCCGGCTAGTGCAATCCACAGTGCCTTTTTGGAGTTTGCCTTGTTTAGCAGCCCCATATTCCATACCTTGTCCAGATAAGCTTTGAGCATGGAGGGAACGTTATACCACCAGATCGGGAAAACAAATACAATGGCATCAGCCGCAAGCACACGATCCAGCTCTTTGCGAATCACAGGGGCATGCTGTTTATCGGGATTTTGCCAGTCTCGCTCATCTTCTACGCCATATAATGGATCGAATCCGTCATGATATAGATCGAGGATATCAATTTCATGGGAATTCTCCTGCATACCTTCTATAAAACGATTCATCACGGCAAATGTTAGGGAATCCTGTCTTGGGTGAGTAACGACCAGTTTAACTTTCATGTAGGAGTAACCATCCTTTTTTCTTTTTTTTTTTGGTTAAACATTCTGACCAATGTTATTATAAGATTCATGATATCTTCTTGAGAAGTACGCACCTTCGAGTGCTGTAGATACCTTGAGGTTCTTCGGTTACTTTTAATAATAGGTATACATATATGTGAATTATGGGGGAGTACAAGTGGAACAAGAAATGAAAAAATATGAGAGTGGTGTGCAGGCGATGCTGGAACTGGTCGGTGGAAAATGGAGGATTCTTATTCTGCATCAGCTGATATCAGGTAAAAAACGAACAAGCGAACTTCGCAGGGCCATTCCTGGCATTACCCAGAAGGTCCTTACCCAGCAGCTTCGTGATTTGGAAAAGAATGAAATCATCCATCGAATTATTCATCCTGAGATTCCGCCCAAGGTAGAGTATGAGCTGACCGAATATGGCCTGACACTACAGGACATCATTGATCGCATATGTCTGTGGGGAGAAAATCATTTGGACAGAGTTTACGGAGATAAAAGCAGCGTGCTGGGAGATCATTTTAGTGACTATATTCCACTTTCAACTTCAACTTGAGCTGGCCGTGCAATTAAAATAAAACAAAACCGTCCTTGAATTGAAAAGGAGGGTTTTTGTTGTTTTTTGTCCTTTATCAGCGAAACTGATAAATGCTATAAAATCATTGAAATTGACCCTCAACACCCGGTGTGTTAGGTTTTAGAGAGAAGAAATTAAATTAATGTGATGATTTTAGTCGGAATTAAAATCGAAGCAATGCGCGAGGTGGCAAACAGTGGAACTTCAAGTGACAAATAGCCCTTTTAATCAAGAACAAGTTGAACTGCTTAATCGTCTTATTCCTACATTAACCGATGGACAACGGACTTGGTTGAGCGGATATATTGCAGCAATTCAGGCAAGCGCAACAATAGCGGCTCCTGCTAACCTGGTACAGGCTGCACCAACTACAGGTATTGCACCAGTCAGTGCTGCGCCAGTATCTCGTGAAGTTACCGTGCTTTTCGGTTCACAAACCGGGAATTCCAGCGGCCTATCGAAGAAGCTGGCCAAGAAACTTGAAGAGCAAGGCCTACAGGTAACGTTGTCATCGATGGGAGATTTCAAACCGAACGGACTCAAGAAAATTGAAAATCTCCTCATCATCGTCAGTACGCATGGCGAGGGAGAACCGCCGGATAATGCGATTCCTTTACATGAATTCCTGAACAGCAAACGGGCTCCGAAGCTCGAAGGGCTTCGTTACTCGGTGTTGGCTCTGGGAGATACCTCCTACGAGTTCTTTTGTCAGACAGGTAAAGACTTTGATAAACGATTGCAGGAATTGGGAGGTACAGCTCTTGTACCACGCGTGGACTGTGATGTTGATTTTGATGAACCGGCTGCGGAGTGGATGAATGAAGTATTGGCATCCCTAAGCAGTACATCTGCCGCTGCGAGCACGGTAACTACTGAGGCTGTTACAGCTGCGGTGAGCGGCGGGGAATCCGAATATGATCGTACGAACCCATTCAAGGCTGAAGTGCTGGAGAATCTCAATCTGAATGGCAGAGGATCGGACCGTGAAACACGCCACATTGAATTGTCTTTGGAAGGCTCCAGCCTGGACTACGAGCCCGGTGACAGCCTTGGAGTATTCCCTGAGAATCACCCGCGCCTTGTCGATGAATTGATTGCGGCCATGGGTTGGAATGCCGATGAGCGCGTGACCGTAAATAAAAACGGGGACCAGGCATCTGTGTACGAAGCGTTGCTGCGTTATTTTGAAATTACAGCGGTGACGAAACCGGTCGTG
>Ga0209437_100860_pt1 | contig 12844 bp, 10 predicted proteins | sample AraplaL_Cvi_mTSA_FD_184266 | JGI IMG/M metagenome (GOLD analysis project Ga0209437, IMG submission 184266) | Arabidopsis root microbial communities from the University of North Carolina, USA - plate scrape CL_Cvi_mTSA (SPAdes) (version 2) | ecosystem: Host-associated > Plants > Roots > Endosphere...
CGAGCGCATCGAGGTGCCGGTCGAGGAACTGGTGGTAGGCGACATCGTTCACCTCGGCGCGGGCGACATGGTGCCCGCCGACCTGCGTCTGCTGGCGGCGAAGGATCTCTTCATCAGCCAGGCGATCCTCACGGGTGAGTCGCTCCCCGTGGAGAAGGCGGCGCCCAGCGGTTCGGCCGTGGGCGATACGAGCAGCGGCCCGCTGGACCTTCCGACGGTCTGCTACATGGGCACGAACGTCGTGTCCGGTACCGCCACCGCCGTGGTACTCGCCACGGGCGCGCGCACCTATCTGGGCTCGCTCGCGCACACGCTGTCCGGCGAACGCGTGCAGACGAGCTTCGACCGCGGCATCGCCTCGGTGAGCTGGCTGCTGATCCGCTTCATGGCGGTGATGGTGCCGATCGTTTTCTTCATCAACGGTTTCGACAAGCACGACTGGCTCGAAGCCTTCATGTTCGGGCTGTCGGTCGCGGTCGGTCTCACGCCCGAGATGTTGCCGCTGATCGTCACGGCCAATCTCGGCAAGGGCGCCATCGCCATGTCGAAGCGCAAGGTCGTGGTGAAGCGCCTCAACGCGATCCAGAACTTCGGCGCGATGGACGTGCTCTGCACCGACAAGACGGGCACGCTCACCCTGGACAAGATCGTGCTGGAACGGCACGTGGATCTGGCGGGCGGCGATTCCGACGAAGCGCTCGAATTCGGTTACCTCAACAGCCGTTTCCAGACGGGCCTGCGCAACCTCATGGACAAGGCGGTGCTGGAGCATCGCGACCTCGAACCCGTCGCGCGACGCTTCCGCATCGTCGACGAGATCCCGTTCGACTTCCAGCGTCGGCGCATGTCGGTCGTGGTGAGCGACGGGCAGGGCGAGCAACTGCTGGTATGCAAGGGCGCAGTGGAGGAAATGCTCGCGATCTGCACGCAGGCGCGCACCGGCGACGTGATCGAGGACATGACCGACGAGAAACGCGCCGAGATCCGCGCGATGACGCGGCGGCTCAACGAGGACGGTCTGCGCGTGCTGATCGTGGCCATGCGCCGCGATCCATCGGCGGAGCGTGCCTATGGCGTGGCCGACGAGGCAGGCCTCACCGCCGTGGGTTGCCTTGCCTTCCTCGATCCTCCGAAGGATTCCGCGGCCACGGCGATCCGCGCGCTGCACCACCATGGCGTCGCGGTGAAGGTCATCACCGGCGATAACGAGGCGGTCACGCGGAAGATCTGTGCGGAGGTCGGACTCGACGTGAGCGCTTCGGCGCAGGGGCGCGACATCGAACAGCTCGACGACGAAGCGCTGGACGCGATGGTCGAGAGGACCACCGTGTTCGCGAAGATGTCGCCCGTGCAGAAGGCGCGCGTGGTGAAGGCCTTGCAGCGCCGCGGACACACCGTGGGCTTCCTGGGCGACGGCATCAACGACGCCCCGGCGCTGCGCGAGGCCGACGTCGGCATTTCGGTGGACACCGCCACCGACATTGCCAAAGAGTCCGCCGACATCATCCTGCTCGAAAAGAACCTGATGGTGCTTGAGGAAGGGGTGGTCGAAGGCCGCGTCACCTTCGGCAACATCATGAAGTACATCAAGATGACGGCCAGCTCGAACTTCGGCAACGTGTTCAGCGTGCTGGTGGCGAGCGCGTTCCTTCCGTTCTTGCCGATGCTGCCCTTGCAGATCCTCGTGCAGAACCTGCTTTACGACCTGTCGCAGCTCTCGATTCCATTCGACCGCATGGACGACGAATATCTGCGCCAGCCGCGCAAGTGGGACGCGGGCGACATCGGTCGCTTCATGGTGTGGATCGGCCCGGTCAGTTCGGTGTTCGACATCACCACGTTCTGGCTGATGTGGCACGTGTTCGGCGCCAACGGCCCTGAGCACCAGTCGCTGTTCCAGTCGGGTTGGTTCATCGAAGGTCTGCTCTCGCAGACCCTCGTGGTGCACATGATCCGCACGCGGCGCATTCCGTTCCTGCGCAGCATGGCGTCGGCGCCGGTGCTGGCGCTCACGGGCGCGATCATGGTGGTGGGCATGCTCATTCCGTTCAGCACGCTGGGTGCGCGCATCGGCATGCAGCCGTTGCCGGGCATCTATTTCGCCTGGCTGGCGCTGACGCTGGTGAGCTACTGCATCCTGACCCAGGTAATGAAGACGATCTACATCCGGCGTTACGGCCGCTGGCTGTAACGCGGGAAGGTGCGACATTCGGGCAGGGACGGCGACGACGCGTTGCCGTTCCTACCCCTCGCCAGGCGCGATCGCCACAGGCCCGAACGGGCAGCGCGGGACATACGCGCTGAGGCCACGAGCGTTTCATAGGTGCTCCCCAACCACGGAGTCACCACGATGCTTCGATCCACCTTGGCCGCTGCGCTTTTCGTTCTCCCGGCCGCTGCTTTCGCACAACCGACCACGACCACCGATCCGGCCCCGGCGCCCGTGCGCTACGTGGATGCCCTCGACTGGCCGACCCGTGACGCCGGCACGGCGTCGTTCGGCGAGGCCGAAGACCGTCTCAACATGGCCTTCGATCGTCTCTGCGGCGACACATTCTGCGAAGGCGATTACTCCAACCTGACGCCGCTGCAGCTCAGCTGCTCGGTGGACGCTACCAAGGCCACGCTGAAGCAGTGCCTGTGGGTGTTTGCCGGCAGCCATGCCTCCGTGAACCCGAAGTCGGGCGCCGTGCAGGCCACGGCCAAGCTGTTCAAGTGCAAGCTGCTGCTGGCGAAGGACACGCCGGTGGATGCGTTCTACGAGGTCATGACCGGCGGCGATCCGCTCAACGACAAGCTGCCCATGACCAATCACTCGGTCTACGACGGTCTGCTCGGCTGCCTGTGGTGATGTGAGTAAGGTGGCTTCCGCATCGCGCGGGAGCCACCATTTCACGGGGATCAGGGGCTCGCCATCCGGACAGGTGTCGCATGGTCCACGGCATCGATCTGTTCCGCTTCCTGCGGTCGTTCCTGCGGCGCTTCCTCGGGCATGGCGATCACGACGCGATCGCGACCGTTGGCCTTGCCCCGATAAAGCGCTTCGTCCGCCACGATCAACAGGCGGTCCAGGTCCGCGCCGTGCCGCAACGTGCAGGCGACGCCGAAGCTCGCCGTGACACGTGCTGTCGAAGGACCGCCGGCCGGTGGTGCAGCGATGGCCGAACGGATCATCTCGGCGCGCTTGGCACCGCTCGCCTCATCGGTGAAGGGCAGCAGGATCGCGAATTCCTCACCGCCGAGGCGGCCGAAGACGTCGTGCTGGAGCAGGTGATCGCGGCATTCCGCCACCACACGAAGAAGGACCCAGTCGCCTTCCGAATGCCCGTAGGTGTCGTTGACGAGCTTGAAGTGGTCGAGGTCGAACAGGATGAGGCACGAGGGTGTCCCGTTCCTTCCCGCCGCCTGCAAGGCTTGCGTGGCTTCATCGACGAAGTGCTGGCGGTTGCAGATGCCGGTGAGGCTGTCGCGCCGGGCCATGCGCATGAATCGAAGCTGCGCGCGCTTGGTACGAACCAGCCATAGCGCAATGGCGGCAAGAACGGTGAGCAGCAGTGCGATATACAGGCGACTGGTCTCCATGGCGCGCCGATCGACTTCGCGCTGCAGGTGCAGGATCTGGTTCTGCCGGTCCAGTGCATCGGCTTCCATGCGGCTGGACGCCACCTGTTGCTTCACCACCTGGTAGGCGATGGCGCGTGCGGTCACGTCATTCAGATAGCCCTTGTCGACCTGCATGTAGCGTTCGAGCCACTGCGTGGCCATCTGGAAGTCGCCGTGGCGTCGCGCCACGAGGTACAGCGTATGCAGGGCACTTGCGAGAGGCTCGGAGTACTCGCCCGGCACCGCGCTGTCGACAGCCGCATGCGCGTACTTCTCTGCGGCTTCCACCTCGCCCAGTTCCCAGTGTCCGCGCGCGAGTAGCGACTCGACCTGCGACGTCAGACTTGGATATTGATCGTGCAATACCGACGCGTAGTGCTTCTCCAGCAGCGACACCGCGTCCTGTGGTCGGCCGTCGGCGATCGCGCTCTCTGCCACGTCGGTGCGCAAGGCATTGGCGATGAGCTTCTCGCCAGCCGCCTCGCAGTCGGCGACGCCCTGCACGTAGCGCGGATCGCTGCCGACGATACGCTTGCCACGATACAGCGCATGCAACTTGATATACGTGCCCTTGCACGCACTCGCGTTGGCGGGCGTGTTCTGGATCATCCGTTCGGCATAGTCGGCGGCCAGGTCGTACTGGCCGGCCGTGGTCAACATCTGCGCCGCCTCGCCAAGCCCTTGCAGCAACGCCTGCGGGTCATTCACGTCCGGCAGTGTGTCCGTCAGTTCGCTGAGGCGCGAGAACGCATCCTGATAGCGATGGCCGATGCCCAGGATGTTGATCAGCGTGGCCGTGGCGCGGAAACGCAGGGTCTTGTCCGACGAACTGCCGACGACGGATTCCAGCAAGGGAATGGCCGCCTCGTAATCGCCGGCATAGGCCACCTGCCACGCTTCGAGATAGTGCAGATGCTCCCGTTGCTTTTCCGTCAGCGACGCCGCGTCCTGGCTCAACCGTGCCAGTGTCGTGACAAAAGCCGAATGGTCCGAGGTCTTGGTCGCATCCGCCTGGGCGAGGGTGGTCGTCGCATCCTCGCCCGGCTTCAACTGGGCCACAGCCATGCTGGCGTACGACGCCAGCAACAACGCCACCGCACACAGCGAGAGCCGGTGGCGAATGTGGCCCACGAACCTCATCTCACGCCTAGGCGCTGTGCGCGAGCGCGGACTTTTCCGCACCGTCGTTGTCCGGCGCTTCTTTCTTCTCCTTCTCCTGCTCCTGGTTCGGATCTTCCTTCTCACGGTCGAGCTGGATGCTGTAGTAAGTGCCCGGCGCCACGCGTTCGCGCAGCGTGTCTTCGTCAGCCGCGAGAATGGCGGCGGCGAGTTCACCGTCGACGTTCGCCTCGGCAAGTTCGCGTGCCAGTGCTTCGGTCCCCGCGTCGCGGAGGTCGGCCTCGGCGCCCATGCGCGCCAGGAAATCGATTACGTTCGACATGTCTTCCCCTATTGGATGACGCCGGAACACCTCCCCAGGTGACCATGCGCGCGCCGATCATAGCGCGCCCGCGGGCTCGGTCCGTTAAGGCGCTTCCGATGCTGCAAATTCGGCCAGACGCGCGCGTATGGCGAGGTCGGGTTCCAGCGGCGTGCAGGGGGGGATCGCCAGCGTATCCGGCATGCCGAGCGAGGCGTCCTGCACACTGCCGAGTGGCATGCGTTCGATCCGCGGCGTCTGGAAGGGCAGGGTGGCGGCGCGGTAGATCACCACCTCGTGGGTGGGCGGGTAATGGCGACTCAGGACCTCGACCAGCACGGCGAGACGCCGGGGCTCGGTGTCGAAGCGTCCGCCGCTCAGGTCGCCGGCAATGCCGACCTGCCAGAGCACCAGCCATGCGGAGGTATCGACCGAGCGCCGATACAGCATGAACTGGGTGGCTTCGAAGTGCTGGCAGCCCGTTCGGCCGGGGTCCAGGCCAAGGTCCGCGTAGAGGCAGTCCTCGGACGAGATGCCCGGCTCCATCCGCGCCACATAGCCCTCCGCGCGTGCTCGCGCTACCGCCTCGTGCGGTGCCTGCGCGAAGACGCCGGGATGACCATAGAACACGCCGCACACGCGTCGTCCTGCGCGCACCTCGGTCAGCATCGCCTCGACCATGTCCCGGTATGTCGCCTGCCGTGGCTTCGCCTCGGCGTAGAACGGCTGAAGACTGCGAACGTCGGGGTGCAGACGGCGTACCCACTGTTCCACGACGCCATCGGATACTCCGGCGAAGACCACGTCTGCCGCCGTGATCTGGCTCCGCGCGATCGGCGTCAGGTGCGAGCCGAGCGTCATGCCCAGGCCCACGCATGTCAGCGTGCCGGCGGTCGTTGCCGTCATGGTGTTCTCCCCCTTGGTTCTCAGCCGCGATGGTAGCGCTCGCCGGAGGCCGCCGCCCGGAAAACGCCATGCCTCGGACACGGATGGCGCAGGGGATGAGCGCAGCATGGCCCGACCGTCCACAGGGGGAGCAGGTTCCATCATGCAGCGTACGCCCGGTCTCGATACCTTGCGCGCCATCGCCATCGTCTGGGTGATGCTATTCCACAGCTATCTGCTCGGCGGCCTGGGTACCGGCTTTGCGACGCTCGAACACGCTGGGTGGATGGGCGTCGATCTCTTCTTCGTGCTCAGCGGTTACCTGATCGGCTCGCAGGTGCTGCGTTCGCTGCATGCCACCGGCACGCTGGACCTTGGCGACTTCTATCGGCGTCGCGCCGTACGCATTCTACCGGCGTTCTTTGTCGTACTCGCCATCTATGTGGCCTTGCCGGGATGGCGCGAGACGCCGGGCATGCAACCGCTGTGGCAGTTCCCGACCTTCACCTTCAACCTGCTGTTCGACAACCCGGAAAACTACGCCTTCTCGCACGTGTGGTCGCTGTGCGTGGAAGAGCATTTCTACCTCGTGTTCCCTCTGCTTGCCCTGGTGCTCGCACGCCGTGCGTCGGTCGGCGCGTTCGTGGCGATCTGTCTCGCCGTTGTGGTGGGTGGCATGCTCCTGCGTGCCTGGCTCTGGTCGAGCCAACTGGCCCCCGCGCTGGTGGGTGACGGCGACGGTGCCGGCCTGCCTTACCTGCGTTATCTCTACTACCCGACATGGTCGCGCCTCGATGGGCTCGTGGCCGGTGTGGCACTCGCAGCGACGGGTGTCTTCCGGCCCGCCATGATCGCGCGCCTTCGCGCGCACGCGACGGCGCTGCTTGCGTGCGGTCTGCTGGTGCTCGGCGCCATGCTCGTTCTGTTCGACGGCGCGCGCATGGACTTCTGGCCGTGCGTGGTCGGCTATCCCGCACTCGCCCTTGGCATGGCGTTGCTTGTGGCAGCGGCCAGTGGCGATACGTGGCTGGCGCGCCTGGAGGTGCCGGGTGCCGGGTGGCTTGCACGCGCCTCGTACAGCCTCTACCTGTGCCACAAGCTTGTCTTCACGCTCGTCCAGACGGCTTTGGACGGCCATCTGGCGGACTATCGCTTCCTGCGTTTCGCCATCTATGCCGTCGCGACACTCGCCGGAGGCGCCTTGCTGCACTACGCGATAGAGCGCCCGTTCCTGCGCTGGCGTGACCGTTTCGCGAAACGTTCCGCTACACTGTCGCCGCCCAAGGTGATCCGAGGCGGCAGCGCCGCGGATTGAAACGGGAATCCGGTGACGCGCGGTTCGACACATCGCGCCATTCCGGAGCTGCCCCCGCAACGGTAGGCGAGTAAACGGTCGGCATCGAAGCCACTGTGCCCTTGAGGCATGGGAAGGCGCCGCCCCGCAGGCATGGCCTGCGCTCGTGAGCCCGGAGACCGGCCTCGTGGTACACCGGACAGGCGGAGGGCCATGTCGTGGGTGGCCGTCGAGTTCTGCCGCCGGCAATCCCCACCTATCCCTGCACTTGTCCCCGCCATCATGCCGCGCGGGTTGGCGCGGTTCGCAGGGAGTCATCACGTGTCGTTTCGTTTCCGCCGCCTCGCGCTTGCCATCGCGGTAGCTTTCGTCGTGCCTGCCGTCGCCGTTGCCGACGAGGCCTCCACCGATCTCGACCAGGTCGTCGTCACCGCCAGCCGCACCGATCAGGGACTCACCCAGGTGCTTGCTGCGTCGACCGTCATCGACCGTGCGGAGATCGAGCAGCGCCAGCCGCGCTCGCTCGCCGATCTGTTGCGCGGCACGCCCGGCGTCTCCATCGCCAACAACGGCGGTCCCGGCAAGGCCACATCGGTGTTCATGCGCGGCACCGAAGCCGATCACGTGCTCGTGCTGGTGGATGGCGTGCGGGTGGGCTCGGTCACGTCCGGCACGGCTGCCTTCCAGGACATTCCCGTCGATCAGATCGAGCGGATCGAAATCGTGCGCGGCCCTTACTCCAGTCTCTACGGCTCCGATGCGCTCGGTGGCGTCATCCAGATCTTCACCCGTCACCCGCAAGGCAGCTTCGTACCGCAGGCATCGATTGGCGTGGGCAGCGACAACACGTTGCGTGGCGCGGTCGGCTTTGCCGGTCGCGGTGCCAACGGCTGGTATGCAGTCGAGGCCAATCACGACCAGACCGATGGCATCAATGCATGCCGCGGCAGGCCCAGCCCCGGCGGTGGCGGTTGCTTCACCTACGAGCCGGATCGCGACGGTTATCGCAACAATGCGCTGTCGCTCAAGGGCGGCTGGCGCTTCGACGAACAATGGGATGCTGACGCCAATGCCACGCGCAGTGAAGGCCGCAATCACTACGACGGCACCAACAGCAACTTCGCCGCGTCGGCCACGCAGGTGCTCGGCGGCCGCGTGCGCTACAAGCCCGCGCAGGACGTGCTGTTGACGGCAAGCCTCGGGCGCAGCGAAGACCTTTCCACCGACGAGAAGGACGGTGTCTACGCCGATACCTTCAACACGCACCGCGATCTCGCCTCGATCCAGGCCGATCTCGGCCGCATCGGCGGTGCCATGGGCCTTACGACGGTGGGCTTCGACTGGCAGCGCGACCGCGTCGTTGGCAGCACCGACTATCTCGTCGATGCGCGGCGCAACCATGCTCTGTTCGCGCAGTGGCAACAGGAGTTCGGCGCAAACTCGATCCAGGCGAGCCTCCGCCGCGACGAGAACAGCCAGTTCGGCGGCAAGACCACGGGCAGTTTGCAATACGGCTACGCGCTGACGAACACCTTGCAGGTGACCGGCAGCTACGGCACGGCATTCAAGGCCCCCACGTTCAACGATCTCTACTATCCCGACTACGGCAACCCCGATCTGCGTCCCGAAACCTCGCGCAACGTCGAATTGGGCCTGCGCGGCACGCCGGGCTGGGGGCATTGGTCGATCAACGCGTTCCAGAACCGCATCGATCACCTCATCGTGTTCGACGCGAGCCTTACGGGGCCGCTGTTCCCCTTCGGTGGTGCGAACAACGTCGATCGCTCGCGCATCCGTGGCGTGGAACTCGCTGGCGACACGACGCTGGGCGACTGGCGGCTCGCGGGCAATGCCACGTGGTTGCAGCCCGAGGACGATAGCGATGATGCGAATCACGGCAACCTTCTGCCGCGTCGCGCGCGCCGCACGGCACGGGTGGACGTCGATCGCTCGGTCGGTGCGCTGAGCGTCGGGGCGAGCGTGTTCACCTCCGGGTATCGCTACGACGACACGAGCAACCTGCACCGGCTCGGCGGCTACACGCTCACCGATCTTCGCCTGGCGTATGCGTTTGCGACGGCCTGGAAGGTCGAGCTGTCCGCAAACAACGTGTTCGATCGCCATTACGAGACCGCCCGCTACTTCAACCAGCCTGGCCGTAACTGGCTGCTCACGCTGCGCTACCAACCCCGTTCGTAATCCTCCATGCCACTGCGAGGTTCCACCATGAAACCGCTGTCCCGCCCGATGTTCGCGGCCGTTGCCGCTCTGTTCGCCGTGGTCATGATCGGCACGCGCTTCCATCACTTCGGCGATGCGTTGCACTTGCCCGACGCATCGATGGCACTGTTCTTTCTCGGTGGCATCTATCTGCGCAAGCACCTGGCCTTCGTCGCCTTCGTCGTGCTTTCCGTTTTGGTGGACTGGTATTCGGTGAGCTATGCAGGTGTCAGCGACTTCTGCATTACCGTGGCCTATGCATTCATGCCGCTGGCCTACGCGGTGCTCTGGTACGCAGGCCGCCTGCTGGCGCCTCGCTACGACGGTTCGCTGCGCTCGCACGCGCTGGTGTTCGCTGGGCTGCTGGTGAGTGCAACGCTGTCTTATGCAGTCTCCAACGGTGCCTTCTACTGGCTCGGTGGGCGCTATACGGCACCGCACATGGCGGAGTACGTCCAGCGCTTCGCTCAGTGGGCACCGCTGTTCGTGCGTGCGGCAGCCGGGTATGTGCTGGTGGCTCAGGTGATCCAGGCACTCGTGTTCCGCTTCGTGCCCGGTCAGCGTGGGCAGCGTACGGCGCAGGCATGAACGAGACGACGCCCTGGGCCGCCATGGACGACGAGGCGCGCCACCGCGACCGCATGCGCCGCAAGAAGGAGCTGATCGATCGCCGCATCGCACGTGCGACGATCGATCGCGGCGTCCTTGTGGTGAACACCGGCAATGGCAAAGGCAAGAGCTCGTCGGGCTTCGGCATGCTGGCGCGATCGCTCGGGCACGGGTTCCGCTGCGGCGTGGTGCAATTCATCAAGGGCAGTTTTTCGACGGGCGAGGAAGCCTTCTTCCGCGTGTTCGAAGATGGCCCCTTGAGCTATCACGTGATGGGCGAGGGCTATACGTGGGAGACCCAGGACAAGGCGCGCGACATCGCCGCCGCTATGGCGGCCTGGGAAGTCGCGGAGGGCATGTTGAGCGATGCGAGCATGGATTTCGTGCTGCTGGACGAGTTGAACATCGCCTTGGTGAAGGGCTATGTCCCGCTCGATCGCGTGCTGGCGGTACTCCTCGCGAGACCGTCGCAGCAGCACGTGGTCATCACGGGGCGCGGTGCGCCGGATGAACTGATCGCGCTGGCCGATACCGTGACGGAGATGCGCGTGATCAAGCACGCGTATCAAGCGGGTATCCGTGCGCAGAAGGGGATCGAGCTATGAGTCGCCACTGCCCCGCGCTGTTCGTGTCCGCGCCGGCCTCCGGGCAGGGCAAGACCAGCGTCACTGCTGCCCTGGCACGCGCGCATGCACGTCAGGGCAAGCGGGTGCGGGTGTTCAAGACGGGCCCCGACTTCCTCGATCCCACCATCCTGGCGCGCGCCAGTGGCGAGCCCGTGTATCAATTGGACCCCTGGATGGGCGGGGACGATGACGTGCGTGCGCGCCTGTACGAGGCCGCCGGTGATGCCGACCTGATTCTGGTCGAAGGCGTGATGGGTCTCTTCGACGGTTCGCCGTCGAGCGCGGATCTCGCCATCGCGTTCGGTCTGCCAGTTCTCGCGGTGATCGACGGTAGCGCCATGGCGCAGACCTTCGGGGCGCTGGCACACGGACTGGCGACGTATCGACCGTCACTTCGCCTGAGCGGCGTGCTCGCCAATCGCGTCGGCAGTCCGTATCACGCCGGCTTGCTGCGGGACAGCTTGCCTGCCGATATCGACTGGTACGGCGCGTTGCCGCGTGATGCCGCGTTGACCTTGCCGGAACGTCACCTCGGCCTCGTGGCGGCCGCGGAGCTGGACGACCTCGACGCCCGGCTGGATGCGTTGGCCGATGTCTGGGAGGCGCAGGATCGTGTCGCGCTTCCGCCACCCGTGACCTTCGATGACGTCGCGCTGCCGGCATCGCGCGTGCGTCTCGATGGGGTGCGCATCGCGGTCGCGCAGGATGCGGCGTTTGCCTTTCTGTATCCGGCGAACATCGATTTGCTCCGCGAGGCCGGTGCGGAGCTGCTCTTCTTCTCGCCGCTCGCGGGCGATCCGTTGCCGGCGTGCGACGCGGTCTGGTTGCCGGGCGGCTACCCGGAACTGCACATCGACACATTGGCGGCACGCGACGATCTTCGACGCGATCTTCGCGCACACGTGGACGCCGGCCGGCCACTGCTCGCCGAATGCGGCGGTCTGCTCTACGCGTTGGATCGGCTTGCGGATCGCGAGGGGCATACCGGCACGATGGCCGGACTGCTCGAAGGACACGCGACGATGCAGCCCCGGCTCGCCGCACTGGGCATGCAGGAGGCAGCGCTTCCGGAGGGAGTTCTGCGCGGACACTCGTTCCACTATGCGCAGGCGAGCATCGGCAGCGATGCGTTGGCAACCGCACACAACCCGCATGGTGGGCCCACGGCGGAGCGCATTTATCGACGCGGCCGCATGACCGCGAGTTTCGTGCATTTCTATTTCCCGTCGCAGCCGGACGCGGCGGTGCGCCTGTTCCTGCCATGACGTTCGCGCTCACGCTGTTCGCGGCCTGCCTGCTGGATGCGTCGCTCGGCGAGCCGCGGCGCTATCACCCGTTGGTTGGGTTCGGTCGGTGGGCGAGTGCCGTGGAACGGTGGCTGCATGCGGACAACCGCTGGGCCGGCATCGTCGCCTGGGCGGTGGCGGTACTTCCGGCGGTCGTGCTGTTGTGGAGCGTTCGCCGAGTTGTTCCGTTCCCGGTGACGTGTGCCATCGACGTCCTCGTGCTCTACTTCGCGCTCGGCCGCCGCAGCCTCGGCGAGCATGCGCGACCCGTTGCCGATGCCCTGGACGAGGGCGATCTCACGACGGCGCGCCTCGCCGTCGGGCGGATGGTCAGTCGCGATACCGAGGTGCTCGACGCGTCACAAGTCGCCGCGGCAGCCACGGAATCGGTGCTCGAAAACGGGCATGACGCCGTGTTCGGTGCCTTGTTCTGGTTCGTGCTGCTCGGTGCGCCCGGCGCCTTGTTGTTTCGTCTCGCGAATACGCTCGATGCCATGTGGGGCTACCGCACGCCGCGCTACGGGCGTTTCGGCAGCGCGGCGGCACGCATCGACGACGTGCTCGGGTTTGTCCCCGCGCGGCTGACCGCATTCACTTATGCCTCCCTTGGCCATTTCGTCACGGCATGGCGTTGCTGGCGCACGCAGGCCCCCATCTGGGACAGCCCGAATGCGGGCCCCGTGATGGCGGCGGGGGCGGGCGCCTTGCGCACGCAGCTTGGCGGCGCGGCGCCCTATCACGGCCAGTGGGAAGAGCGCCCGATCCTTGGCGAGGGCGATGCACCGGATGCGCAGACGATTCGCCGCGCATTGCGCCTCGTGGATCGCGGCACGATCGCCTGGCTCGTGGTCGCGTCGCTGGGCGGGATGGCTGCGCATGCTTGAGCACGGTGGTCGACTCG
>Ga0209437_100864_pt1 | contig 12788 bp, 10 predicted proteins | sample AraplaL_Cvi_mTSA_FD_184266 | JGI IMG/M metagenome (GOLD analysis project Ga0209437, IMG submission 184266) | Arabidopsis root microbial communities from the University of North Carolina, USA - plate scrape CL_Cvi_mTSA (SPAdes) (version 2) | ecosystem: Host-associated > Plants > Roots > Endosphere...
GCACTCGATGGCGACATCCTCAACGGCACGGGCGGCGGCATGGGCGGTGTCTTTCTGATGCCGTCGAAGGTGGCGCGAGTCGAGGCGGGCAGGGACATCGTCGACCTCGCGTATGTCGGGCAGCAGGTACACGGCTCCGATATCTCCGTGATCCGCGCGGGTCGCGACATTTACGATACGCCGCTCTCCGTCAGGTTCCTTCAGACGGGCGGCGTCGAGGAACCCTGGTCCATCCTGCCAGTGATACTGCAGGGCGGTTCGGGATATCTCAGCGTGGAAGCCGGGCGGGACCTGGGCCGCTTTGCGTCGCAGACGGAGTTCTATGCCCTTCCGAATACACGGTCCGCGACATACAAGACGTTACAGCAACCGGGTACCCCGTCGTTCATGACGGGAATCGACTCGACGGGCAACACGCTCAATCCGTTCCTCGGGCCGGATGGCGCATCGATATACGCCGCATTCGGCGTCGGCCCCGGTATCGACCAGGCCGCGTTCATCGCGACTTACGTCGACCCCACCGCGAGCAGGCCTGCTGGACTGGACGACGGTGCTGCCTCGCTCGTGGCATTTGTCGAAAGCTACGACGCGGGCCTTGGCCTGGATACCGGCCTGATCGCGGACGCGGTCAAGCCGAGCTATTCCGTGGAACAGGCCTGGGCACGATTCCAGCAGCTTCCAGACGATGCCAAGGCCCTGTTCACCCGGGACTCGCTGTTCCGCATCCTCGCGCAGGTGGGTAAGGACTATAACGACGACGCCAGCCCCTTCAAGGGACAGTATGCAAGGGGTTATGCCGCCATCAATACGCTATTCCCGGTATCGCTCGGTTACACGGCGAACGGCCTCGATGGCGGAAGCAACGGTGCGCAGGCGCGGGTATCGACAGGTGACCTGGACATGCGCGGCAGCACGATCCAGACCCAGCGCGGAGGCAACGTGTCGATTCTCGGACCCGGTGGCGATGCGCTTCTCGGCGGCACGTCCGCGCCGCCTCCGGCGACCGATTCCGCGGGCAATGTTCTCGACGGTCCCAACACGCAAGGTGTACTCACCTTGCGCCAGGGCGGTATTTCCATGTTCACCGACGGCAGTACGTTACTCGCGCAAAGCCGCGTGTTCACGGAGCAGGGCGGCGATGTCACGATCTGGAGTTCCAACGGCGACATCAATGCCGGCAAGGGTGCCAAGACCACCAGCGAAATTCCGCCGGTGAGCTATCTCTGCACGACCGATGCCTGGTGTTTTCAGAACCCCGCCGGTCAGGTGAGTGGCGCCGGCATCGCCACTTTGCAGACGGTTGCGGGTGCGCCGGAAGGCGCGGTCTATCTGATGGCGCCGCGCGGTACGGTGGATGCGGGCGACGCAGGCATCCGCGTGTCGGGCAACCTCGTCATCGCTGCCGCACATGTGGCCAATGCCGACAACGTCCAGGTGAAGGGCGACGCCGTGGGTTTGCCGGTGGTGCAGAGCGTGAACGTCGGTGCACTCAACGCCGCCAGTTCCGCAGCGAGCGCGGCGACGAAGGCAGCGGAAGACGTCGCACGTCAACAGCAGGCCGATGCGCGCGATCGTCAGCCGTCGGTGATCTCGGTACAAGTGCTTGGCGACAATCCCAGCGCCAGTGTCGATTCGGCACGCAACGGCGCGTATGACCCGTCGAGCCCTGTGCAGGTCATGCGTCGTGGCAGCGCCAACGATCAGCTCACGCCGGCAGAGCGAGCGCGACTCACGCAGTGACGATGTGCCGTGTCGCGATGCACATGGATCGTGCGTCGCGCATCACATTTTGTGATGCTTTGTCACGATGCATGTCATGTGCATGAGCAAATGCGGCACGACGTCAAGATCGTCATGTAGATGGCATGTTCGAGGACATGCAAACGTCATTCGCAGGACAATAAAAAAGCGAATAGTCGTCTGGCCTCCAGATGGAGGTCTATCGACTAGGGGTAACACCATGTACAAGCGTCACGTTATGGGGAACACCCGCACGAAGATCATCGCGGGTGCCGTGCTGCTGGCCGTCGGCTTCGCCGCTGCTGGCTCGGCGATGAGCACGGACGTCTTTGGCGGCGGCGCCACGCTGCCGGCCGGTGCTTATGTCGGCTTCAATTTCAACGGCGTCACGCCCTCGGCGAAGTTGTCGACGAACGCCACCACCAACAACCTCGATCCGTCGGCGCCCGCGCCGGTTGGCGTCGCCGCCAACTCGCTGTTCGGTGCCTGGGCGGCCTCTTCGAGCAACCACGTGTCGTACTGCCAGACCGGCAGCGGCAACGGCAAGAAGATCTTCGACAACACCGACGGTGCGTCGCCGACTGCCCACCCGCTGAGCGGCACGGATTTCTGCAACGGCAACGCCTTCACGCCGGTGCAGGGTGGATTCGGTGCGTCGCTGTCCACCACTGTCAATCCGCATTTCGCAGGTAGCGATGCGCCGATGTCGCAGACGGAATTCGGCTGGTTCACTTCGCCGGGCAACAAGGCCACCAAGTACACCCAGCCGGTGCAGTTCCCGGCCGTGGTGGGTTCGATCGCCATCGTCATCAACAACTCCGCCATCACCTCGCCGGTGAACCTCACCGACTCGCAGGTCTGCCAGGTGTTCAACGGCCAGGCGACCAAGTTCAGCCAGCTCGGCCTGCCGGTTCCTTCGTCGGGCGATGACTTCAAGGTCGTCTTCCGTTCGGACGGCAGCGGCACCACGTTCTCCCTGGCGAACCACCTGGCCGCCGTGTGCGGTGCCGTCGGCTCCGCGCACTTCATCGCCGACCAGGCCTTCACCACCGTCAACAGCCTGTTCTTCCCGAGCGGCCTGCCGTCGCGTTACGTCGGCGCCAGCGGCAACCCGGCTGTCGTTGCTGCGGTCGCGTCGAACGCCAGCTCCATCGGCTACGCCGAAGCGGCGAACTTCAAGAACATCTCCGCTGCCAACCCGCAGGTCTCGTACGCCACCGTCAACGGTTTCGACCCGTTCTCCAACCTGCCCAATGCCATCACGCTCGCCACGGTCAACGATCGCGGCATCACGGGTGTGGATTCCAACGGCCGTCCGGTCACCGGCACGCTCTCGCCGATCGTGCAGGCGGGTTGCATGAACCTCGTCGAGCCGTCGACCTACGCGACCAGCACCACGCGTTACCCGATCGTGGCCGTGTCCTACCTGGTCGCCAACAACACCGGTAACGGTGCCGATACGGCTGCCGTGCAGGGCCTCATCGGTTCGGCCTACGGTTCGCACACGGGCGTGACGACCATCGGTACCGGCACGGGCTACGCCTTCGCCACCGTCACCCCGACGGTGTCGGCCAAGGTCAGCACCTGCATCAAGAGCTGATAGCGCATACCAAACGATTCACGGAAGAACAGAGGAGGGGCTTTCGAGCCCTTCCTTTTTTTCATGCAGGCATGCGCCGTATCGGCAAACCAGGCGTCGCGTCATCGAGTCGACATGCTCTCGTGCCTAAGCTCCGAGCGACGAGGAGGAACGCCGTGCGACGGAATGATCGGGGATTCAGTCTGCTGGAAGCGCTCGCCGCGATGCTTCTGTTGGCGCTCTGCTTCGGTGCGCTGATGCACGCGGCGGGTGCCTCGATGGCCCTCGGCCTCCGTTCGGAAGGCTATACGCAGGCGTCGCTCTGGGCCAGTGGTTTGCTCGACCGGGTTTTCGTCGCTGACTTTCCCACGGAGGGAGTCCACCGAGGTGACTTCGACGACGAGTATCACTGGACCATGCGGGTTTCTTCGCCTCTTGAAGAAGCCGCCGTGCGCACGTCGACGCCGCTGCATCTTTATCGCGTGGAACTTACCGTCGAATGGAAGGAGGGGGGCCGACCCGTCTCGGCGCGCTTCGTGACCTTGCGCACCGTTTCGACGCGTCCCGCAGACACGCCGGCGCCGGCAGTGCAGGGGGATGCATGAAGAAATCTCGCGGCTTCAGCCTGATGGAGACGATCGCAGCGCTGGCCTTGCTCGCGTTGCTGTTGCTCGGCGTCACGGCGGCATTGCAGACGCTGACCCGTTCGACACGCGCCGGTATGGCGCGAAGCCAACGGCTCGATGAGGTGCGTGCGGCGCAGGGCTACCTCCGTCATGCGCTGGCAAATGCGATGCCCTATCCGTGGAGTCTGGCGCACGACCGCAGCATGATCGTCTTCCAGGGCGATGCGAGCGAATTGGTCTTTGTCGCCCCCGGCCCCGGATATCTCGCCGCGAGCGGCCTGCAATTGCAGAAGCTCCAGATCATCGGGGACGGTGATCAGCGCCGTCTCGAAGCGGCGTTCGCACCGTTGGCGTTGCGCGGTGGCTCGCCGATCGTGCCGGCCGATCCCGAGATGCTGGTGTCCGACGTGGTCTCCGGACGTTTCGTCTACAACGGCATGGACGATCAAGGGCATCTGTTGGGTTGGCAGGAGCGCTGGCCGTACGCGACGCGCTTGCCGACGATGGTCGGCGTGGAACTCGTGCTCAAGGGCGGCGTGCGCTGGCCGGTGCTGGCCGTGCCGTTGCGCATGGACCCGCGCGCGGTCAATGGGCGCGAAGGGTTGGCGCGATTGACCACCTTCGCCAAGCCATGAACGTCGTGGGGCTCGCGAGGCATGCACCAGCGCAACGCGGTGTCGCCTTGCTCGTGGTGCTATGGGGTTGCACGCTCGCGGCGATCACGCTGGGCGCATTGGCGACCAACGCGCGCATCGAGAGCCTGCAGGCGCGGACACAGTCGCTGCGTACCCAGGCCTTCTATGCAGCCGAAGCGGGCATCGACGTGGCGGTCTTTCACCTGAGTGACGCCGATGGGGATCGACGCTGGCAGCCCGACTGGCAGAGTCATGCCATGCGCGTCGGCGATGCCGACGTGTCGGTGTCCGTGTCGGCGGAAGAGGGGAAGCTCAATCTCAATCTGGCGACGCCGGAGCAGATTACCGATCTGCTGCGCGCCGCAGGCGTCGACGAAGAACGTATCGGACCGGCGGCCAAGGCGATCGGTGCGTGGGGCGACCCGGGCGAGGCCAAGGACACCGCGCTGCTGCTGCGAGGCGGCTTTACGAGCCTTGAGGAACTGCGCCGCGTGCCGGGCCTCGCTTCCGACATCGTCGACCGAATCGAGCCCGCGTTGACGCTTTGGACCGTCCAGCAGCCCAATCTTGCCTATGCCTCGCCTGTCGTCGTCGCCGCGGTGACGGGCGCGGACGCCGCAGCGGCGCGTGCCTATGTGGATCGTGTGAGCCGTACGCCCATGGGCGTGCTTCTGCTTCCACCGTTGCCTGGCACGAAGCCAGGCGATGCGTCACGCAGTCCCGTGGCGGCCTTCAACATCGTCGCCACGGCGACCTTGAAGGACGGACAGGCGGTCACGCTGGACGTGGTGCTTTTCCTGAAGAACGAACCGGGTGATCCCGCTGCGTATCGCGTCGTGCGATGGCGCGAGCGTTCCAGCGCAGGTCGCGGTTGATCCGACGCGCGATGCACACGCGTCGCTTTCTAGTGGTTGCAACCGCTGTGCAATATCCAACGTCACCGCTGCGGCAACGCACCGTCATGCCCGTGCGTTAGCGTCAAACCGCGCTTGCAGGCGATCCATGCGATCGAAGGCACGCTGTGTCGGAAGCGTCGCGGGGAGCGACCGCCGACAGTCCAGGCATCTTTCCTTCATCACGGCGCCCTTCGCGGTGCCGACGAACCCTATCGAGGTATGTCATGACGAACGAGAAGACGACGCTCAAGAGCCGCCTTAAGGTAAGCGGTTGGCTCGCGCCCGCAGCACGCTGCACCTTCCCCCTGTTGCTGGCGACCGCGGCGCTTCCTGCCATGGCCGCGAACCGTGTCTATGTAGCGAACCAGATCGACAACACGGTTTCCGTCATCGACGCGGCGAGCAACCAAGTGACCGCGACAGTGCCGGTGGGCACGTTTCCCGCGGGCGTGGCAGTCAGCCCGAGCGGCAAGCGTGTCTACGTCGCCAATGCGAACGACAACACGGTATCGGTGCTCGATGCGAATACGAACACGGCCGTTGCCCTGATTGCCGTGCCGTCGACGCCGGTTGCCGTCGTTGTCAGCCCGGACGGTGCAACGGTCTACGTGGCCAACGCCAACGATGGCTCGGTGTCCGTGATCGATGCGGCGACGTACAGCGTCGTCGCCTCCGTGCCGGTAGGCGCCGTCCCTTTCAGCATGGCGGTGAACCCGAGCGGCAGCCGTGTCTACGTGGGAAACAGCGGCGACAACACCGTTTCGGTGATCGACGCCCGCACGCGGAAGGTGGTCGCCTCGGTGCCGGTCGGTGCCACCCCGTTCGGCCTCGACGTGGGTCCGCTCGGTGCGCGCCTGTATGTGGCGAACGTCGCGTCCAACAACGTTTCGGTGATCGACACGTTTTCCAACAAGGTCGTGGCGACGCTGCAGGCAGGCAGCGGAGCCGACGCCGTGGCGACCAGCCCGATCGGACTTCCGCTGTACGTCTCCAACTTCGGTGACGGTACCGTCTCGGTGATCAACCCGCTCGACAAGAAGCTCCTGGCGACGGTTCCGGTGGGCAGCTCCCCGTCGTCGCTCACGGTCAGTGCGAAGTCGGGCCGTGTCTACGTCGCCAACGCCGACTCCAATACGGTGTCGGTGATCAATCCATTCACCAACAAGGTCATCGCGACCGTGCCGGTGGGCAGCGTGCCGTCCGCCATCGCCACCCAGCCGGAGTAACCGCAGGCCGGCCGTCCCCTATGGCCGGCCGGCTTCTCGGTTCATGCCCGCCGGATCCGTCGCCGGCCCTTGGGGTCTCGGGGCCATTGACACACACGCGGCGCTCACGGCGCGCGTCGCAGATTGCCGGATATGACCTGAGAGGGGGAACTCCGGTGATCCACGACCTGCGTACCTGGTCGAAAGTGCTGGAACTGATGCCCACGGCGATGTTCGTGCGGGATGCCTTGCACCGTTGGGTCTACGTGAACCGGATGGGCTGCGAGTATTTCGGCATCGCCTCCGCGGACGTCGTGGGGAAGCGCGACCTCGACCTCTTTCCACCCGACCAGGCGGCACGCTTCGCCGCGGGCGACGATGCGGTGCTGCGCGGCCACGAGGTGGTCGAAACCGAAGAAACGGTGGCCGACACCAGTGGGCGTCAGCGCACGCTGCTTACCCGCAAGAGCTGCATCGACCTGGACGGCGAGCCGCACGTACTGGCCTCCGTCACCGACATCACCGAATTGCGCGAATCCGAGGCGCACGTGCGCTGGCTGGCGTGCCATGACGCGCTCACCGGGCTTGCCAATCGGACGGCCTTGTTCAGCAAGCTCGACAAGGCCATTGCCCAGGCGGCCGGCGGCGGCAAACCGTCGGTGCTGTTCTACCTCGATCTCGATGGGTTCAAGCGCGTCAACGATACCTACGGTCATCTCGCAGGCGACGAACTGCTGGTGCAGTTCGGCGCGCGACTGCGTGGAGCCGTGCGCGCGGAAGATACCGTGGCGCGCATCGGCGGCGACGAGTTTGCCCTGCTGGTGGAGGAGGCCGAGGGCCTCGACGTCGAAGCGCTCGCCGAACACGTTCTCCTGCTCGCCAGCGAGCCGTTCGACGTCCCGGCCTATGCCGCGCTTCTGGGAACGTCGGTCGGCGTCGTACCGATCGACATCGACGCGGTCGCCGCCGGCGAGATGGCACGCAAGGCCGACAGCGCGCTCTACGAAGCCAAGAAGGCGCGCAATCGCTGGGTGCTTTACGATGATGCACTGGACGCCGCCATTGCGCACCGGCGAGAGGTGGAACTGGCGCTCAGGGAAACGTTGCATACCGGCGAAGGGTTCAGTTGCCACTATCAACCGCTGGTCCGTGCCAGCGATGGCAAGATCGTCGGCGTGGAGGCGTTGGCACGCTGGAACCATCCTCGGCTGGGCAGCGTACCGCCGGTGCAGTTCGTGGCGGTGGCGGAGGAGACGGGGCTGATCGGTCCACTCGGCGAGTGGGTGCTGCGCACGGCCTGCAAACGCATCGCGCCGATGGGCGACCTGTTTGTGGCGGTGAACGTCAGTGCCGTGCAACTGCGCGACGATCGGTTCGCGCGTGTGGTGCTCGGCGCCTTGACCGACGCCGGGCTGCCGCCCGAGCGACTGGAACTGGAAATTACCGAGACGGCCATCGTCAACGCGGACGCGGCTACCGTACGCCTGCTCAAACAACTGCGCCGCACCGGCGTACGCATTTCACTGGACGATTTCGGGACCGGCTATTCGAGCCTCACGCTGCTGAAGGACCTGGACGTGGACAAGGTGAAGATCGATCGCTCCTTCGTGCAGATGGCGCCCACGGCGGACGACTCCGCCGCGATCGTACGGGCGGTGTCGAACCTCGGCGCGGCGCTGGGCCTCTCGGTGGTGGCGGAAGGCGTGGAAACCGAGCAACAACTCGCCTTCCTGCGCGAGGCTGGCTGCGACGAATTGCAGGGTTACCTGTTTTCCGAGGCGGTGCCCGGCGAGGGGCTTGAGCGCGTCGTCGGTTTCCCGGCGGGCAAACCGGGTCAGTCGGTCGGGTAGGCGTCAGCCGGCATGGGCCAGGTGCGGCGAAGGTCCGGCATGCCGGGCACGCTGGTCGGCTGCGGCAACGGCAGCGGCATGCGTGTTCCGAGGATGCCACCGGTGGCGTCGCCAACGATGGCGATGACGCATCCGCCACTGTCCTTCGACGTGCCAAACGACAGCCGCCCCCAGGGCATCTGCATCACCAGATAGCGGTTGGGCAGCATGGACGGCGCGGCGGGCAGGTTCGTCTCGGAGCTGGGCGCGTGAAAGGCGTCGCCCACCTCGCCGCGCTGGAAGCACGGCCGCTGCTCGAGCTGTATGGAGGTGAAGCGAACCATGGGCACGTCACCCCCTTCATCCAGACCGCGCGCCTCGAAGGCGCTGACGCGGAAGCCATCGCGGGTGATGAACGGCGTGCTGCGCACGATCTGCGGCGGCGCGTCGGCCGTGGGATGCAGGCCGCCTGGGATCTTCCCTGCAAGCGAGTCCACGGCATTGGGCAAGGTGCCCATGGTGGCATTGATGATTTCCACCAGCGTCTTGTCGCTGCGCTGCACACTCGCGATCGCCGGCTCGGCGCCAGCGGGCACGGCCAGGACGGCGGCGAGCAGCGGGGCCAGGGAGCGGAGAAGGCGCATGAGTTCCGGGCAAGGGTGATCGGGGCGCTAGTTTGCACGAGTTCGACGATTCTTACCGGACGTTTGCGCGTTGTCTGGCGGAAAGACCCCCTGGACCTCGCCGTGACGCTCCGCCGTGAGGTCAATGACCTTGCGTGCGGAGCGTCACGCCCGGATATCGTCAGGTGAACGCACAATCCGGGCCCCCGATGACAGACCTTCGCTTCGACAACGCTTTCGTCCGCGAGCTTCCCGCCGACCCTGACACCACGAACGTACCGCGCCAAGTGGTCGGGGCGGCGTTCTCGTGGGTGGACCCGACCCCTGTGCCGGCCCCGCGCACCGTCGCGGTGGCCCAGGAGGTAGCGGCGATGCTCGGCGTGTCGTCGGAGGCGCCGGATTTTGCGGAAGTGTTCGCCGGCAACGTGCGCTGGCCGGGCATGACGGGCTACGCCATGACCTACGGTGGCCATCAGTTCGGGCACTGGGCGGGCCAGCTTGGCGACGGGCGCGCCATCGGCCTCGGCGAGGTGCTGACCGCGCGGCATGGCCGCCAGGAGCTGCAACTCAAGGGCGCCGGGCGCACGCCGTATTCCCGTGGCGCGGACGGCCGCGCCGTGATGCGTTCGTCGATCCGCGAGTTCCTGTGCAGCGAGGCCATGCACCACCTCGGCGTGCCGACCACCCGAGCGCTGGCGTTGGTGGCGACGGGCGAGCAGGTGGTGCGTGACGTGATGTACGACGGCAACCCCGCGCCGGAACCGGGTGCCATCGTCTGCCGGGTGGCGCCGTCCTTCCTCCGTTTCGGCTCGTTCGAACTCCCGTCATCGCGGGGCGACGTGGCGTTGCTGCGCCGCCTGGTGGACTTCACCATCGCCACCCATTACCCGGAAATCGCGACACTCCCGGCAGACGAGGGATACGCCGCGTTCTTCGCGGAAGTGTGCGAGCGCACCGCGCAGCTCATGGCGCACTGGATGCGGGTGGGCTTCGTGCATGGCGTGATGAACACGGACAACATGTCCATTCTCGGGCTCACCATCGATTACGGCCCCTACGGCTGGATCGACGATTTCGATCCGGACTGGACGCCGAACACGACCGATCGCACGCATCGCCGCTACCGCTTCGGCCAGCAGCCGCAGGTGGCGTACTGGAACCTGCAGCGTCTCGCCCAGGCCGTGTCGCCGTTGTTCGAGGACGTGGCGCCGTTGCAGGCCGGCCTGAATCGTTACGTCGAGGTGTTCCAGGCTACCGACGCGGCGTTTTCCGTGGCGAAACTGGGTCTGGCCCGGCCAGACGACGCCGACGAGGCGCTTGTCGCCGACCTGCGCGGTCTGCTGGCGGCGGGTGGCATGGACATGACGATCTTCTTCCGCGATCTGGCGACGCTGGACCTCCGCGCGCCGCACGTGGCTGCGGTGGATGCGGCGTTCTACGACGACGCGGGACGTGCTGCCGTGGCGGAACCCTTGCAGGCGTGGCTGCAGCGTTACGCGATGCGGGTGCGCGACGACGAATCGTCGACGAGCGAGCGCATCGCGCTCATGCATGCCGCCAACCCGCGCTACGTGCTGCGCAATTATCTCGCCCAGCAGGCGATCGACAGGGCCGAGCAGGGCGACGACGCCGGCATCCACGAGTTGCTGGACACTTTGCGCCATCCGTACGACGACCAACCGGGGCGAGAGCATCTGGCTGGGAAGCGCCCCGACTGGGCGCGCGAGCGCGTGGGTTGCTCGATGCTCTCGTGCAGCAGTTGATCGCTCAGGGCAGGGACAGCGGGTAGCTCACCCACGACCCGACTACGCCCGGCAAGGTCGCCAGGTGGCGCGCCTCGGCAACGAAATCGCGTCGCGGTATCTCGATGGCGCCCATGCTGAGCAGATGCGGATTGGTCACCTGCGCGTCCAGCAGGGGAAATCCCCACCCGTGCAGCAACTGACACAGCGCACCGAGCGCCGCCTTGGAGCCGCCGGTGCGCGCGCTGAACATGGACTCGCCGCAGAACAATCGCCCCACCGCCAGGCCATAGATGCCGCCCACGAGCGAGCCGCGGTCCCACACTTCCACGCTGTGCGCGTGGCCGCGGCGGTGCAGTTCTTCGTATGCCGCAATCATGCCTTCACCGATCCACGTACCCGGTTGACCGGCGCGGGGCGCGGCGCAGGCGCGCATCACGCGGCTGAACGAGGTGTCGGCCGTCACGCGCCAGTTGGACTGGCGCAGTTGCTTGCGCAGACTGCGGCTCACGTGCACGCCATCGGTGCGGAAGACGCAGCGCGGATCGGGGGACCACCAGAGAATCGGCTCGTCGGCGTTGAACCAGGGAAAGACGCCCTGGCTGTACGCCGCGAGCAGTCGTTCGGCCGATAGATCGCCGCCCCAGGCGAGCAGGCCGTTCGGGTCGGCGAGGGCGTTTTCCGGGTCCGGAAACCAGCCGATCCGCGTGCGGTGCAGTTGCGGTAGCTGGATCATCGGTCGGCGTACGGCGAATGCGCCATGAGTTCCTCGCGATAGGCCTCGCGATGCGCTGCTTCCTGCTCCAGCGCGTCGGCGACGGCGCGACGGAACCCTTCGTGAGCGATGTAGTGACGCGAGTGCGTCGGCGTGGGCAGAAAACCGCGCGCGAGCTTGTGCTCGCCCTGCGCGCCGGGCTCGAAGCGCGCAAGACCTTCGCGGATGGCGTAGTCGATGCCGCGGTAGTAGCAAAGCTCGAAGTGCAGGCCGGAAACTTCCACGCTGGCGCCCCAATAGCGGCCATACAGCGCCTCGCCGCTGCGCAGGAACAGCGCCATCGCGACGATGTCGTGACCGTCACGTGCGAGCGCCACCTGTACGTTCGAACCGAGGGTGTGGCCGAGGTACTGGAAGAACCGCGCCGTGAGCGCCGCGTGGTTGCCCTTCATGTCGAAAGTGAGCTCATAGAGCGCATGGATCTGCCGCCACTCGGCATCGGAGAATGCGTCGCCACCGCGCATCTCGAGGGTGAGCCCCGCTGCATGCGCATGGTTGCGTTCCTGGCGGATGTTCTTGCGCTTCTTGGCGGTCAGCGCCGCGAGAAAGGCATCGAAGTCGGCGTAGTTCCGGTTGTGCCAGTGGAACTGATAGTCGGAGCGGACGAGCCAACGATCGTCGAACGCATCGAGGTCGGCCTCGGCGAGAAAGTTGGCGTGGATGGACGATAGGCCCAGACGGTCCGCTTCGTCGATCAGCGTGGCCGTGAGGAGATTGCGCATGGCGCCCGCGTCCGGCCCGTCGCGCACCAACAGCCGCGGCCCGGGCACGGGCGAGTAGGGCGAGGCGACCAGCAGCTTCGGGTAGTAATCGCCCCCGGCGCGTTCCCAAGCCGCCGCCCAGCTCCAGTCGAAGACTAACTCGCCATGCGAGTTGCCTTTGAGGTACGTGGGAGCCGCGGCCACCAGGTGTTCGCCCTCGAACACGGCGAGGTGGTAGGGCTTCCAGCCGTAGTCTTCGCGCAGGCAGCCCTTGGCTTCCATGCCGTGCAGGAAGGCATGCGACACGAAGGGGTTGCCATCGGGCACAAGGGCGTCCCAGTCGGCGGCAGCGATGCCGTCGAGGCTGTCGAGGAAGCGGATCGCGGGCATGCGAGGCATGCCCCGCGCCGGGGCGCGGGGCAGAAGCGTCAGGCGAG
>Ga0209437_100867_pt1 | contig 12691 bp, 7 predicted proteins | sample AraplaL_Cvi_mTSA_FD_184266 | JGI IMG/M metagenome (GOLD analysis project Ga0209437, IMG submission 184266) | Arabidopsis root microbial communities from the University of North Carolina, USA - plate scrape CL_Cvi_mTSA (SPAdes) (version 2) | ecosystem: Host-associated > Plants > Roots > Endosphere ...
CTGGACGAGGAGGCTTATGCCGGCACCGGCGTGCACGCCTTCGCGCAAGTGCTCGACCACCTGTTCGGCCTGCATGTGCACTTGAACAGCTTCACGCAACTGGTCGTGCTGTCGCACGGAAGCGGAAAGGAGTGCTGCGATGCCTGCCTCGCAACGGCGCACTGACGCTGGCTTGATCGACTTGTTGCTGGCCGAGCCGCACGGCTTCGAGTTCTTCCAGGCCGTGCGCCTGATCGAGCAGGCGCGGCCGCCGCGCCGGCTGCGCTACCGCAACCCGTTTCCAGTACAGCAGCATGGTGGCCAGGGGCAGGATTAAGGCGAGGGAGCAGAAACGCAAGGCTGGTGATAAGACTCCAGACGTCAATGAATCGGGAGGGAAATGAAAGAAATCGAGATAATAGAATAAATCGTTTATATCGTTAATTGATAAAATCAAAAGAAGGGGAATTCGTTCCGAGCTATGCCCTCCACGAATTCCCCTTCTTTATTTGGTGCACTTATCCATAGCTGCTACTCAAAAACGCAGCGCCCCGCCCTGGGTCATTTTTCGATCGGCACGGTGGGTCAGTATTGGATCGGCGCCACAAAGCATACGATAGACGGCCGTCCGGTCGCCTACGAAGGCCATAAGACGAGTTGTGGCGCGACGCTCTAAGCTACCAGCGAAAAGCTGTACCAAGGCTAAACCAGTTGCTCTTAGTTGGAATGGGGTAAACAATATAAATAATCGGATCCTGGTGCCGCAACTGGGGTTGTGACATGGCGCTTTCCGACCAGCTGTCGAAATTCGTGAGGTTACTTGCAACTCGACCGCATCTTGCATCTCCCCCGCTGCAGCAAACCAGAACTGTGCGCGGACATCCAGGTCTAACTAGGTAAAGTTGGAGTTGGGAGGATGCGCCATGAGCACCAGGATCACAGTGGTGTTCGACATTCGCGGCCAAGCAGAATATGCAAGAAATGAGTTAATGCTGGCAGGCTTCGAAAGTGAAGCTCTTGTTTTGATCAGCAGTTGTGAGCTTCCCGATGCAATTTTGGCATCCGATGCGGTGACGCCCGCAGATGACGGTTATACCATTGCTGACGATATGTCGATTTTTTTTCGGAGAATGTTTCAGTATTCTTCCGAAGACGCCGAGCCGCTGATCCAATGGGAGGCAACCCGGCGCGGTAAGGTCGTGCTAAGCGTCGAGGTCGAAAGTGACGCGGATTTCGAGATGGCTACCGACATTATCGAAGACCTTCGCTTCGGTTGGAGCGATTTTGGTGAATAGCGTTTCAGGCATCTTGCGACCGGCAATGTTGCAATACGCTGCTGCCATTTCCAGACTCTATCCCGCGCTGAACAGGCTGTACAGGTGAGCGCGCTGGATGGTTATAGCAAACATTCTCCGAGATCGCAGATTTTCATGTCAATCCATCTAGTCATAATCATTTTGATGATGACTCGGGATTATTTTACGTCTTATTGACGAATTGTTTTGGTTTGCATATACTGCTAAAAACAAACTCATCGGGATATCAAAGCAGCCTATGTCCAGCATCATACTATCCGAGATGACTCAATCGCAGCGTGATCGTCTGGCGTTTGTAGAGTTGCGCCTGCGATTCGTCGGTGAGATTCGTCGGCAGGACTTGGTGTCGCGATTCGGTATACAGGCAGCAGCCGCGACGCGCGACCTGGCCCAATACAAAGAGCTTGGCCCACGCAATTTGAACTATGACACCAAGGGAAAGGTCTATGTTCGCAGCGAGTGGTTTCGGCCCGTCTTTGATTTCTCCGCAGAACGAGTGCTGACCTGGCTGTCTCAGGGCTTTGGGGACGGCGAGCCAGTGCGTTTTCGCTCCCAGGTGATTTGCGAGGGGTCGACCTTATCTACCCATCTCAATCTTGAGGTGCTATCCGCGCTGACGCGGGCTATTCACAAGAAGTGTGCGGTGGAGATCTCTTACGGAGCGCTGTCGAGCGGTTTGACTACCAGAGAGATTGTCCCTTTTGCATTGGCAGACAATGGGCAGCGTTGGCACGTTCGTGCCTATGATCGCCGCAGTGGCGACTTCCGCGATTTTGTGCTGGCGCGGATTGCCGATGCGAGGCCACTCTCCGGCGCTGTGGGGGAGCACGAGACGGTGGATCAGGATATTCAGTGGAATCGGATTGCGGAAATTGAGCTGGTGCCGCATCCCGCCAACGTGCAACACCCGGATACGATTGAAGCCGAGTACGGCATGGAAGGTGGTGTGCTGAGAATGCGCGTGCGCGCTGCAATGGCCGGTTATTTGATGCGCCGCTGGAGTGTGGACTGTACCGAGGATCATAGTCTCAAGGGCGCCGAATTCCATTTGTGGTTGAGAAATCGGCAGGCGCTATATGGCGTAACCAATCTTCTGCTCGCTCCCGGCTACGAATCCGTAGAGAAGGTCTGAGCGCGCGGCGCAAGGAGGAACAGATGCTCAAACTCGAAGAAATTAAGAAGAACGCGGTCATCTCAGGCATTGAGCCTGGGCAGGTGGTTCGCATCGTCACCACGGAGCCTGTCGGCGACAATGCGCTGACCGTGTATTACAAGACGTCGGATGGAAAGCTCCTGGAGCGCATGCTTTTCCGGGCCAACGAGACCGATCTGTCGTTGGCGGAATCCGGACGTCCTTGGGCCTTCGACGCGCCGGGCGAGGACTTCAAGCTCGCGGCTGAAGCGTGGCGGATCAACCTTGCTCATTTGTTCGATCCAATGATGGCCGTTCACACCTCCAACGTGGAGCCGCTCCCGCATCAGATTACTGCTGTGTATGAATCGATGCTGCCGCGCCAGCCGTTGCGGTATGTGCTGGCCGATGATCCTGGCGCTGGCAAGACCATCATGGCTGGCTTGTTTATCCGTGAACTGCTGATGCGTGCGGATGCGAGGCGCATTCTGATCGTGGCGCCAGGAAGTTTAGTTGAGCAATGGCAGGACGAGATGTTCGAAAAATTCGGCCTGTCCTTTACGTTGTTCTCGCGCGAACAGGTCGAACAGTCCCGCAGCGGCAACCCATTCGACGACATTGATCTCATGGTCGCACGTGTCGACCAGCTTTCCCGCAACGAAGACTTGCAAGAAAAGCTGCGCCTCTCGCAATGGGACTTGATTGTTGTTGACGAGGCGCACAAGCTCTCGGCTAGCTACTTTGGTAACAAGGTCAATAAGACGAAACGCTTTCAGCTCGGCGAACTGCTTGGCTCGATTACACGCCATTTCTTGCTGATGACTGCAACTCCGCACAACGGCAAGGAAGAGGACTTTCAGTTGTTCATGTCGTTGCTTGATTCTGATCGCTTTTTCGGAAAATTCCGTGACGGCGCCCATAAGGTCGATGTCGCTGACCTGATGCGTCGAATGGTCAAGGAGGACATGCTGCGCTTCGACGGAACGCGTCTCTTTCCCGAACGTCGAGCCTACACCACCAATTACACGCTTTCTGGTCTCGAAGACGCGCTCTATGCCGCAGTCACGGACTATGTGAAAGAGGAGATGAATCGTGCCGATAAGCTCGATGGCCAGCGTAAGGGAACGGTGGGCTTCGCTCTCACGGCATTGCAGCGTCGGCTTGCATCAAGTCCGGAGGCTATCTATAAATCGCTCCAGCGTCGCCGCCTTAAGCTCGCGCGCCGGGTCGAAGAAGAGAAATTGCGCCAGCGCGGCCAGTCGCTGATCGAGACGCTTGGCCCCAACGGTCTGAGCAACGTTCCGGAGGATATTTGGGATGCCGACGATGCGCTTTCGCCGGGCGATTATGAGGATCTTGAAGAGACGGTCGTCGACCAGGCCACTGCGGCACAGACTATCCAGGAACTCGAAGCCGAGATCATCATCCTTGAGGAATTGGAAGATCAGGCTCGCCAGGTTGTTCATTCCGGCCAGGACCGCAAGTGGGATGAGCTTTCCAAGCTGCTGCAGGACACACCGCAGATGCACGACGACGAGGGCCGTCAACGCAAGCTAATTATCTTCACGGAACACCGCGATACATTGAATTACCTCGCGGTCAAAATCCGGGGATTGGTCGGAAATGAAGAGTCTGTGATAATGATCCACGGCGGCGTCAAACGCGAAGAGCGGCGCAAGGTGCAGGAGTTGTTTCGCAACGACCCTGCTGCGCGCGTGCTCATCGCAACCGACGCTGCGGGCGAAGGTGTAAATCTTCAGAACGCAAATCTGATGGTCAATTATGACCTCCCCTGGAATCCGAACCGGCTGGAACAGAGGTTCGGACGTATCCATCGTATTGGACAGACGGAAGTCTGTCACCTGTGGAATATGGTTGCCAATCAGACCCGCGAGGGTGAGGTATTTCAGCGCTTGTTCGAGAAGCTGGAAGTGGAGCGGGCAGCATTGGGCGGCCGCGTGTTCGATATCCTCGGTGAAGTTTTTGAGGACAAGAGCCTCAAGGATTTGCTGATTGAGGCCATCCGCTACGGTTCAGACCCGGAGGTGCGTGCGCGGCTGCAACGCAAGGTGGAGGGGGCGCTTGATACGCAGCACCTGGAATCCATTATCAAGCGCAACGCGCTTTGCGAAGAAGTGATGGATGAGCGAAGGCTGTTCGCGGTCAAGGAAGAAATGGAGAAGGCCGAAGCGCGCAAGCTCCAACCATATTTCATTCGTTCCTTCTTCAATCAGGCATTTCAACAGCTCCGCGGCGAACTGCGTCCGCGCGAACACGGTCGGTATGAGATCACTCATGTCCCGGCCGAAATCCGCGAGCGTGACCGCCTGATGGTCGGCCGTGACCGCCGAAATCTCGATCCTGTTTTACGCAAGTACGAACGCGTATGCTTTGAAAAGCAGTATGTGCGCCTTACCGACCGCGTTGGTGCGCCGATGGCCAGCTTCGTGCATCCAGGTCACCCACTGATGCAGTCGGTGACCGATATCGTGCTGGAAATGCATCGTAACAAGCTCAAGCAAGGCGCGGTTCTGGTCGACGCCAGCGACATGGGACTCACGCCGAAAGTGATGTTCATCATCGACCACTCAGTGAAGGAAGGTGATGACCCTACTCATGCAGTTTCTCGTCGGATGCAGTTCGTCGAGATCGATCCGCAGGGCCAAGCGATCAACGCCGGTTGGGCACCGCACCTTGATCTTGAACCAATCGGCAAAGCCGAAAAGGCGTTGATCGACGACGTACTGGCTGCACCATGGATTACGCAGAATCTCGAACAACAGGCCCTAGCTTACGCTTCGATCCATCTTGTGCCTGAGCATTTTGACGAGGTGCGCAGTCGGCGCGAAAAGCACGCTGACAAAGTCTTGGCTGCCGTCAACGAGCGCTTGGTCAAGGAAATCAACTACTGGTCTGATCGTTACATCAAGCTCCAGGACGATATCGCCAAAGGAAAGGACGTGCGTCTCACGCTCGAGAACGTACGTCGGACGATTGATGACCTGACAGCACGGCGCGCGTCGCGCGAAAAAGAATTGCTGGCGATGCGCCACGTGATTTCCGCAACACCTGTCGTGGTCGGTGGCGCTCTCGTGATTCCTGCGGGACTTCTGGCGCAACGCAAGGGGCAGCCCGGCTGGACCGCCGACGCAGAAGCTCGGGCACGCGTAGAGCTGGTTGCAATGAAGGCTGTCATGGACGTCGAACGCGCCCTTGGTCACGATGTGATCGATGTGTCCGCGCAAAAGTGTGGCTGGGACGTCACCAGCCTGCCAAAAGCGGTTGACGGAAAATTGCCGGCCTCGCGTCATATCGAGGTGAAGGGGCGCGCCAAGGGACAAAGCACAATCACGGTGACTCGCAATGAGATCCTATATGGTCTTAACCAGCAGGATAAATTCATATTGGCGATCGTCATTGTGAATGGAGAGAAGCACGAGGGGCCATTCTACGTCACGAGTCCGTTCACTCAAGAACCGGATTGGGCGGTGACCAGCATAAATCTGGACCTGGACCAGTTGATGGACCGAGCTGTTTTGGCAGGGAATGCGCTTTGACGAAGCGTGCATGTTTCATAGCAATGCGCAATGCGCAGATGGTTGTAGGTTTGAGCGCCAAGCGCACTGGAAGTAAGGAAATAAATGTATCCAATTAAAACACCCAAGAAACTTATCGAAGTTGCGCTCCCGCTCGATGCCATTAATGTTGCTGCGGCTAGGGAAAAATCAATTCGGCACGGTCACCCAAGCACCTTGCATTTGTGGTGGGCGCGCCGTCCACTGGCTGCTGCTCGTGCGGTAATCTTCGCGCAAATGGTAAACGATCCAGGTTACCAGCAGGGCGGCGGTTTCCGATACGGCGTGAACAAAGAGAAGGCTGAAATTGAGCGTGAACGCTTATTCAAGATCATTGAAGATCTCGTGCAGTGGGATAACAGTAATAACGAGGAGGTGCTGGCCCGCGCCCGCGCAGAAATTGTGCGGAGCTGGCGTGAGACCTGCGACCTAAACAAAGCGCACCCCCAAGCCACCGAATTGTTCAACGCCGATAAGTTACCTGGCTTTCATGATCCCTTTGCTGGTGGCGGCGCGTTGCCGCTGGAAGCTCAGCGTTTGGGGTTGGAGAGTTTTGCCAGTGACCTCAACCCGGTGGCGGTGACGATCAACAAGGCGATGATCGAAATTCCACCGAAGTTCACGGGAAGCGCACCAGTTGGGCCGAGGCTCGCGGGAGACACGCAGGGAAAATTGAGCGAAGACTGGAGCGGTGCACGTGGCTTGGCTGAAGACGTGCGCCGTTATGGTGCGCTAATGCGTGAACAAGCGCTACAACGCATTGGTCACCTGTACCCTAAAGTCGAAGTCACATCAGAGATGGTCGCAGAGCGCCCTGACTTGAAACCGCTCCAGGGCCAAAAGCTCAAAGTAATTGCTTGGCTGTGGGCTCGCACTGTGCGCAGTCCTAACCCGGCATTCAGTCATGCCGACGTGCCATTGGCCTCAACCTTTGTGCTTTCTAGCAAGTCAGGCAAGGAGGCGTTTGTCGAACCTGTGGTGGAGGGGGACAGTTTTCATTTCAGGGTAAAGATGGGTGCGCCGACTGAGGGCGCCAAGAACGGCACGAAGTTGTCGAGGGGGGCCAACTTTCAATGTTTGCTGTCCGATACGCCGATCGAATCGAGGCACATTTATGGCGAAGCTAACGCAGGGCGCATGGGGGCAAGGCTCATGGCGATCGTTGCTGAGGGAACCCGAGGCCGCGTGTATTTGTCGCCGACGGCCGATCACGAAGATATTGCCAAGGAAGCACATCCGGAATGGAAACCCGAGGTGTCGATGCCCGAGAATCCTCGTTGGTTTTCGCCACCCCTTTATGGTTTGAAAACTTACGGCGATCTTTTTACTCCCCGTCAACTTGTGGCGCTCACGACCTTTTCCGATTTGGTCGCCGATATCATCAAGAAAGTGCATGCTGATGCCTTGATTGCCGGCTTTCATGACGACGGTATTGGCCTTGACGCTGGAGGTGCCGGCGCCACAGCCTATGCTGAGGCGGTGGGTGTTTATTTGGGATTAGGAGTAAGTCGGTTGTCGGACGCGCAGAACGCTTTGTGTCAGTGGGGGCCTAGCGCTGACCAGACACAGCATCTATTCCGTCGTCAAGCAATTCCGATGGTTTGGGACTATGCTGAATCGAGCGTATTTTCTGGGGCCGCAGGAGACTTTGTAACAAGCATAGGAAGCCTGTGTCGAGTCATTGATCGCTTCGTTGTTCCAGTCGCCGGCGCATCAATCCAGGCAGATGCCCAAAGCCAGAATATCTCGATTAACAAGGTGGTGAGTACCGATCCGCCATACTATGACAACATCGGATATGCCGACCTTTCGGATTTTTTCTACGTATGGCTTCGTAAATCCCTGCGTCCAATCTTCCCGAGTCTGTATGCAACGCTTGCAGTGCCAAAGGCAGAGGAATTGGTCGCTACACCATACCGTCATGGCGGCAAGGCCGAGGCCGAGGTTTTCTTCCTTGATGGGATGACGAGCGCCATGCACAACTTAGCAGAGCAGGCGCACTCGGCTTTTCCAGTCACGATCTATTACGCATTCAAACAAAGCGAAAGCAAGGACGAAGTCGGGACGTCAAACACTGGATGGGAAACCTTTCTGGAGGCTGTTCTGCAAGCGGGTTTTGCCATCACTGGTACTTGGCCGATGCGCACCGAACGTGATGCCCGCTCGGTCGGCATTGGCACCAATGCACTGGCATCCAGCATTATCTTGGTTTGCCGAAAACGTCAAGTGGACGCTCCCACGGTAAGTCGTCGTGAATTCTTGCGAGAACTCAATGCGTCGCTGCCAGAGGCACTTCTGGACATGACGCGGGGGGGAGTAAATTCACCCGTTGCACCTGTGGATTTATCACAAGCCATTATCGGACCGGGTATGGCCATCTTTAGCCAATACGCTGCTGTACTGGAAGCTGATGGAACTCCGATGCGCGTCAAGACAGCCCTGCAATTGATCAATCGTTTTTTTGCGGAGGATGACTTCGATCACGATACTCAATTCTGTCTTCACTGGTTCGAGGGTATTGGTTGGGCCGAAGGGAAGTATGGTGAAGGTGATGTGCTTGCGCGAGCAAAAGGCACTAGTGTCGGTGGGTTGGTGGACGGTGGCGTCGTGCAGAGCAGTGGCGGAAACTTGCGCTTGCTCAAATGGGCTGAACTGCCACGCGACTGGTCGCCCGAAACAGACACGCGCATATCGGTATGGGAGGCGTTGCACCATTTGATCCGCGCCTTGAACCAAGACGGCGAGTCCGCGGCCGGGTCCTTGCTCGCCCGTATGCCGGCACAGGCAGACCCACTGCGTGCACTGGCCTACAGGCTCTACACCCTTTGCGAACGAAAAGGCTGGGCCGAGGAAGCACGCGCGTACAACGAGCTTGTGGCAGCCTGGTCTGGCATTGAACAGGCTTCTGCGGATGCGGGCATTGTTGGCTCGCAGGTGGATCTGGATATCTAATTAGGGAAAAACAAAAATGAATCTCAAACCCTGGCGCGAAGTGGCAGTACCCCATGAGGATGTGCTAAAAAATACATACCAACAGGCCGAATTCGCTGCTGATCTGTCCCGGGTACATGCGGGGACAGCAACAGCTGAATACCAAGATCCGACCCTGTTCTTCAATCGTACCTTTATCACTGAAGGAATGCGCTTGCTATTGGACTCAGTGGTAAAGCGGTTAACGGGCAAAGGCGGCGACCCGGTCATTCAATTGCAAACCGCATTCGGAGGCGGAAAAACTCACACAATGCTGGCTGTTTATCATATCTCTAAGGGAGAAGTCTCGGCGCGCGACATGCAGGGGATTCCTGGTATTTTGGACGCAGCAGAAATCGTGGAGCTTCCACGGGCGCGGATTGCGGTGTTAGATGGAAATAAGTCAGCCCCAAATCAGCCAGTGATACGAGACGGACAGCCCGTCCGGACCTTGTGGGGGGATCTAGCATGGCAGTTGGGCGGTGCTGAGGCGTTTTCACTTGTGGCTGACGCGGATTCTTCAGGAACCTCGCCTGGTAAGGCTGTGCTAGAAACGCTTCTCAGTCGCTGCGCTCCCTGCGTGATCTTGATCGACGAACTGGTGGCGTATGTGCGTCAGTTTGAGGAAGGTGTTTCTCTGACTGGCGGCAGTTTCGATTCTAACCTCAGCTTTATTCAAGCTCTGACAGAGGCACTAAAGGCTGTACCGAACGCGGTTCTTCTGGCTTCCTTGCCGGAATCCGATAAGGAAGCGGGAAGTCAGCGCGGCGTGAAGGCACTTGGGGCACTGGCTCATTATTTTGGGCGCGTCCAGGCTTTATGGAAGCCCGTGGGTTCTGAAGAGGCGTTTGAGATTGTCCGGCGCCGCCTGTTTGCCAGTATCAACGACAAGCTAGTCGCAGAGTCAGTGTGTCGCGCATTTGCCGACTACTACATCGCCAATGGCGAGGACTTCCCACGGGAGACACAGGAAAGCCGATATTTGGAGCGGTTGATCCACGCCTACCCGATCCATCCGGAGGTGTTCGACCGTTTGTATGAAGATTGGTCGTCGCTAGATAGTTTTCAACGCACGCGTGGCGTATTAAAGTTGATGGCGAAAGTCATCCATCGCCTGTGGAAGGAGAATGATAAGGACCCTCTGATCATGCCCGGCAATTTTCCACTTCAATACGCCGAAGTTCGCAATGAGATTATTAACTACCTTCCGCAGGGATGGGATCCAGTAGTCGAACGTGACGTAGACGGCGAGCGTGCAGAGACTACTGATATCGAAAGTCGCGATACGCGTCTGGGAAGCGTACAAGCTTGCCGCCGTGCCGCCCGGACGATTTTCTTGGGAAGTGCGCCGAGCACCGCCAATCAGGTGGTTCGTGGAATCGAGCTGGAGCGCATTGCACTTGGTGTTGCGCAGCCGGGGCAACAGGTTGGCGTCTATAAGGATGCTCTTCGTCGCTTGGTCGATCGTCTCCACTACCTCAATAGCGGTAATAACCGCTTCTGGTTCGACACTCGGCCGAATCTGCGCCGTGAAATGGAAGACCGCAAGCGCCGGTTTCAAGACAAGGAGGACGTATTTCCCGCTATCCGTGATCGAGTCCAGAAAATCTTTACCAATAGCGTCTTTGGCGGTATTCATATTTTCACGCCGAGTGGAGACGTGCCAGACGATTGGCAACTTCGACTCGTTGTGCTGCCGCCCGACGCGGCCTTCAGCCGAAGTGGTCAGAGTCTTGCGATCGATCGTGCGGCCGAGATCCTTAAGAGCCGTGGTGACCAGCCGCGCTTTAAACAAAATCGTCTGATCTTCCTGGCTGCCGACTACGACAGCGTAAGTCGTCTTAAAGATCAAGTGCGCTCGACGTTGGCGTGGCAATCGATTGCCAACGACATCAGGGACATGAAACTCAACCTTGACCAGTTCCAGGTGCGCCAGGCGGCCAAGAGCATTGACGATGCTAACGATGCCCTGCGCCGGATGATCCGGGAAACGTATAAGTGGATCGTCGCTCCGATGCAGGAGGCCCGTCCTGGCAAGGGTCTATCCGAGATTCAGTGGGAGTATTTTCAGGTTAATCCCGGCGCACCGAACTTGTCACAGGAAATCGAGAGTGTACTAAAGGAGAACGAACTCCTAATCGCGGAATGGGCTCCGATCCATCTTGCAACAGTGCTCAAAAATTGGTTCTGGAAAGATAATGTTAAGGAAGTTAGCGCGCTGAACGTATGGCAACAAAGCTGCCAGCAACTCTATTTGCCTCGCCTCAAGGACGATACTACCTTTCAGCTCACAATCGCGGCTGGTGCGGAGAGTCGGGATTTCTTCGGTTTTGCGCAGGGTAGGGATGAGGAACACTATGTCGGTTTTACCTTCGGCAAACGCACTACCTTGTTCTTAGATTCGGCGCTGTTGTTGATTGATCCGATCACTGCTGCTGGGTATGCCGAGACTCAACGTGCCGCAGAAGAAACTGCTCGCCCCGATCCTGTCGGCCCAGCGGCCGGCGCGACTGATGGAGGCGAATCTTCGTCGAATGTGGATGGATCAGTCGATCCCATCCACGCTGGAGGAAGCGGTGCGGCGCCGGTTGTCGCTAAGAAGCTGTTCTATGGCACTGTCGACCTTGATCCGATCCAAGCGAAGAAGCAATTTGCCGATCTGGTGGATGAAGTTGTACAGCAGTTCACCATTAAGCCAGGTGTGAAGGTTAGGATCTCCATCGAAATCCAAGCTGAGTCGGCCATTGGATTCGATGCTGGGCTGCAGCGTGTTGTCAGCGAGAACTGTAACGTATTGCGGATAAAGGGAGCGTTCGAAGATTAGGCAGTGGTAGAGGTAACGACTCCTATTGCAGCGCCAATGGCTCGGTGCGACGCGATGGCGAATTCGATGGCAGGTGCCAGAAAATGAATTGCCAGAACTGGGGACAAAGCAATGGGAAAACTGATCGACGGTGACGGCGGCTTGCCCGCGGAGGACGTCGGAACGTGGGCCAAGGAGAAGCATGATTAAAATAAAAAAGCTGCGAATCCTTTCGGATTGCAGCTTTTTTTGACCCCTATTAGGCTAGGAAAATATGATGGCAGAAGCTTCTACACGTCGATATTGCCAGCACGCAGAGCGTTATTTTCAATGAACGCCCGACGCGGCTCAACATCGTCACCCATCAGCGTCGTGAAGATTTGATCTGCAGCAATCGCATCCTCAATCTGCACCTTCAGCAGACGACGAACCGTCGGATCCATGGTGGTCTCCCACAGCTGATCCGGGTTCATCTCACCCAGACCTTTGTAGCGCTGCTTGGACACCACACGTTCCGCCTCATCCCGCAGCCACTGCATCGCCTGGTGGAAGTCGACCACGGCCGATTCCTTGGTGCGCTCGCCTTCGCCGCGGCGCACGTAGGCGCCTTCGCCGATCAGGCCCTTGAACGTGGCCGCCGCGCTGGCCAGCACGTTGTAGTCCGCGCCCTGCACGAAGTCCGCGTCGATCGCGCTGACCTTGATGTTACCGTGATGCATACGCTCGATGCGCAGCGCGTGCTTCTCGGACAGCTCGTCCGAAATCACCGTGATCTTGACCGCGATATCGCTGATCTCCGCCATCATCGCGCGTGCCGATGCCTCGGCCTGCTCTTGCGTATCCAGGTTCAGGGTCACGCCGGTCATGATGGCCGTCAGCGCGGCGCGGTCGATCACGCGCGTCAGACGCATCATGA
>Ga0209437_100872_pt1 | contig 12437 bp, 10 predicted proteins | sample AraplaL_Cvi_mTSA_FD_184266 | JGI IMG/M metagenome (GOLD analysis project Ga0209437, IMG submission 184266) | Arabidopsis root microbial communities from the University of North Carolina, USA - plate scrape CL_Cvi_mTSA (SPAdes) (version 2) | ecosystem: Host-associated > Plants > Roots > Endosphere...
GTAGGTGGACAACTTGCTTTCCGAGCCTTCGGGCCGGGTCGTGTACGGCGTGTCCATCTCGCACCACGGCATACGCAGCTCGAGTGCATGTACCGTCAGTTCGGTTTCCGTCTCGAATCCAGCGGATAGAGCAGGGAAGGACTTGACGTAGCGGCGGGTGAAGACCCGGTATCCCGACAACATGTCGGTAAACGTGCCGCCGAAGATGGCGGCGACGCAGCCCGTGAGCAGGCGATTGCCCAGCCGATGGCCGCTCCGGTATGCGTGGATGCTCTCGTCCTTGCGCGCTCCAACCACCATGTCGGCGCCTTCATCGAGCAGGTGCGCGACCATGGCCGGCGCGCTGGCGGCGTGATACGTCGCGTCCCCATCGACCAGGACGTAAATGTCGGCGTCGACATCGGCAAACATGCGACGTACGACATTGCCTTTGCCGCGTAGACCCACCGTTCGCACGAGCGCACCGGCGTTTTCGGCCACCTCGGCGGTGCGATCCGTCGACGCGTTGTCGAATACGTACACGTCCGCCTGCGGAAGAACGACTCGGAAGTCGCGGACGACCTGGGCGATCGCCAGCGCTTCGTTGAAGCAAGGAATCAACACGGCGACCCGTGGATCCAGATGTGTGGCGTCTGGCGGCATGCGCTCCCTTCCCCTGATCATTCCCGCGTCGTCCAGTTTTTCAGCGAACGGCGCACCATACGGCAATTGTATAATCTTGCGAGCCGGCATCGCCGCCGGGGGAAGCGACGGACGAGGGCATCCGGTGATCGATTGGAAGGATATATCGAAGGAGCGGTTGGCCTGGGTGTTGCCGGTCATCGTTTTCGTTGCCCTCGTGCTGGTCCATTCCGACCTGCCGGGCATTTACATGGATGCGGCGAACCCGGACTTCCTGGCCGCCCAATGGCTGCACCGAGGACACAATCCCGGGGCAGGCATACCCTCGAAGATCTTTCCCCTCCTCGGCAGCTTCTACCATGGGCTGCAGAACGCCTACCTCGGTGTTCCGATCTTCGCCATAGCCGGCTTTAGCGTGACGTCCCTGCGCCTCGAGCAGGCGGTCTTCGGCGTCATCCTCCTGATTGCGCTGTATCACCTGACCCGGCGTCTTACAGCGTCCATCCCCTTGGCCCTGCTCGCCAGTGTGGGACTGGCGACGGAGCTGGCGTTTACCGCGTCGTTCCGTACGCAGTTCTATATCGTGCTGGGGGGCGCGGCATGGCTGTTCGTCTCCCTGCTGCTTGCGCTGCCAGCGGCGCCTGAGTCCTGGATCGTCAAGCGACGGGCGTTCTGGTCGGGCGTGTTCTTCGGCCTTGCGAGTTACGGCTATTTCGTACTCGCGTTCTTTGCACCCGCGATGGCGGTTCTCGTGGCGATATGGGTGCCTCGGCGCCAATGGGGGCAGTGGATCGTCGGGGCGCTGGTGGGCGTCTCCCCTTTCGCACTGGGATTTCTGTCGCTTTTGGCGAAGAAGCACGGGCTGGAGCCGACGCTCGATTTCATTCGGGGAATGCTGGGGCAGCTGAAGCCGTTCGACACCAGCGGTGCGTCGGGCAATCATCTCGTCTACGCGTGGGATCTTGTGCGCCTGGCAACGAGTGACGCGGGCAACGAAGCGATGATCTTCGCCCAGCCGCTTCCCGGCGACTGGAGTGCATCGAAGGTTTGGTGGCTGGTCGGCGGTGCATTGGGTCTTTTGTCGTTCGGGGGGATTGAGAGGCTTCGGGGACGACAGGGTGTGCCATACGCCGTGCTGGCCTTTATGCCGGTGTCCTTCTTCGCCGTGGCCTCGCTGTTTGGTCCGAGGCTTTGGTCGCATCATTTCAGCGTCCTGGTGCCGTTTGTCTACTTGCTCCCGGTGCTGGTGCTCGCCCAGTGCTTGCGGTATGCCTTTACGCGCGTGGATGGGCGTGTCGAAAACGTTACGCTTGCCGTGGTGGCCCTGGTCGTACTCGGGGGAAATCTCTTCCAGCAGACCGGGTTCCATGAATCGCTGGTCAAGACGGGCGGCCGGGGGCGCAGCACCGAGGCGCTTACCCAGCTAGCTGACGAGGCGCGATCGGTACCAGCGAACGTCGCGTACCTCTTTCCCGATTGGGGGTTCTTCACTTCGTTCTGCTTCTTGACCGAAAACCGCGTCCGGTACGGCATTGATGCGGAAGCCCGGACCATGGAGCGCATGAAGCGGGACGGTGTCACCGAGATCCGCCTCGTTTACTGGAATGCCAGTGACGAACAGCGCTTTCGCAGCGACCTGCAGGCGAGCGGATTGCGGGCGATTGAACACCGCACTTTCGTGGCGAGAGACGGCATTACCGTCTTCCATTGGCTCCGTGGTGTTTTCACCGTGAATGCGTCTCGCCTTGAGGATGCCAAGCTGTCCGTAGAGAATAAGCCGTTGAATCCGCCGGATGATCTTCCATGAAGTGTTTCAAAGCCTACGACATTCGTGGCCGTGTGCCAGATGAATTGGATGAGGATGTCGCGTATCGGCTCGGCAGGGCGTTCGCTCGGGCAGTAGGCGAGGGCGCCGTTGTTGTGGGGTACGACATTCGGCGCGACAGTCCGGCCTTCGCCGAGGCCGTTGCACGCGGCCTGTGTGACGAGGGTCGCGACGTTATCGACATCGGACTCTGTGGTACCGAGGAGGTCTATTTCCAGACGTTCCATAGGAAGGTGGCCGGCGGCGTCATGGTCACAGCCAGTCATAATCCCATCGATTACAACGGCATGAAGCTGGTCCGCGAGGGTGCGCGTCCGATCAGCGGCGACACCGGCCTGCGAGATATCGAGCGGATGGTCGAAGAGAACGACTTTGGCCCCGCCGTCAATCAGAGGGGCAGGGTGCTGAGCGAGCATGACAAGTCCGCTTACATCGAGCATCTCCTTGGTTATGTCGATACGGCATCGTTTCGTCCGCTGAAGATCGTAGTAAACGCGGGTAATGGCGGCGCAGGAAAGATCGTCGACTTGCTTGAGGCACACCTCCCGTTGGAGTTCGTGCGCATCAATCATGAGCCCGACGGCAGTTTCCCCAACGGTATCCCCAATCCATTGTTACCCGAAAACCGTTCGGCCACGGCTGATGCCGTCAGACGTCACGGGGCGGACTTCGGTATCGCGTGGGACGGCGATTTCGATCGGTGCTTCCTCTTCGATGCGATGGGCGATTTCATCGAGGGCTATTACATTGTCGGTCTTCTGGCGGCGCAGCTTCTCGAAAAACATCCTGGCTCCAAGATCATCCACGACCCGCGTCTTACGTGGAACACCATCGATATGGTGAGGCATGCTGGCGGCATTCCTATCGAGAGCAAGACCGGCCATGCCTTCATCAAGGAGCGCATGCGAGCGGAAGACGCCATTTATGGCGGCGAGATGAGCGCACACCATTACTTCCGCGAGTTCGCATACTGCGACTCCGGCATGATCCCCTGGTTGCTCATTGCCGAACGTCTGTCAAAGACGGGCATCAGCCTTGCCGACATGCTCGCGGAGCGCATGGCAGCATATCCGTGCAGTGGTGAAATCAATTTTGTCGTCGATGACGCAAAGGCTGCGGTGGCTAGGGTGCTGGCGTATTACCGCAATGATTCACCATCGCTCGATCATGTCGATGGCGTGAGCGCGGATTTTGGTACATGGCGCTTCAACCTACGCTCGTCAAATACGGAACCGCTGCTGCGCCTAAACGTGGAAGCGCGCCATGATCAGTCGCTGATGCAAACGCGCACTGACGAGTTGTCACGGATCATCGCCGGCTGACGATGATCCGAAGATTTTGCTGAAAGGGACGACCGCCGCGGAGGCGACGGTCGTTCACCCGACGGTGCCGGCGCGCCCGTACACGTCGTCGAAGCGGACGATGTCATCCTCGCCCAGGTAGCTGCCGGACTGCACTTCGATGAGTTCGACCGGTACCTTGCCCGGGTTGCGCAGGCGGTGTTTGCTCCCGAGCGGGAGGTAGGTGCTCTGGTTCTCGGCCAGCAGAAACACCTTGTCGTCGCACGTGACCTCGGCCACGCCTTTCACGACAATCCAGTGCTCGGCCCGATGGTGATGCATCTGCAGACTCAGGGCGGCTCCGGGCTTCACCACGATGCGTTTCACCTGAAAGCGTTCACCGGTTTCCAGGGAGTCGTATAGGCCCCATGGCCGCCGTACCACACGATGCAGATCGTGCTCTGTCCGCCCGGCGGCCTTCAGTGCTTCAACGACCTTCTTGACATCCTGTGATGCATCCCGTCGAGCAACAAGTGTTGCGTCGGTCGTGGTGACGACGACCACGTCGTCAAGCCCAACGGTCGCAACCAAGTGTCGATCGTGCGACCGCACGAGCGTGTTGCGGGTATCGATAGCGATAACGTCGCCCTCGATATGATTGCCGTTGGCGTCTTTATCCGCGGCCAACCAAAGCGCATCCCATGAACCGATGTCTGACCATGCGCAAGCGACCGGTACGACCGCTGCTCGCGTCGTTTTCTCCATGACAGCGTAATCGATGGAGTCACTAGGGGCTTCAGCGAATGACTCTTTTTGAAGGCGAATAAAGTCTAAGTCGACCGCCGCACCCTCGACCGCGGCTCGTGAAGCCTCAAGCATTGCAGCCGAGTGCTGTCCGAGCTCCTCAAGATAGCGGTCCGCACGGAATAGGAACATTCCCGAGTTCCAGTCGTAATCACCGCTGGCAACATAACGTTCGGCGATCTCGACATTCGGCTTTTCAACGAATTGAGCAATTCGGAAGGTGTCGCCCTCCAGCGCTTCGCCGCGACGGATGTATCCGAAGCCGGTCTCGGCGCGGTCTGGGCGAATGCCGAAAGTGACCAGCCAACCGTGTTCTGCTAGCGGGCGTGCCCTTGTAACAGCCGCCATGAACGAAGCGTCATCTCCCACGAGGTGATCGGCAGGCAACACCAGCACGAGAGCATCCGGGTCGCGAGAGAGTGCTTGAAGCGCGCCCACGGCGATGGCTGGCGCTGTGTTCCGCGCCACCGGCTCAAGGAGGATGCTCGCGCCCGTGACGTTCAATTCCTGCAATTGCTCGGCTGCGAGGAATCGATGGTCGTCGCTGGCGACCACGATCGGTGGCTGCGTGTCCGTCAGACGAGCCGCGCGCTCGACTGTCTGCTGGAACAGCGTCTGAGACCCCGCCAGCGAGAGAAACTGCTTGGGCAGATTCCGGCGCGAGATTGGCCAAAGCCGGGTTCCGCTGCCGCCACTTAGAATTATGGGAATGAGCATGGTGATCAGTCCGAGGCGCGTGAGAGTGCGTCGAGCGTCCGGTCGACGCCAATTTGCCAGTCTGCCAAGTGATGGCCAAACGTGCGGGTGAAGTGGGTGCTGTCGAGTACCGAATAGGCCGGACGACGAGCTGGCGTTGGGAATTCCGCGGTGCTTATGGGGCGGACGGTGGGCATTTGGGCAATCAGGCCACGTGACTTTGCGCCTTCGAGAAGCGTGGTGGCGAATCCATGCCAGCTGGTCTCGCCTTGGGCTGTGAGGTGGTAGGTGCCCGTCAGTGCGCGCCTGGTCGTCTCATCGCCGGCCAACCATTGATCAATGGCTGCGAGGGTACCTTCCACGATAAGTACGGTATCGGTTGGACTGCCGATCTGATCAGCCACTATCGACAGTTCGTCACGTTCCCTGGCCAGGCGCAGCATGGTCCGAAGGAAATTACTTCCGACAGGCGAATAAACCCAGGCGGTTCGGAAGTTGAGGTACGCGGCTCCGCTGGCAGCGAGGGCTCTTTCGCCAGCGAGCTTGCTTCGGCCATAGACCCCGGCGGGCGCCACAGCGCCGGATTCTGTATAAGGCACCGACGAATCGCCGGCAAAAACATAGTCGGTGGAATAATGCACCAAGAGCGCGCTATTCGTTGCGGCCCAGCGCGCAAGTTCGCCGACCGCTTCAGCGTTTACTCGAGTCGCGACATCTTTCTCATGTTCGGCACGATCAACAGCGGTGTAAGCAGCCGCGTTGACGATGACGTCCGGCTGCTCGGTCGCAAGCAAAGAAGCAAGCTGGGCCGGGTCAGCAAGATCTCCGGCGATGCCGGATCCGCCTTCCGCGAGCAGGCCGTCACGGCTTGCCGCTGCGAGCGAACCCCGGCTTGCGAGACCGCCGTGGCTCAGGAACGTACGCCCCAGCTGGCCGTTAGACCCCAAGAGCAAGATCTTCATGCGGCGTACTCGGGCAGGCGATCCGCCGCAACATCGGCTAGAAGCGGCGCCTTTGCATCCTTATCCGATAGCCGTGGCGAACTAATAGGCCAGTCTATGCCAATCGCGGGATCGTCCCAGCGTACGCCGCCATCGGCTTTTGCGTCATACAGATCGGTACATTGATAAGAGAACGTGGCGAAATCGGACACAACGCAGAAGCCGTGAGCGAAGCCTTCGGGAATCCAGAAGTGACGATGATTTTCGGCCGTCAGCATGACCCCAGCCCATTGGCCGAAGGTCGGTGAGCCGCGGCGGATGTCCACCGCCACGTCATAGACTTCACCGTCCAGCACGCTGACGAGTTTGCCTTGTGGATACGGCCATTGGTAATGCAAGCCGCGCAGAACGCCACGAGCAGAACGCGATACATTCGACTGGACGAACTTGCGATCGATACCCGCCTCACGGAACTTGGCTTCGTTATAACTCTCGTAGAAGAAACCGCGAGTGTCGCCAAATACCTGGGGCTCAATGACGACGCAGCCCGGAAGAGATGTCTCAGTAAACTTCATCCAACGTAGCCCTGTTTGGTCAGGTTCTGAAGGTATTGGCCGTAGCCAGTTTTCGACAGGGGCGCCGCGAGACGCAACAGCTGTTCTGCGTCGATCCACCCATTTATGAATGCGATCTCCTCCGGGCAGCAGATCTTGAGCCCCTGGCGGTTCTCGATGGTCTGTACGTATTCGCCAGCCTCCATGAGAGACTCGTGGGTTCCCGTGTCCAACCACGCGTAACCGCGTCCCAGACGTTCGAGGTGCAGCGATTCGTCGTCGAGGTAGCAGCGGTTGAGGTCGGTGATCTCCAGTTCACCACGGGCCGAGGGTTTAAGTCCCGCAGCAAATTCCGGCGCACGGTTGTCGTAAAAATACAGTCCGGTCACCGCATAGTGTGATTTTGGATTGACGGGTTTTTCTTCGAGACCGATGACCTTCCCGGCCTTGTCGAACTCGGCTACGCCGTAGCGTTCCGGATCACGAACCCAATAACCAAATACCGTGGCGCCTCGCTTGCGGTCAGCGGCTCGCCGCATACGCTCGGTGAGGCCGACTCCGTAAAAGATGTTATCGCCCAACACAAGGCAGCTGGGGTCATTGCCGAGGAACTCCCGGCCAATGATAAAAGCTTGGGCTAGGCCATCGGGTGAGGGTTGGACGGCATAGGTGATCCGGATTCCCCACTGGCTGCCGTCACCGAGCAGACGGCGAAACAAGTCCTGCTCATGGGGGGTGTTTATGACGAGCACATCTCGAATACCCGCCAACATGAGGGTGGCGAGCGGATAGTAGATCATCGGTTTGTCGTAGACCGGCAGCAGTTGCTTACTGACGGCCTGGGTGATCGGATACAGGCGGGTGCCCGATCCGCCGGCGAGAATGATGCCCTTGTGCATCGTCAGACTCCTAGGCGCTCAAGGCGATAGGTGCCGTCGAGGACGCGTTCGACCCAAGCGGCATGATCGATGTACCAGTCAACCGTTGCACTGATACCCGTCTCAAACGTCTCGGACGGGCTCCAGCCGAGTTCATTCTTCAGCTTCGCTGCATCGATCGCGTAGCGGCGGTCGTGGCCTGGCCGATCTTTGACGAAAGTGATAAGCGAACGCCTGGGGTTTCCGCTGGGGAGAGCCTGACGCTCGTCGAGCAAGTCGCAAATAGTTTCGACCACTTCGATATTGCGCTTTTCGGCGTTGCCGCCAACGTTGTACGTCTCGCCGACCCTGCCGGCCTCAAGCACCCTCGTGATTGCAGCACAGTGATCACCTACGTACAGCCAATCGCGAATGTTCCGACCGTCGCCATACACTGGCAATTCCTCACCCTTGAGAGCCTTGTGAATAACTAGAGGAATCAGCTTTTCGGGGAACTGGTACGGACCATAGTTGTTTGAGCAGTTCGTCGTGAGAACCGGCAGCCCATAGGTGTGGTGGAAGGCGCGTACGAGGTGGTCGGACGCCGCCTTTGACGCTGAATACGGTGAATTCGGCGCGTAAGGGCTCGATTCGGTGAAATACCCCTCATCGCCCAGAGACCCATATACCTCGTCGGTGGAGACGTGGAGGAACCGGAACGCCTGTTGGGCGTTGCCGTTCAGTCCGCGGTAATGGTCGCGTGCTGCTTCGAGTAGCCCCAACGTCCCGACGACATTGGTGTCGATGAAAGCGGCTGGGCCATCAATCGAACGGTCAACATGCGACTCGGCGGCAAAATTTACAATTGCATCAATGGGATGGCTGGAGAGCAATTCCGAGACCAATGCCCTGTCGCCAATATCGCCCTTGACGAAAAGGTGGTTTTGATTTCCATCGAGCGAACGGAGCGTGTCGAGATTGCCAGCATAGGTCAACTTGTCGAGGTTGACGACTCGGTGCCCGTCCGCAACGGCCCGCAGCACAAAGTTAGCACCGATGAAGCCGGCCCCGCCCGTCACCAACAATGTTTTCATGCTGCGTTCCATTCTCGCCAAAGTCTTGCATTTTGGCATGTACCGCTAAGCCGGGCTACTTGCAGGCTGAATGAAAGTAGCGGGCGCGGACCATTGTATTAACGAAAAATTAATTCGTGCTGCGTGGATGGTTTAAGATACTGGGCTTTATCCGTTCCGGCGGTCCGACCCAAAGGTTTCTTACCATGCCGAAGACATCCGCGCCGCTTGGCCTTGGCACTCGCGCCATCCATGCGGGGCAGCAGCCCGATCCCTCCACCGGCGCGATCATGACGCCAATCTACGCGACGTCGACCTATGTGCAGTCGAGCCCGGGTATCCATAAAGGGTACGAGTACTCGCGCACGCAGAATCCCACCCGTGCAGCCTACGAACGCTGTGTTGCGGACTTGGAGGGCGGTGTCGCTGGTTTCGCTTTCGCTTCCGGTCTCGCCGGTTCCGCGACCATACTCGACCTTCTCGATTCAGGCGCCCACGTCATCGCGATGGATGACCTCTATGGGGGCACCTACAGGTTGTTCGAGCGCGTGCGCCGTCGCTCCGCTGGACTCGATTTCTCGTTCGTTGACCTTAACGACTCGGCTGCGTTGAGATCCTCGCTGCGGCCTGAAACGCGAATGATTTGGGTCGAGACGCCCACCAACCCCATGCTGAAGCTGGTTGATCTCAAAAAGGTGGGGGAGTTCGCGCGCAAGCACGGGCTTATTTTCGTGGTGGACAATACGTTCTGTTCGCCAATGATCCAGCGGCCGATCGAGCATGGTGCGGACCTCGTCGTACATTCCGCTACCAAATACCTGAATGGGCACTCGGATATCGTGGGTGGCATGGTGGTGGCGGCCGGCGACGAACTTGCCGAACGCATGGCTTTCCTGCAGAACTCGACGGGAGCGGTCGCGGGCCCGTTTGACGCATTCCTGGCGATGCGCGGTCTGAAGACCTTGCATCTGCGCATGCGCCAACACGTTCAGAGCGCGCAGGAGTTGGCACTCTGGCTGGAAAAGCATCCCGCGGTTTCGCGGGTCATCTATCCCGGCCTTCGTTCGCATCCGCAGCATGCGCTCGCTCGCCGACAGATGGACGGGTTCGGCGGAATTATTTCGATCGAGGTGCGCGGTGGCCTTCGGAAGGCGCGGCGGGTTTTGGAGCGGTGCAGCCTGTTCGCATTGGCTGAATCCCTGGGCGGTGTGGAGAGCTTGATCGAGCATCCCGCGATCATGACTCACGCGTCGATTCCGCCGGCCAATCGAAAGAGGCTAGGAATCAGCGATTCACTGATCCGCTTGTCTGTCGGTGTCGAAGACATTGGCGATCTTCGTGACGAACTGTCGAACGCGCTTGCGTAAGACGGCCTTGGCGGCGCGGAGTTGCGCTACCTACTTATTAGAGTCATGCCATGTCACTTGAGATAAATCATTCCATTCCGGCCGGACTGCTTGGAATCGATGCCGAATTGGTCGCCACCGACGTCGGAGAAATGTGGTTTCCCGCGCTCGATCATGTCATGCGTGACCACATCCGCAGTGCGGGTACCTGGGAGCCGGACATCGGTCGTGTCCTGCGCGATGCCATGCCTCTCCGAGCGGGGGCCGTGTTTCTGGATATTGGCGCCAACGTTGGCTATTTCTCGCGCTTGATCGCTCAATCATTCCCAGACGCCACGATTCATGCGTTCGAGCCGCATCCGCTGACCTACAAAGTGCTGCGTATGAACACCTGGCAATACGGCGAGAGGATTTTCACATGGCCGGTGGCGCTCTCGGACGAGAGGGGCACAGTGGTTCTCTCCACATCGTCGAACAATTTGGGTGACACCAGGGGCGTGCGTGCACGCGATCACGTTGTGGCATCCGTTGTCGCCCCGTCCATTTCTTTTGACGAGCTTTTGAGTGGCATAGTGGTGGACGTTGTGAAAATCGATGTGCAAGGGGCTGAGTTTGCCGTGCTGAGAGGCATGAACGGACTCATTGAGCGATCGCCGGCCATTCGCATCGTGATGGAATTCGCGCCTGCGCTACTCGAGGCTGATGGCGTTGAGTCTAGCCACGCGCTCGACGGGCTCCGTGAACTCGGCTTCGAGCTGAATCTGGTGCGGAGCGACGCCTTGTTCGCAGCGACCAATGCCGAGATTATCGATTTTTGCCTTTCCGCGGGGCCGCATGGGCAAGCCAACCTGCTCCTCATTCCCGCGTGATGAAAAATACTGACACCTTGGAGATTCGGATGGATAAAGCTATCGTAATTACCGGTGGAGCCGGTTTCATCGGCAGCTCGCTAGCAAGACACCTCGGCACCGAGGGTTTGCCGATCGTCGCTATCGATAATCTGCACCCGCAAATCCATCCCGAAGGCAAGCCACCCGAGACCCTGCCGCACTTTGTGCATTTGCACGTGGGTGATGTCACGAAGGCGGAAACATGGGATGCCGTGCTCGCCAAGTGGCATCCGGAAATCGTTGTCCACCTGGCTGCCGAGACAGGCACCGGGCAATCGTTGACTGAGGCTACCCGCCACGCTGACGTTAACGTGGTGGGCACCACAGCGATGCTTGATGCCTTCTCGCAACGCAACATCAAGCCGACTCATGTTGTGCTGGCATCGAGCAGGGCTGTGTACGGCGAAGGCGCATGGCGTGACGAGGAAGACGTGATTTTTTATCCCGCACCGAGATCGCATGCGATTCTCGCTGCCGGGCAATGGGATCCTCTTCCTCCAAAGGGCAAGGGCAGAGCGTCGCCGTTGTCTCATTCCGCAGATCGCGTATTTCCGGCGCCCACAAGCGTCTACGGCGCCACTAAGCTGGCTCAGGAGCACATCCTCAACGCATGGTGTGGCGCCATGCAGGTTCCCATTTCCATCTTCCGGCTCCAGAACGTCTATGGGCCTGGTCAGTCGCCATTTAACGCCTACACAGGGATCATCACCTTGTTCATCCGTTTGGCTCGTAAGGGTCAACAACTCGAGGTCTACGAGGACGGTCAGATCGGGCGCGATTTCGTGTTCATCGACGACGTTGTCGCTGCTCTTGCAGCAGGCATTTCGAATCCGCCGGTCGAACGGCGCCTGCTGGATGTTGGTCACGGCGTTTCGACCACGATCCACGAGGCCGCAAACACGATAGCCTCTTTGCATGGAGCGCCCGTGCCCCGCGTGTGTGGAAAGTTCCGAGATGGCGACGTGCGTTGGGCGGTCGCCGATGCGGATCCTCTTGAAGTCGAGCTGGGAGTGAGGGCTCAGGTGTCGTTCGAAGAAGGCGTCCGCCGAGTGGGCGACTGGCTCATTGAGCGGGGATACGCATGACCCCTTCGCGTGAAGCATTCACGCGCGTTGGAATCCTGGTTGACCGGAGTGTCACGTCCGGCGACTGGAGTGAATGCTTGCGAACGCTTGAGCGAGAGGCGGCCGCCTTGGGCGCGCGCGTTCGAACGATGACAGCTGGCGCGCCGGATGTATCTAATTTAACAGCCATCAATGAGATCCTTACGGCCTCCCCGCCGATCGAGATGCTGTTGCTGGTGACCGCACCCGTTCGAGCGCCTGAAAGGATGCTCGAGCGGGTGTTGGCCTGGATGAAAGACGACCCGCGCCTGGCCACCGTGTCATTTCTCTCCAATGCGGCGGGATACTTGAGTTTCCCTCATCGCAATAGTCCCGGAATGCCGGACCTTTCGGGGCACGATGAGACGAGTGCTACGGCGGCGCTTCGCACGCTCTCGCCTGATGCCGGTCCGGTACCGATACCCTTGCCTGCAGGGTCAGCTATTG
>Ga0209437_100874_pt1 | contig 12374 bp, 9 predicted proteins | sample AraplaL_Cvi_mTSA_FD_184266 | JGI IMG/M metagenome (GOLD analysis project Ga0209437, IMG submission 184266) | Arabidopsis root microbial communities from the University of North Carolina, USA - plate scrape CL_Cvi_mTSA (SPAdes) (version 2) | ecosystem: Host-associated > Plants > Roots > Endosphere ...
GAGCCGATACCACTAGCGTCCCTCACCCCAGCCCCTTATCCCTCGCCTTGCCGGCGAGAGAAAGGGGCGGACACAACATACAAGCCACCCTGGTGGCGAAAAGCCAACGAAGCGGTGTAGCAGTGAGTCAGGCCCCGATCGCCAGCAGGCTGGCTCCCACCGGCAAGCTTCCCCTCGCCGCCACGGCGGCGAGAAGCCAACGAAGCGGTGTAGCCGGAACCCACATCGCCCAGGCCCCGCATTGGCGATGAACCAAAAAAAAACCCCGCCATCGAGGCGGGGTCCTTCGAAGATCCGAAGCGCTATGCGCTTACTTGATCTTGCCTTCCTTGTATTCGACGTGCTTCCGGACGACGGGGTCGTACTTCATGAAGACCATCTTTTCCGGGGTGTTCTTCTTGTTCTTCGTGGTCGTGTAGAAGTGACCGGTGCCCGCGGTGGAAATCAGGCGGTGCTTATCGCGCTTGCTTGCCATGTCTCGATCTCCTTAGATCTTTTCGCCGCGGGAACGGAGGTCGGCCAGCACGGACTCGATGCCGTTCTTGTCGATGGTGCGCAGCGCGTGGTTGGAAACGCGCAGCTTCACCCAGCGGTTCTCGCTGGCGACCCAGAAGCGACGCTCGTGCAGGTTCGGCAACCAGCGGCGACGGGTCTTGTTGTTCGCGTGCGAGACGTTGTTACCGGTCTGCACACCCTTGTTGGTGACTTGGCATCTACGGGCCATGGTGGCCTCCTTATAGATTCGTTGGACCGCCCTTTGGCCAGGACGGCATCGGCCCAGCAGCGCGCCGATTGACCGGACGCCACGCGATGGCTGGAGGTTGGAGCACTTCCGCCGACAAGGCCCGCATCGCGTGACGGACCTGCCCGACATGTCGGGCTGGCATAGGGAAGCCGGGCATTCTCTCAGAATCTGGCACGGCGGCGCAAGCCGGACTGTGCGGCGCGCCGGGTTGTGTGAAACAATCCCGGCTTTCGTGCCAGCGGCACGCAGTCAGCCCACACGACGCCTTTTCGAGGACTAAGCAATGGCAGAAATCACCGCCAACGGCCAGGCCGGCCAGCCGCAGCTCATGCTGCAGAAGATCTACGTGAAGGACGCCTCCTTCGAGGCGCCGAACGCCCCGCAGGTGTTCCAGGAAATGGGTGAGACCGAGGCGCAGCCGCAGGTCCAGCTCAACCTCGGCCACAAGGCCGTGGACCTGGGCAACGATCTCTTCGAGGTTGTCCTCAGCCTGACCCTCACCTGCAACCTCGGCGAGCGCACGGCCTATCTGGCCGAAGTGCACCAGGCGGGCATCTTCGGCATCGCCGGCTTCACCGGCGACGACCGCGACGGCATCCTGGGTTCCTATTGCCCGAACCTGCTGTTCCCTTACGCGCGCCAGATGGTGTCGTCGATGATCCAGGAGGGTGGCTTCCCGCCGTTCCTGCTCCAGCCGATCAACTTCGACGCCCTCTACGCCGAGCAGCAGCGCCAGCAGCTTGAAGGCGCAGGTGCCCATCCGCTCAATAGCTGAGCGATGAGCGCCACGTCCCGACCCACCGTCGCCGTTCTCGGCGCCGGGTCATGGGGTACCGCGCTGGCAGCCTTGCTGGCGCGTAATGACGTTCCCACGCGCCTGTGGGGACGTGACGCCGACGCCCTGGCCGCCATGGCCGCGGCGCGGCGCAATCTGCGCTACCTGCCGGACCTCGATCTCCCGCGCGAGCTGACCTACGAAGCGGACCTCGCCACCGTGCTCCGCGGTGCCGATATCGTGCTGCTGGTGGTGCCGAGCCACGCCTTCGCGGCGCTACTCGACCAGATCGTGCCGCTGCTCGAACCGCATACCCGCGTGTCCTGGGCGACCAAGGGCTTCGAGACCGGTACCGGCCGCTTCCTGCACGAGCTGGTCAACGAGAAGCTTCCGGGGCGGGCCGCCGCCGTGGTCACCGGCCCGTCGTTCGCCCGTGAGGTCACAGCCGGCCTGCCCAGTGCCGTCACCGTGCATGCCACGGACGAGGCGTTCGGGAAGGAACTGGCGGTTCTGCTGCACGCCCCGAACTTCCGCGCCTACACCGGGCACGACATCCTCGGCGCGGAACTCGGTGGCGCGATGAAGAACGTGCTTGCCGTTGCGACCGGCGTGGCCGACGGCATGGAGCTGGGCCTCAACGCCCGTGCCGGCCTGATCACCCGCGGTATGAACGAGATGCTGCGCCTCGGGGTCGCTCTTGGTGCCCGGCCGGAAACGCTCATGGGCCTCGCCGGCCTCGGCGACCTCGTGCTCACCTGCACGGGCGACCTCTCGCGCAACCGCCGTCTGGGCCTTGCCCTGGGGCGCGGTGTCCCGCTGGAGGAGGCCGTGCGCCAGATCGGCCAGGTGGTGGAAAGCGTGGTCACGGCGGACGAGGTGGCCCGCCTGGCGGATTTCCACGGGCTCGACCTGCCCATTTCGTTCGGTGTCCGTGCCGTGCTGCACGGCGAGGTCACGCCGGAGGAAGGCTTGCGCACCCTGATGGGGCGTGAGCAGAAGGCCGAATACCCGGTCGATCTGTTCCCCAACCGGCCCGTCTGACGCCGCTTGATGGCGTCACCCGGCTCGCTGAACCGGGCCGGTCCATAGGGTAAAAGTCCTACGGGTTCCCGATCCCGCCTTTGCTAAGCTTCCTGTTTTGGTCGCGCGGGCGGGATCGATAGGGATGCATCAACCGGACGACAAGCGCAGGCGGGACGACGCCGCGGGGACCCTGCCCCAGGCGTGGCGCCGCGTCCTCGCCGAGCCCGCCGCAAGTGCCGTCGCCGAGCGCAGCGTGCTGGGCTTCTTCCTCGAGGGCGTGAACGACGACCACGAGCCGGCCGCGCATCTCGACGTCGCCCCCGTCCTGCTCACGGTGAGCCCCGAGGGGCGCTACTCCCGACCCTTGCCGCTGGATAGCCGGCACCTTCCCGACGTCTCGTTGACCGTCGCCGAGAAGCGACTGGCCGCCACGCTGCTCGGCCTGCCGCAGACCCTGCGCAAGAGTCGCAGCTACGCCCGCTTCACCGGCGCGCTGGGCGACCAGCTGCTCGCGGAGATCCTCGACACCGCACCCTGTTTCTTCGGCGGCGTGGCCGGCCTGCAGCTGTCGCGCGGCAAGCCGCATCCGCTGCGCTGGCGCTGGAACCTCGAGAAGGATGGCAGCCAGAAGCTGCTCCCCGACGTGCCCGCCAGCCAGCGCCTGTTCCGTGTGGGCTCGCTGTGGTTCCTCGACGCAGAGCACGCGGAGGTTGGGCCGCTCGAAGCTGCTCCCGAAGAAAGCGCCTGGCTCGATCTTCCGCCGCTGCCGCCGGAAAGCACCGCAGCGTTCCGCGCGGAACTGGACGCGGCACGCATGGGGCCACGCGTTCCTGCGCCGCAGATGCTCGGCGAGATGAAGCGTGCGGAGGTCTCGCCGCGGCCGGTGCTCGTGCTGCATGCCCTGACGCGGCATGCGCGGCTGGCCGCAGGCACCCCGCCCCTGGCGTATGGCCGGTTGGCCTTCGACTACGCGGGTGAACGTCTGCCCGGTCGCGGCGGCGAACCGCTCGTCCGTCGCGTGCGCAACGGGGCGCTGCTCGAGATCAGCCGGCGCCGCGCCGAAGAACTGGCCTCGATGGAAAACCTCGAGTCGGTCGGCCTCAACCCCGCCGTCGATACCGAGGGCCTCCCCTGGGACATGGCCGATACGCTGCCCGACGACGCCTGGCTGTTTCCCGGCAAGGGTTATGCGGGCGCGCTCGAAGTGAACACGCCGGCTCGCTGGCTCGCGCTGCGGCCGAAGCTTGAGGCCGATGGCTTCGTGCTCGAATACGCGCCGAGCTTTCCGTTCGAGGTGCTCGAAGGGCCTGTTCGCTGGTACGGCCAGGCCCATGAAGACGACGCCGATCGCGCCTTCGATCTCGAAATCGGTATCGAAGTGGAAGGCCGTCGCGTGAATCTGCTTCCCGCGGTCGCGCAGGCCCTGGCCGAGCACCAGCTCAGCCTCAGCCCTTCGCCGGGCGAAGCGGAAGACTCGGTGTGGTACGCCCCTGTGGACGAGCGCCGCCGCGTGCCCGTGCGCTTGAAGGAGCTGCGCGGGCTGCTCGCGCCGCTGGCGGAATACCTCGAAAAGCCACGGCAGCAATTGCATCTTCCGCGTGTCCAGGCGGGCCGGTTGGAAGAGCTGGCCCAGGCGCTGCCGAGCGGTGGGTCGTTCGAGGCGCCCGAACGCCTCCGCGGATTCACGCGGCGCCTGCGCGAAGCCGCGGAACGCGCGAGCGACGCCGTGCCCGAAGGGCTGCATGCCGAGCTTCGTGGTTATCAGCGCGACGGCCTGCGCTGGATGAACGCACTCGCGGAGGCCGGCACCGGTGGCGTGCTCGCCGACGATATGGGCCTCGGCAAGACGTTGCAGCTCATCACGCACCTTCTCGCGCTGAAGGAGAGCGGCAACCTCACGTCGCCCGCGTTGGTGGTCGTGCCGACGAGCCTCGTGCCCAACTGGATTTCCGAGGTGGCGCGCTTTGCCCCCGGCCTGACGCTGCTCGCCCTGCACGGCCCGCAGCGCGCGGAGACGTTCACCCGTATTCCCGAACACGACGTCATCCTCACGACCTACGCGCTGCTGCCGCGCGATGTGGAGACGTTGCGCAAACAGGCGTTCTCGCTGGTCGTGCTCGACGAGGCTCAGCAGGTCAAGAACCCGCGCACGCAGGCGCGCCGTGCGCTGCTCGCGATGAAGGTGCCGCGTTGCCTGTGCCTTACCGGCACGCCGCTGGAAAATCACCTGGGCGAACTGTGGTCGCAGCTCGATCTTGCGGTGCCCGGCCTGCTCGGTGACGAAGGCGCCTTCCGCCGGCACTACCGGCTACCGATCGAGAAACACCAGGACTACGACTGCCAGGATCGGCTCAACCGTCGCATCGCACCGTTCATCCTGCGTCGTACGAAGGCGCAGGTAGCTTCCGAACTGCCGGCGAAGACGGAAATCACCCGACGCGTGGTGATGGAGGCGAAGCAGCGCGATCTCTATGAAAGCCTGCGCCTCTCGCTTGCTGAGGAACTGCGCGAGGTCATCGCGCAACGTGGCATCGCACACAGCGGCATCGTGGTGCTCGATGCGCTGCTCAAGCTGCGCCAGGTGTGCTGCGATCCGCGTCTGGTGAAACTCGAAGCGGCGCGCGGTGTACGCGACTCGGCCAAGTTCGAGCTGCTGATGGACATGCTTCCCGCGTTGCTTGCCGAAGGCCGCCGTGTGCTGCTCTTCAGTCAGTTCACCGAGATGTTGAAGCTCATCGCGGTCGAGCTCGATCGCCGCCGCATCAGCTACGTCACGCTGACCGGCGAGACGCGCGATCGTGCCGAACCGGTGCGACGCTTCCAGGACAGCGAGGTGCCTCTCTTCCTGCTGTCGTTGAAGGCGGGCGGCGTGGGCCTCAACCTCACCAGCGCCGATACCGTCATCCATTACGATCCGTGGTGGAATCCTGCCGCCGAGGCGCAGGCCAGCGATCGCGCGCATCGCATCGGACAGGACAAGCCGGTGTTCGTCTATCGGTTGATTACGGCCGGCACCGTGGAAGAACGCATCGAGGAACTGAAAGCGCGCAAGGCCGAACTGGCCGATGCGGTACTCGAAGGCGGTGGCAGCCGCGAACGCCTCAGCTTCGACGAAAGCGATCTCGACGCGCTGCTTGCGCCGCCAGCTTGAAGTGCCGCAAAGGGTGATCGATATCTCGTTTTGCGGGATCCCTTGATGTCTGGATCAGATTCTCAAGACAGAGCGGCCGTTCGCTGACGATCATTGGGGTGCGCGCCCTATGGCGTGCGTGCGGCACCGATGGTGCCGCGCTCATTCAATGGAGTCATTCGCGAATGAATCGCATGGTGGCCGCGAGCATGCTCGCGATTTTTTCAGGGCTGCCCTTGGCAGCACAGGCTCAATTCGTCGGAACGTGTACAAGCGAGTTTCCCGTCCCGCCGCCGAGGGTCAGCACGGGGCTCGGCGAGGGCGTCGACGATCTGGTGCATAGCGCCTATCCCCTGCAATGGCGCACGAAGAAGGTCGTGGACGATGGCTGGACGATGCGCTACGGAAGCGCATCTGCCACCGAAAAGGATAAGCAGATCATCACGATCGTCAGCGGGCAGACCGATTCGTATGGCACCTCGCACGTCGCGCATGAGGTCGGACATGCGACAAGTACGTTTCGGGAAAACCTCTCATCTCGGGAAGCCTATATCCGAAGCCGATGCACCGACGAAGGATTCGCGCTTGGCGTGAACATTGCGTCGCGCCGCTCGATCAAGCAATGCGTTGGTGTGGATACCGGCGTGGTGACGGCCGATGTGCCGTACTTCGTCGCGTGGTACGAAGCCATGGCGGCGGATCCGCCTATCCTCTACGGAGATTTCGGTTACGCCTTTTGCGAACGAAACACCGAGTCGATCTCCGGAAAGAACTATCTCGATTACTACGGCGATTGGTACGACGCCCATTATCTGGCCATCGCACCGCCGTCGCGGTTCGATCCGGAGCCGTTCTTCAAACATGTGGAGTCGCTAGGCACCCATGCGGCTGAAGGCATCGAGGTGCTGCGAGCACACTGGCCCGCAGGAGACGCGCTGACTCAATCCAAGGACTTTGCCAACAGTTGGGTGGCGGGACCGGCTTCACTGGTGGATGGCATCGACGTGACGGACTCGGAGTTCCGCACGGCGCGAGACGACGCATCGCGCCTCATTCTCGCGACCATGGCGACCGCCGGACCGTGCGTGAGCTTGGAAGCCGTGCGATCCCGTTATCCGTCGGCCATCATGACCGACGCGCCTCGATCGGCTTCTCCGGACGCCCGCGCCGTATGGTCGATCTACGGCCCCGCGGGCGAAATCGCCTTCGGTTTCTCGTATGCCAACCCGAAGTGCGTGTCCCGCGTCACGGTCAAGCCCGGCGTCTTTCCGCCCTCCTGGCTGCTCTGAGGCATGAAACGAAGATGCCCGGCATGTGCCGGGCATCTTTTGTATTGCGGACTCGCGGATAGGCTCAGCGACGCAGCGGCGAGCCGCCTGCTTCGACGATCGCCAGGGCGGCGCCGCCGACCAGACCCGGCTCCGGGTTCATGATTGCCTGGGTGGGCACGTTTTCCATGGTGTCGCGGAAACGGCCCTTGGCCTCGAAGCGCTCGCGGAAATTGCCCTGCTGAATCCACGGCAGCAGCACCGGAATCATGCCGCCGGTGAGGTAGACGCCGTCCCACGCGCCGAGCGTAAGCACCAGGTCGCCCGCTACGCTGCCGAAGATGCCGGCGAACGTCTCGACCGCGCGCGAGCACATCGCGCAGGTGCCGTCCTTCGCACGCTTGGTGATGTCTTCCGGCGTGATCGCCTCGTCCGGCTTCTGGCCGGAGATCTCGCAGATGGCCGTGTACAGGTTCACGAGCCCCGCGCCGCAGATCAATCGCTCGTTGGAGACGCGGCCGTAACGCAGATTGAGCACCTTGAGGATCTCGATGTCCTCGGCCGTGTGCGCGGCAAAGCCGGCGTGGCCGCCTTCGGTCTGCAACACGCTGACCTTGTCGCCGCGAATCAGCAGGCCGCCGACGCCGAGGCCGGTGCCCGGACCGACGACCACGAAGGTCTGTTCTTCCTTGGCGCCGATGACGGGAATGGCGGGCTTGCCGACCTGCACAAGTTCGGTATGGCCCTGATCGTCCACGGTCTTTTCGGGACTCATGAGCATCACCGCCATCGACTGGGCGGCGAAATCGTTCACCAGGTGAACCCATTCCAGGTTGAGTTCCTTCGCCAGGCTCTTCGCGGAGATCGCCCACGGGTTGTTGGTGACCTTCACCGTCTCGCCGTTGTCGATGCGGCCGGCGGCGGCGATGATCGCGCGCTGCGCCTCGTGGCCGGTTTCCTTGAAGTACTGCCTCGCCGCATCGCCGAGCGATGCGTAGTCCTTGACGTGGTAGCGCCGGATGCTCTCGCTGATCAGCGGCTGGTCTTCATCCGGGTGTGCAATGCCGAAGCGCACGTTGGTGCCGCCGAGATCGGCGAGCAGGGTCGGCGCCGGGGCGCTCACGTTGGCCATGTTGGGGAAACCTGTCGTGTCACGGAAGCCGTCAAGGGTGCCTCGCGGGCGCGCTCGCGTCTAGTGAAGGCGTGTCGCGGTATGTTTTTGCGAGGTGAGGGACCGCAGGGGGTGGATCAGCCGCGCGGCACTTTCACGTAAACGATTACGTCGGCAGAATACCGTATTGCCCGTGGCAATGGCAGGCACGGCCTGACCGCCCCGGGTCCAACGAGAGGGTATGTAATGGCAGCGGTCGGCCTCGATAAGGTGCGCAAGGTTTACCCCAACGGGCACGTTGCCCTGAAGGAGGCGAGCTTCGAGATCGCCGACGGCGAGCTGCTGGTGCTCGTAGGTCCTTCCGGGTGCGGCAAGACCACGCTTCTGCGCATGATCGCGGGCCTGGAATCGATCTCGGGCGGCACGATGACTATCGGCGGTCGCGTGGTGAACGACGTGGCGCCGAAGGATCGCGACATCGCGATGGTCTTCCAGAACTACGCGCTCTATCCGCACATGACCGTGCGCGAGAACCTGGGCTTCGGCCTGCGGCTGCGCGGGGTGGCAAAGGAGGAGATCGATCGTCGCGTGGCCGACGCTTCCGACATGCTTGGCCTGGACGAGCGCCTCGACCACCGTCCCGCGGCACTCTCCGGCGGACAGCGGCAACGCGTGGCGCTTGGCCGCGCCCTGGTTCGCGATCCGGCGGTCTTCCTGCTTGACGAGCCACTGTCCAATCTCGACGCCAAGCTGCGACTGTCCACGCGCGTCGAAATCGCGCGCATCCACCGTCGGCTCGGCGCCACGATGGTTTACGTGACCCACGATCAGATCGAAGCCATGACGCTCGGTCAACGCATCGTGGTGCTGAACGGCGGCGAGATCCAGCAGCTCGACACGCCGATGAATCTGTACAACAAGCCTGCCAACCTGTTCGTGGCGGGCTTCCTCGGCAGCCCCGCCATGAACCTGTTCCACGGCACGCTGCGTCGTGCCCACGGGCTGCAGGTGGAAACCAAGCAAGGCACGATCGCGCTCGGCACCGAAGCGCCTGGACTCGCCGCTTACATCGACCGGCCCATCATCGTGGGCATCCGTCCGGAGGATCTGCTCAGCGTGGCCGATCATGCCGGGATCGCGGAGCGCCTGCGTGCGCACGTGGACGTGGTGGAGCCGGTGGGTAACGAGGTCTTTCTCAACATGCGCCTGGGCAGCGAAGAGCTCGTCGCGCGCGTGCCACCCCATTCCACGGTGCAGCCGGGCAGCGAGGTCGCTTTCGGTTTCCATGCCGAGCGCCTGCATTTCTTCGATCCGGAAACCACGGCCCGCATCATCGCGGACTGAGGTCCCCCCTGCGGCGCTTTGCCCACCGGGAGCGGCGCAGAGCGGAGTAAAATGGCTGGATCGCCCACGTACAGGCTCGTCCCATGACCTTTCCCGCCGTTCGTATGCGCCGCATGCGCCGCGATGCGTTCTCTCGCGCGCTGATGCGCGAGACCGTGCTCACCGCTTCCGACCTGATCATGGTGGCCTTCGTGGTCGACGGCGAAGGCGTGCGACAGCCGGTACCGTCGATGCCCGGCGTCGAGCGTCTCTCGATCGATGAGCTGGTGAAGCTCGGTGAGCAGTGCGTGACCCTGGGCATTCCGGCGCTGGCGCTGTTCCCCTCGGTCGATGGCTCGGTGAAGACCGATGACGCGCGCGAGGCCTGGAATCCGGATGGCTTGTTCCAGCGCGCCACGCGCGAGCTGAAGCGTCGTTTTCCGGAGTTGGGCCTCATCGGCGACGTGGCGCTCGATCCGTACACCACGCATGGACAGGACGGCCTGATCGATGACGCCGGCTACGTCATGAACGAGCCGACCATCGAGGCGCTGATCAAGATGTCGCTGGCGCAGGCCGATGCTGGCATGGATTTCGTCGCGCCCTCGGACATGATGGACGGCCGCATTGGCGCCATTCGTGACGCCCTGGAGGATGCCGGCCACATCCATACCCGCATCCTGGCCTATTCGGCCAAATATGCGTCCAGCTTCTATGGGCCGTTCCGCGATGCGGTCGGTTCTTCGGCCAACCTCGGCAAGGGCAACAAGCACACCTACCAGATGGACGTCGGCAACAGCGACGAAGCGCTGCGCGAGGTGGAGCTGGATCTCGCCGAAGGCGCCGACGCGGTGATGGTGAAGCCCGGGCTGCCCTACCTGGACATCGTGCGTCGCGTGAAGGAAACCTTTGGCGCGCCGACGTTTGTCTACCAGGTGAGCGGCGAGTACGCCATGATCAAGGCGGCCGCGCAGAATGGCTGGCTGGATGAGAAGGCTGTCGTGCTGGAATCGCTGCTGGCGATGAAGCGGGCAGGCGCCGATGCGATCCTCACTTACTTCGCCCTCGACGTGGCCCGCTGGCTGAGCGAGCCCACGCGATAGCGGCAACATGCGATGCCGGCGGCATCGTCAAACGCCGCCGAAATCGCCAAAACCCATGCGTCCCCGCGTGACATAATCCGGCAGACACATTAGGGAGCCGGGATGGACGGGCATCATTTTCTTAGACGGCGGTCGTCTTCCTGCTGGCGACGGTGGTCGCCGTTCCCCTGACGAAACGTTTCCGCCTCGGCGCGGTGCTCGGCTACCTGTTGGCGGGCGTGGTGATCGGGCCGTCCGTACTCGGCCTGGTCAGCGATACCGCGGGTGTCGCCACGATCTCCGATTTCGGCGTCGTGCTGATGCTGTTCGTGATCGGCCTCGAACTGTCGCCGTCGCGCCTGTGGGTCATGCGCCGCGCGGTCTTCGGCAGCGGCAGCCTGCAAGTGTTGAGTTGCGCGCTGGCGCTCGGCGTCACGGGTTACTTCCTGTTCGGTCTCACCTGGAAGGCTGCCGTCATCGTCGGCGGCAGTCTCGCGCTCTCTTCCACGGCCTTCGGCTTGCAGATCCTTGCCGAGCGGAAGGAGGCGGGCTCGGTCTACGGCCGTCAGGCGTTCGCAATCCTGCTGTTCCAGGACCTGGCAGCTATTCCCCTGATCGCCGCCGTTCCGCTGCTCGGCGGCGCGCTCGCGCGTGACGCACACGCGCCCGACCTGACGAGCGTGCTCCGCGTCGTCGGCACGATCTTCGCGGTGATTGTCGGCGGGCGGTTGCTGCTGCGTCACGTGTTCCGTTTCGTCGCGCGCGCCAAGAGCACGGAAGTCTTCACCGCCACGGCCCTGCTGGTGGTGATGGGTACCGCGTGGCTCATGGAACTCGCTGGCATTTCGACCACGCTGGGCGCGTTCCTCGCCGGCCTGCTGCTGGCCGACTCGGAATATCGCCACGAACTCGAATCCAACATCGAACCGTTCAAGGGGCTGCTGCTGGGCTTGTTCTTCGTCAGCGTGGGCATGTCCGTCGACCTCGCCATGCTGGTCGAGAAGCCCTTGCTGGTGCTGGGGATGGTCGCTTTGCTGCTGGCGATCAAGGCCGCGCTGATCCTGCCCCTTGGCCGCTTGGTGGGATCGCTCGGCACGGCGGATTCGGTGCGCCTCGCGGCCTTGCTTGCATGCGGTGGCGAGTTCGCTTTCGTCATTCTCAACCTTGCGCAGCAGAATCGCCTGATCGACGGCGACCAGCGCGGCCTGATGGTGATGGCGATCTCGCTGTCGATGGCGCTGACACCCGTACTGGTGCTGCTGGCTTCCCGTCTCATGCGCGAGCGCGTGAAGAAGCCCGATCGTGCATTCGACGAGATCGAGACGGATACGCCGCGCGTCATCATCGCAGGCTTCGGTCGCATGGGTCAGATCGTGGCGCGCGTGCTGCGCGCGCAGGGCATCCAGTTCGTCGCCCTGGAAAGCTCGGTGGAGCAGGTGGAAACCTCGCGCCGCTTCGGGGGCACCTCGCTCTTCTTCGGCGATCCTGCGCGCCCTGAAATGCTGCGCGCGGCGCAGGCGGACAAGGCCGAGGTCTTCGTCATTGCCACCGACGATCCGGAAGCCAATCTGCGCACGGCGCGGCTGGTGCGCAGGCAGTATCCGCACCTGAAGATCGTGGCCCGCGCACGCAACCGCCAGCACGCGTTCCGCTTGATGGATATCGGCGTGGAAGACCCGGTGCGCGAGACGTTCTATTCCAGCCTGGAAATGACGCGCAATGTGCTGGAGTCGCTGGACATGCCGGCGGACGTCGCGCAGAGCCGCATCGACCGTTTCCGCAAGCACGACGAGCAGGTGCTGCGAGCCCAGTACCTCGTCTACGACGACGAGACGGCACTCGTGCAGAGCACAAAGGAAGCGCTGCACGATCTGCAGCAGCTCTTCGAGGCCGACCTGGCGGACGAGCGCGAGCGCG
>Ga0209437_100875_pt1 | contig 12280 bp, 10 predicted proteins | sample AraplaL_Cvi_mTSA_FD_184266 | JGI IMG/M metagenome (GOLD analysis project Ga0209437, IMG submission 184266) | Arabidopsis root microbial communities from the University of North Carolina, USA - plate scrape CL_Cvi_mTSA (SPAdes) (version 2) | ecosystem: Host-associated > Plants > Roots > Endosphere...
GCATTACGCGAGGCAGGGAGTCATTACATCAGAGATGGAGTTCGCCGCCATTCGTGAGGGCGTGGAACCGGAATTTGTACGGCAGGAGCTGGCGAGTGGACGGGCGATTCTGCCATCCAACATCAATCATCCAGAGAGTGAGCCAATGTTGATCGGTCGTCATTTTCACGTGAAGATCAATGCCAACATTGGTAATTCTGCCGTATCCTCTTCCATCGAGGAAGAGGTCGAGAAGATGACTTGGGCGGTACGCTGGGGATCGGATACCGTGATGGATCTGTCCACAGGTAAAAACATTCATACTACCCGGGAATGGATCATCCGCAATTCACCTGTGCCGATTGGCACGGTGCCGCTGTATCAGGCCCTGGAGAAGGTGAATGGCGAGGCTGAAGCGCTGACCTGGGAGTTATACCGTGACACGCTCATTGAGCAGGCAGAGCAGGGCGTGGACTACTTTACAATTCATGCAGGCGTGCTGCTGCGTTATATCCCTATGACCGCCAAGCGTATGACAGGCATTGTGTCCCGGGGCGGGTCCATTATGGCAGCATGGTGTCTGGCGCATCATCAGGAGAATTTTTTGTACACTCATTTTGAAGAAATCTGCGAGATTATGAAAAGGTATGATGTGGCGTTCTCGCTGGGAGATGGACTACGTCCAGGCAGTATCTACGATGCCAATGACGAAGCACAGATGGCGGAACTGGCTACGCTCGGGGAACTGACGCAGATCGCGTGGAAGCATGATGTGCAGGTAATGATCGAAGGCCCGGGTCATGTACCGATGCACAAGATTAAGGAGAATGTGGACCTACAGATGGAGATATGCCAAGAGGCACCCTTCTACACACTTGGGCCGCTAACGACCGATATTGCCCCGGGATACGATCACATTACGTCCGCCATTGGTGCGGCTATGATTGGCTGGTTTGGCACGTCCATGCTCTGTTACGTCACGCCAAAAGAACATCTAGGCCTGCCTAACAAGGATGATGTACGGGAAGGGGTTATTGCGTACAAGATTGCAGCTCATGCTGCCGATCTGGCGAAAGGTCATCCGCGTGCTCAGCGCCGGGATGATGCATTGTCCAAGGCGCGCTTCGAGTTCCGCTGGAGAGACCAGTTCAACCTGTCACTGGACCCGGAACGGGCTTTATCCTACCATGATGAGACGCTGCCGGCAGAAGGAGCCAAAGAAGCTCATTTCTGCTCGATGTGCGGACCAAAGTTCTGCAGCATGCGCATTACGCAGGACATTCGTGCCTTTGCGGCAGATAAAGGATTGTCCGAGAATGAGGCTGTAGCAGCGGGCATGCAGGAAAAGGCTGAGGAATATCGGACACGGTCCTAGGCGCTGGTTCAGCTTAACCTTGGCAGTCTGACATCGTTTGAAGGGGAGAATACTGCTATCATGTCGTATTTTTCTCTTATTGATCAGCTTCATAATACTTTTTATCAGTATTATGGTTGATTGTCTAGCAGATGTTTAATAAAATGAATGTAAGTAAACACCAATAAGAGTAGCCAGGCCAATGGCTACTCCTGCACAGCATTTGCGGTGGGTATTCCTCCGAGTGCAGCAAGTTCAGATGAAGTGACCCGTCAGGCCGTCAACCTGTGGCGGGTCACTTCTTTTTACGATCGATGTATGTCAGGAGCGCAATAATTAACATCGCGAACACGATTACGTCGTTAAAAGAGAAGTTCATAGGATCACCTCCCACTGGAGGCAAGCCTATTTCCCACCACAAATTGGCTGTACAAAGTGATTATACCATTTGAAATGCTCTTGTTCGAGAGCATTTTTATTTTGCAAAGGAGCCTACATACTGGTTTTCACATGTTTTTAGTGATTGTAATATGTCACTCCAAATCAGCTACTACTGTCGAGCCACGCCCAAATTCCTCTCCAAATACGCCGCAAGCAATGCCAGCGGACTATGGATCGCAATGCCCGTGTCTGCTGTAACCTGAGCAGCTGCGGGAGCCATAGACAGTTGGGCTGCCACTACCGCTTTACCCGGATACTGCTCAGCAATCTGCTGTAATCCCTCACGTACCGCTTCGAGATACCCTTGCTGATCTCCACGCATAATCAACTCAAACGTCCCAGGGATACACACAGCTTCCGTCTGAGATGCCTTGGCAACGTGTGGCTGCCCATTCTCATCCGCTTGCTGTAACGCCTGATTCACCCGTGCCATCGTTCCTTCAATGGTTGCCGGGTTGGTGAACACGATGATGTAATCTCCCGGTACTCGCCGCATCTCCTGCAATAGCGGATCATCTATGCCGATCACAGGCACAGGAACCTGTGTGGATTCCTGCTCCAGTACTGTCGCAAACAGGGTACACGTGACCAGAATGGCATCGGCATGACACTCGGCGATCCATCGGAGCGTCTGGGCTACTTTCTCGTGGATGAAGACATCGGAAAAGTCAGCGTCATGTTTAAGACGATCCAGACCTGGATCGACGTAATGGACCAATTCAACTTCATAAGCAGCAAGCGTCTCTTCAATTAAAGCGATGTTGGAATAATGAGCGTGAAAACAACCGATGGTGATCATGTGCTAAATCCCCTTTTCCAGTTCGTATGTGTCATGGATCTCATAGATATTTAAACCATTATAGAAACATGTCTGAGAACTGTACAGTTGTTCGCTGCTCAACGCCAATAACCGCCCTCCCGCCAAGCTGCGGAAAGACGGTTCATAACCGGACTGGCAATCGTCCGGCTTTCATTTTATCTAAGGGAAGGAGAAGCATTTTTCTTCGCCATTTTTTGCTGTAAAATTTCATGAAAGGATAGACCTTGAGTGTTCTCATTCTCCTTTTTAGGAGCAGTGGTCGCCGTGTTGCGCGGATATTGGTGATGGTACGGGATCATTTGCTGAATAGGCATTTGGATCATCTTGGTTCCTCCTTTGAAACATTTTTTTGAATTATGTATTTCGACTGGTTACCATGCCAGGTGCGCATATAGGTACATGTGACTTGTTAGACGAAATAGAAGAGTTTAAGGCGTAATTCCAATTGGATTGTAGTGATTTTACCCCGTATTCGGGAGATGTAAACGGTTTTAGGGAAATTCAGGAGTAAAGGACCTGATTTGAAAGGTTTTGTGTGGGAGGATAGCAATGGTTGTTATGTGAATAGTCCCAATTTTAAGGAAGTCAATGGTACCCGCTTATGAGGCATATTGTCTGGTTGAATAGGTAGGTTACATGCTAACTAACTTGGTACTATAGACGGTTGTATCATGGGATGAACATCAAAAAAACTGCCGATCGAACTCGGCAGCTTGCATGATATACAGAAGGATGCGATGAAACTTTGATCCTGTCTGAGGTGGTATAGTCTTGGCTTTATCTACTTTGACGAACAGCGATGTATATGTCCACTTGTACACTTTCGGGATTCAGGCTGCGTTCATCATACAATTCAAAATCCCCGGTGAACGTACGATCACTTTGTTTGTCCCATGCCCACACGGCTCCCCATGCTTCGCCAACTACCTCTGCCATTGGCCCTTTTCTGGAAGTGAATACGGCGTAAGTTGCAGGCGGGAGCAGAGTGTCGTCCAATCCTTCAGGTAATGATTCCTCTGAACTGACCTCATGCCCTACCAGTATGGTGTACTCTCCGGTTATGCCATCGGTGTAATCTGTGTAACAGCCATAGCGGGCAGCTTCGGGTGCAGGGAGGTGCTCTGAGGCAAAATAATTGTTCCAGAGTCCCTGAATACAGCCTTTGCCACTAATCTCAATGGCATTGGTTGTGCGGGCGGATATGCCGGCCAGACGTTTGCCTGGGAGTGTGACATAACGAACGGGCTGGGCAGATAACGATTGAGTTGTTGTAACCTGACCCGGTATAGCAGAAGTGGCAGAGTTTTCAGCTGGAGATACTTCGTGTTGATCCGTTGTATTCGTGCGCCAACGTTTCAAAAAAGGAAGCTGATTACGCAGCATCGAACGAGCGGATTCCTCATCCATGCCCTCGTCCTTCAGAATGGCGGTGCACATCTCCGTCATGCCTTCGATTGAAATACCGGGCTGCGCGAACTTCCCATCCTTGTAACAATAGATACAGTACTCACGGGTTGTGCCTCCATCTGCCTCCGTTCCGAATTGGGCAGGGGTGGTGAGTGGCATGCCGCAGCTTTGACATACAGTAACGTTCATCTTTTATTCCTCCTTGGGTATATATGCAACTTCAACCTGAACATATTTGAAGTATACGGGGAGGAACTGGACAGCTGTCTGTCAGGTTTGAGCGGAGGTTTTATAATTTTGAACAATTTGTTCGGCTATACGGCACACATTATCCCGAATATGCAAGGGTTCCAACACCTCAACATCCGCCCCAAAGCCCAAGATGAAGCCGTACAGCCAGTTATCTTCTGGAAAAGCGACCTGGCTGATATAATAGCCGTTCCCGTCAGGCAATACATTTTCAATACCGAACCATTCCTCCGCAAGATGATGGATACGGGCATGGAATCTCAGGGTAATCCCAATCTGGTTGTCTGGCCGGCTCCATTCCTGCTGCCACGGCCGGTCTTGAAGGTTGATGGATTTTCGTTCAAAGTGCTCTGTAGCAAGAGAGACGTCTTTCATACGAACCAGCTTGAACATGCGGAATTCATTTCGTTCATGGCAAAAAGCATACAGATACCACGCGTGCCTCTTCAGTACAAGCGTGTGGGGTTCAACCGTACGATAGGTCTGTGCGCCTTCGGCGCTGCAATAGGCGAAATAAATGCATTGAAGCTGATCGATTCCCTGATCAATAACTTTTAATTTCTGTTGCAGCGCTTCAGGGTGCGTCCACGTTGAATGATCCACGATGAATCGGTGCGTGCTGGCTTGAAAATCTTCATTTTTGGCTTCCGGAACGATACTACTTAGCTTCTCCACCAGCAGTTCACGTGCAGCATTTGTATGTGAGGTGGATATACTGCGCAGGGCGGTGACGATGGAAACAAGATCCTTGTCGGTTAACAGATTGCGATCCAGACGATACCCTTCCGCCAGACCGATGCCTCCGCTTGCTCCCTGATAGGTCACGACGGGAATCCCGGCTTGTCCCAATGTGTCGATATCCCGATAGATCGTCCGGATGGAAACTTCAAACATATCGGCCAGGTCTTTTGCCTGTAATCGCCCCCGGTTGATAAGCAGTACAACGATGGCTAACAAACGCTCCAGTTTCATAGCTACCTCTTCCTTTTTTTATTTGTGTTTATATAAATGGGCTATTTCTTTTACACTTTAACGGAGAGGGCAGAAAAAACCTGAAAAAGCGAAGCGTTCGCCTTTATCACCGGATTTTCCCCTTTGAAAGAGGGAATCAAAAAATCTGGGGATAACAGCGATTGGAAGGTTATTCTGTCATCGGAGTGAACTGTGTAAAACTTTTGTCCAACTTATATAACATTGCTTTCAATTGTTTATCTTGTACTTATCTGTTAGATTCATAGGTGTTATATTGCTCAGCATCCCATATAGGAGTGAAATAAGCAATGAAGCGAATTACGATTCTGATTGCGGACGATGAAGTAGAGATCGCGGATCTGGTGGCTTTACATTTACAAAAAGAAGGCTATCATACCGTCAAGGCATCTGACGGACAGTCGGCACTACAGGCGATTCAGACACATGCCATTGATTTGGCCGTACTGGACATTATGATGCCGGGTATGGACGGGTACGAGGTGACTCGTAAAATACGGGAGCAGCATCATTTTCCGATCATTTTCCTGAGTGCCAAAACCTCGGACATGGATAAAATTACGGGGCTGGTAATGGGTGCCGATGATTATATGACCAAACCGTTTAACCCGATGGAGCTTGTAGCACGCGTGAATTCTCAATTGCGGCGTTCATTGCAATTTAGCCAGTCCACAGCGGCGGTTCAGCGCTCGATTCTGGAAAAGGGCGGACTTGTCATTGTACCGGAGCAGCATAGCGTGACGCTTTACGGTAAACCGCTGGAGTTAACACCGAAGGAATTTGATATTTTAGTGTTGCTCGCGGGCAATCCGAAACAGGTCTTTAGCGCAGAAAGCATTTTTGAAAAGGTATGGGGAGAGGCTTATTTCGAAAGTGGCAATACCGTTATGGTACATATTCGGACGCTGCGCAAGAAGCTCGGAGAAGATGTGGACAAGAACAAGTTTATCAAAACCATTTGGGGCGTGGGGTACACGTTCAATGACTAAACGCAGAAGCTTTCGCACAACGATGATTATGCTGGTCGGTCTGAGCATGCTGTCTTCTGGCGCCGTAACATTTATCGTGTACAGGCTGTTGCAGATGTATTATGCAGGGGTCAGGAGAGAAGATCCGCTGGCGGAATATCGTAATATCATGAGAAGCATTGGCGATCTATATGTCTTTATGCTGCTCTTCATCCCGCTTGCAATTTTGTTTTTCTACTTGTTTACAAGACCCTATGTCACGTATTTCAAAGAGATTTCCGCAGGCATTAATCACTTGGCGAATGGAGACTTTCAGCATCGTGTACAGATTTCTTCGAAGGATGAGTTAGGTACGATTGCGGAGGATGTGAATCTGGCAAGTGAGAAGCTAAGGGAAGCGGTGGAACGAGGTGACTTTGCCGAGAACAGCAAAGACCAGCTCATCGTAAACCTTGCGCATGACCTGCGAACGCCTCTGACCTCTGTGCTTGGATATTTGGACCTGCTCATGAAGGATGATCAGCTGACAGAGGAGCAAGTACGACACTTTACGTCGATTGCATTCACCAAATCACAGCGTCTGGAGAAGCTGATTGATGATTTGTTCGAAATTACCCGTATGAATTATGGCATGTTGCCTATAAACAAAACACGGCTAGATCTTAGCGAACTGCTGAAACAGATGAACGAAGAGCTCTATCCTGTATTTGAAAAGAACCAACTGGTTACCCGGTTGAAAATAGACACTGACCTTACCATCTCCGGTGATGGCGAGTTGCTGGCTCGTGTGTTCGAGAATCTGCTGATTAACGCTGCACGGCACGGCAAGGACGGCATGTACGTGGATATTAACGGATATCATGAGGCAGACAAGGTCGTTATTCAGGTAATTAACTATGGGGGACATATTCGTCCGGAGGAATTGCCGCATATCTTCGATATGTATTACACCGGAGATCGTGCCAGAACCCCTCAGGAGGGTGGAACAGGCCTCGGATTATTTATCGCCCGCAATATTGTGGAACAGCATGATGGTACGATCTCGGCCCAGAGTGATGTGGTGCGGACGTTATTTGAAGTTCGTTTGCCCATACTTCAATGAGGTTCGACGTCAAATTTAAGAAAAACTTTAAAATTGCCCTGCTTTTTCTTTAACTTGTTTTGTCTATCCTTGATGTATGAGGTAAAAGGAGGAACAAGCATGAAAAAGTGGGGCTTTTTAATATGTATCGTTTTGGTTGGATATATTGTTACACAATCACCGGGATGGCTTCAGCAGAAGAATGAGATGCCCATCGAGATTCAGAATACGCGTGAAAATCCTGCAGGTTATACGGTATCCGTCACAGGAAATATTCAGGATCAGGTACATAAGGGCAATTTGTTACTGGTTAATAAGCAATACCCCGTTCACGAGGAGGGGGTTAGATCCGATATTGTATATGTGGCGGATGAGGATGATCTGCTTCGTGGATATGGAATAATGGATCGGAAAATCATGTTATCCCGGCAGGTGGCACAGGAGTTTCGGAAGATGGTTGAAGCAGCAGGCGAAGAGGGAGTCCGATATTTTCTCATGAGCAGTGGGTACAGGGACTTTGAGAAGCAGGACGAGCTATATCAGGAAATGGGTTCAGACTATGCACTTCCTGCGGGTCACAGTGAGCATAATCTCGGCTTATCCCTGGATGTCGGTTCAAGTCTGGCTGCCATGAATGAAGCACCGGAGGGTGCCTGGCTGGAGAAAAATGCATGGAAATACGGATTTATTTTGCGTTATCCGAAAGATAAAGTCAGCATCACGGGTATTCAATATGAACCATGGCACTTTCGATATGTGGGACTGCCCCATAGTGCTATCATGCATAAGAACAATCTGGTACTGGAGGAGTACCTTGATATGTTGAAGGAGAAGGAGAACATCTCTGTTGAAGTAGAGGATGAGACGTATCATATCCGCTATTATCTGGCCACTGGAGATACGACTGTTTACATACCTGAGCACGGCGAAACTGAAATATCGGGTGACAACATGGATGGCGTCATTGTCACCGTAAAGAAATAACAGGGCAACACAAAGGAGGCTAGACAACATGAAACACAACAACGAGAAGAAAAGCAAACATTACATCCTTTGGACTGCCGTGTTCATTATCTATTTATATCTGCTGACTAAGCTGATCCTGTTCAAAGGAAGTGCTTTCGACTTTGGCATCGTGAAGGTTCGACTGATGGCGTTCTTGCAACAACCGGATCTGATTCATACGCGAACCGTCAACCTGACGCCATTTCAGGAAATTTCACGAGACTGGAACAGCTTGTCATCACATCGTCCAGGTACAGCAATCCATCTGGTAGGGAATGTTCTGGCTTTTATCCCACTGGGTATCTTCATTCCTGTTCTGACGGGCAACAAACTATTCTCTGGAATAAAGGTATTCCTGCTGTCCCTGCTGCTCAGTCTGGGCTATGAGGTGACACAGTTAGTGACTGGCATGGGCATATTTGATGTGGATGACCTGATGCTTAATACGCTCGGCGGCTTGATTGGATATATCATTTTCACCATGGCCATTGGCCTGAAAAGGGTGTTGGTGGGAGGAGAATCCCGCGAGACGACGAAGTTAACCTCTAAGGAGAGTCACGTGTAAGGAGGGATTATGTTGATTATCATCGCGATACTGTTCATTAGCGTAGGACTGATGTTTCTCGTGTATCCGCACAAGGTAACGGATGCTTCGGAAAAACAGATTACGGAGCGATTGATCATGTCTAGATGGGTCGGAGGCTCGTTAATTGCTCTGTCGTGTCTGTTTCTGATCATGGGTACGATTCAACTGTTCGATCAAGCCTCACATCACATTGGACATTAGCAGGTGATTGGATTGAAAATTGATTTTAAATGTATCCCGATTGTGAAAAGCAAAGCAAAAAAAGCTCCCCATCATCGTGCTGAGTGCACGTAATGGGGAGCTTTTCTGTCTCACTTTATCACATTAATGATTCATGTAACTAAGCTTTTTTCATCATTTGACGCAATACGGTTTGCAGGATACCACCGTTATGGTAGTAATCCACGTCAACCATGCTGTCCAGACGAGCGATAACAGGGAATTCGAACTGTGTACCGTCTTCACGAGTTACGGTAACTTTCAACTCTTGTCCTGGCTTCACATCATTGCTGAGGCCAGTAATGTCATACGTTTCACGTCCGTTCAGACCAAGGCTGGACCAGCCGTGACCTTCCTGGAATTGCAATGGCATTACGCCCATGCCGACCAGGTTACTACGGTGAATCCGCTCGAAGCTTTCGGCGATAACGGCTTTGACGCCGAGCAGGAATGTTCCTTTTGCCGCCCAGTCACGGGAGCTTCCTGTACCATACTCTTTACCTGCGATGACGATCAGATTCTGTCCTTCATCCTGATACTTCATGGAAGCATCGTAGATGGACATTTCTTCGTCTGTCGGCAGGTATTTCGTGATACCACCCTCGGTGCCTGGAGCCACCTGGTTACGGATACGAATATTAGCGAACGTACCACGCATCATTACTTCATGGTTACCACGACGTGAACCGTAGGAGTTGAAGTCCTTGCGCTCTACGCCATGTTCTTTCAAGTACAGTCCAGCCGGGCTGGATACTGCAATATTACCAGCTGGCGAGATATGGTCCGTTGTTACGGAATCCGCAAGCAATGCCATAACGCGTGCAGAACGGATATCTGCGATATCGTTCAACTTGTCGCCAAGTTCTTGGAAGAACGGAGGATTCTGAATGTACGTGGAATTTGGATCCCACTCGTACAACTCACCTTCCGGTACAGAGATTGCATTCCAACGCTCATTGGCTGTAAATACGTTCTCGTACTTGTTGCGGAACATCTGAGCGTTCAGGGAACTTGCAATGGTATCCTTGATTTCCTCGGAGCTAGGCCAGAGGTCTTTCAGGAATACAGGCTCATTGTTCGTATCATAACCGATTGGATCGGTTTCAAAGTCAATATTCACAGTACCTGCAAGTGCATATGCCACAACGAGTGGTGGAGATGCCAGGTAGTTGGCTTTAACCTGTGCGTGCACACGGCCTTCAAAGTTACGGTTACCGGACAATACAGCCGCAACGGTCATATCATTCTCAGCAATCGCTTCGCTCACTTCGTCTGGCAGTGGGCCGGAGTTACCGATGCAAGTCGCACAGCCATAGCCGGCAACGTTGAATCCGAGTTGGTCTAGATATGGAATCAGGCCTGCTTTTTCCAGATACTCGGTAACAACAAGGGAACCTGGAGTCAGACTGCTTTTCACATATCCTGGCTTGGTCAGGCCGCGTTCAACTGCTTTTTTCGCCAGCAGTCCCGCTCCAACCATAACACTTGGATTCGAAGTGTTCGTACAACTTGTGATCGCAGCGATCACAACAGCGCCTGCTTTCAGTTCACTGGAGGAACCGTTAGGGTGCTTCACAGGTACCGCTTGCTCAATTTTCTCATCGCTCAGCCCGTAACCACCTTTATCTACAGGTGTACGGATGATGCTATTGAAGCTTTCTTTCATTTGTGTCAGCTCGATGCGATCCTGTGGACGTTTTGGTCCTGCAAGACTTGGTACAACAGAGCCGAGATCCAGTTCAATCACATCTGTGAATTCAGGGTCAACGGTGCTGGAAGTACGGAACATGCCTTGAGCTTTGTAGTAAGCTTCAACCAACTCTACTTGCTCGTCAGGACGGCCAGTGCTGCGCAGATAGTTCAACGTTTCACTATCGACAGGGAAGAAACCGATCGTTGCGCCGTACTCTGGTGCCATGTTGGCTACTGTTGCACGGTCAGCCAGACCGATGTTGGCAAGACCAGGTCCGTAGAACTCTACGAATTTACCAACAACGCCTTTTTTACGAAGCAATTGGGTAACTGTCAGTGCCAGATCCGTTGCTGTTGCGCCTTCACTCAGGCTGCCTGTCAGTTTGAAACCGATAACGTCCGGTGTTACAAAGTAAAGCGGTTGGCCCAGCATACCTGCTTCGGCCTCGATTCCACCAACACCCCAACCAACAACGCCAAGTCCGTTGATCATGGTGGTGTGGGAGTCAGTACCTACGAGGGAATCCGGGAATACAACGGTCTCGCCGTCAACAGTTTTCGTTGCTGCCACGGAAGCCAGATACTCCAGGTTAACCTGGTGAACGATCCCTGTGGATGGTGGAACTGCACGGAAGTTGTTGAATGCCGTTTGCGCCCAACGCAAGAAGCGGTAACGCTCTTCATTACGCTCGAACTCAACTTTGATATTGTAATCAAGTGCATCGTTGGTACCGAAAGCATCAACCATAACAGAGTGGTCGATAACGAGATCGACGGGAACAAGCGGGTTGATCTGTTTCGGGTCGCCGCCTGCTTTTTTTACGGTATCACGCATTGCAGCGAGGTCAACGACAACCGGTACACCGGTGAAATCCTGCAGAACGATACGTGCAGGAATGAATGGGATTTCCTTGTTATTATCACGGCCATCTGCCCAGCCGGTCAGTTGTTTTACATGTTCTTCGGTAATGGCACGTCCGTCGAATTGACGAATTGCTGCTTCAAGCAACACTTTAATGGAGAAAGGAAGCCTGGAAAGATCGCCGTGGCCGTTTTCCTGAAGAGCATCGAGACTGTAGTAGCGGTAAGACTTGCCTCCAACCTCAAGACTGCGAGCGGCGGAGAAATGATTCTTTGCTGACATACATGTACCTCCTTGGGATGTGTCGGTGAGATGAAGAAAACGTTCATTTAGGTGAAGAACAGGCCTTCATCGTTCCGTGTTCTTGTTCGTTAGTTTCATCAGATGAAACGTAATTTCATAATCATGACTTTAGTATTAAGTATACCGTTTTCACCTCCGTACGTAAAGGTCTTTTTGCCTGATCAAGCAAGCATTTGGACCAATGAAGGCGTTTTCGTGAAGCGCGCAGGAATATGATATCTCGTGTACCTGTATTTGCCGAATTTTGGATCTCCTTCCCGAGCCGTGTACATACAACCGAGGACCCTCTCATATGAATAGTAGGAGTTTATATACGCAATGAAA
>Ga0209437_100877_pt1 | contig 12244 bp, 10 predicted proteins | sample AraplaL_Cvi_mTSA_FD_184266 | JGI IMG/M metagenome (GOLD analysis project Ga0209437, IMG submission 184266) | Arabidopsis root microbial communities from the University of North Carolina, USA - plate scrape CL_Cvi_mTSA (SPAdes) (version 2) | ecosystem: Host-associated > Plants > Roots > Endosphere...
CAAGCACAACGCTAACTTGACGCAGAGCTGAAGCAATCATCTGGCTGTATTGTTGTAAAATATCTAAGGCAATTACTTCTCCATTGCGTGCGGCTTCAAATAACTTCTCGGGAGTCAGGTGCCTGTGAAGATCATCTGCAACTACGTCTACATTAAAATCCGCACCTGAATCAGCAACTGCCAATAGTTCATCATGCGGATTAAGGTGACGTTTTGCCAACTGCATCAGACCATCGGCTGATAACACTTCCTCCAGACGACGGCCATCCTCCATCAGCATCTCTGCGATCTCTCCGGTTAACCCACCAAGACCTCGCAGCAGTTGGCCATTTACCATGATGCCAGCGCCCGTCCCTGTACCGATGGAGAAAAAAACAAACAAGTTATAACCTGCTGCTGCACCACTCCGATACTCCCCAAGCGCCGCAAGATTCACATCATTTTCCAGAATCACTTCACAAGGAAAAGCTCCTGACAACGACTCTAGAGAGAATGCTTGTTCCAGACCGGCTAACGGGTCCACAATACGATTGATACGTCCTGAATCAGGCAAGACTACACCCGGTATGCCGAACCCGATGCACTGAATCTGATCCCAGTTCAGATGATTCTCATCAAGCAATTCGTTCATATGGCTTCGAAGAAGCTCCAGTATCGTTGCTTCTGCTTGCTCATGGGCTTCTTGGACTACCATGGGATGTGTTCGATAGGCGATGATCTCTCCATTCAGATCAGATAATGCGATCCGAATACGTGTTGCGCCGATATCTATACCACAGACATAATAAGCCGTTTCATTGAAACGGATGAGAGTTGCTTTGCGACCCTGAGCATTGTCAGCTCTCCCCATTTCCCTTACCAGATTACGGTCAATCAGATGTTCAACCGCCAACGAAACCGTTGGTTTACTAAGTCCGGTCTGACGGCTGATATCCGCTCTCGACATGGTTCCCTGAGTTATGAGGGCATCCATAATGAGATTTTCATTCAGATTGCGCATATATTGCGGTGTGCCAGCCATGTTATCGCCTCCCTTTATAGTTAGTTAAGTTTATTAACAAATGAATTAAATTCAATATATCATCGTGCCTGATAGGTGTACAGCTTTTTATCATTGCACTCTTATACTAGAAAGAACCACGCCTTCACCTTAACACAAAAGCCTAATAAAGGAATTATTATACAATAATAGACGTTTATATATTTCCGTTACAATATCCTGTTCATATAATACCTTATCACAATCAGGGAGGGTTCAATATGTACAGAAAGCATAAATGTCATCATCCAAAACCAAAGTGTTTTTACAAAAAAATTACGAAAACTTGTGTTACTAAAATTAAATATGTCCCTACAAAGTGTAAAAAACACTGTTGTGTCACTGTTGAATATTGTCCAGTCAAAAAAAGAAAACATTATTAATATTGTTTGCCCTTCTCTATAGAGAAGGGTTCTTTCTTTTTGAACTAGATTAATACCCGATACCATTAACCTATCAAAAAAGTTGCGGTGAACGATCACCGCAACTCCTTTCTTCCTTATATACATATCATCAAGTTTTGGAGAGTTCAATAAATCCTTCCCCGAATACATCACGCACATCATGAATCGTGATAAAAGCAATCTCGTCTTCCGCTCGTACAATCTTCTTCAGCATGGAAACTTCCTGCTTGCTAATGACAATGTATAGGATCTCTTTCTTATTTTTTGTGTAATACCCATGACCGGATAACACGGTAACACCGCGGTCCATCTTCTCAATCACTTGCTTCGCAATCTCATCCTGTTTGGAAGAGATAATCATAACCGCCTTTTTTGGATTGAGTCCTTCAATAATGAACTCCATCGTTTTGGTACCCACGAACAGCAAGACAATCGTACACATCAGACCTTGCGGCCCTATAATGAAGAAAGATGAGAATGCCACAATCAAATCAAAGAATAATAATCCATAACTGATGTTCCAATCCAGATATTTATTGGCAAGCCTTGCCAGGATAACGGTTCCGGCTGTTGTTCCCCCTACTCTAACAATCAATCCGATCCCAAGACCGGCAAACAATCCACCAAATATCGTATTAATCCACAGCTCATGCGAGTCAATGGTCCAGCTCTCTGTCAGATGCAGGAACAATGAGTTGAACACAACCGCAATAATCGTATACACCGTAGTCGTTTTATCTAGAAACCGGTATCCCACAATTAACAAAATACCGTTCAGGATCAGGTTCATCAGTCCTGGTGACCATTCAAACAGGTAATACAAAATAATCGTTATACCCGTTACCCCGCCTTCAGCCAAATCGTTCGGGATGACGAACAGGTTCACCGCCAGCGCAAACAGAAATGCACCTGCCATAATAAATAGAATATCCGTCATTCGTTTCTTCATTAAGCATTCCATCCAATCCATCAGAAATCAACCTAATCGACCCGTCTCATAAGTTGTCATAATCACTCAAAGATAGATTTTACCATGCTCACAACAAAATTTGTATACATAATACAAATTGTTGCGTAATTTGTGCAAAGGAATTTGTAAAATGTTCTCTTTTGTCTTCTACCAAGCCTTTCAGCATCATGCACCCATGACAAATGTCATGGTCCATCATTGATATTCATCATTACAGAGGGCTGACGTTTATGACTTACTGTCATGATCGGATTGTTTTACAATGATAAAAACGCTTCCTAGAGGAAAGTCTTACCGGGAAACGTCAAGTTGTAGCTGATACAGTTATAACGATTGAAGGAGGACACACGTCAATGAGTAGAAATAAAGAAATGGCGCTAAAAAAAGAAGTCACCCCTTACGAAAAAAATGATCTCAGATTAAGTATCCGTCAGTTAATCAATACATTGCTTCCGCTCTTCCTGCTATGGGCTGCGGCTTACTTTAGCTTATCGGTATCCTACTGGCTGACCTTCCCGATTGCCTTGGTGGCATCCGGATTTGTACTACGGACATTCATTATCTTCCATGACTGCTGTCATGGTTCATTCTTCAAGAGCAAACGTGCCAATGATATTCTTGGTACCATTACTGGTGTATTAACAGTGACACCCTATCAGCAGTGGAAAAACGAGCATTCTATCCATCACGCGACAAGCAGTAATCTTGACAAACGTGGTGTAGGGGATATCTGGGTTATGACGGTTGACGAATACAAAGCAGCTTCTCCTTGGGGACGCCTCTTCTATCGGATTTATCGTAACCCGTTCGTATTGTTTTGTATCGGACCCATCTACGTGTTTCTGTTGGCTTACCGTTTTAACCGCAAAGGTGCAAGACGTAAAGAACGCATCAATACACATCTAACAACAGTATTGATCGTAGCCCTCTATGCATTCATGTGCTGGTTGGTCGGATGGCAGGCTTTTGTAATGGTGCAGGCACCTATCTTCTTCTTCTCCGGTTTCTTTGGGATCTGGCTGTTCTACGTGCAGCATCAGTTCGAAGAGACGTATTTTGAACATGAAGATGAATGGAGTTATGTAAAAGCAGCTGTCGAAGGTAGTTCTTATTACAAATTGCCAAAATTATTGCAATGGATCAGTGGGAATATCGGGTTTCACCATGTGCATCACTTGAGCCCGCGTGTACCTAACTATTTCTTGGAAGAAGCACATAACGCAACACCACCCTTGCAAAAAGCAACCACCATTACACTACGTTCCAGTCTGGTTGCTCTGCGCTTCCGTCTGTGGGATGAAGATTCTAAACAGTTCATTAGCTTTAGACAGCTTAAAAGTCTATCCCGCAAACCTTATGTTCAACCGACTATCCGTGTAACGAATCCAGCGGGTCTGACAGAGAAGCCTTAACTCTGTCGGATTCGTTTTCTTGTGTTCAAGCCATAGTCATGCTACAGTCATGCTACGGTTGAGTACAAGTGCAAGGAGGAGAATCATATTCAGAAGTGGATGCAGATTTTTTATAAAAATACAGGGTTAAATCCTTATGTATGGCTCGTCTTTTTCATCCTGCCCTTCTATTACATTTCACAATATTCCAAATTATGGACGATGGTAACCGGCATTGTTATCATTCTCGTTTTCTTCGTCTGTTATCTTCTCGCCTTCATCACCAAGGGCTGGCAGGTATACATGTGGATTGGATTGCTCATTGCCATATCCATTACGATGACTATCGCCTATGATTATGCCTACTTTTCATTGTTTCTTGCTTTTTTTATTGGGAATATTAAAAATAAGGCTGGTTTCTTCACCCTCTACTCGGTGAACTTGGGAGCCAGTTTCCTAACCATTAATTATGGTTTTATCAATCAAAGTTCATTATTGGTGAGTCAGTTCCCGTTTGTATTCATCAGCTTAATGGCCTCCATCCTGCTTCCAATCAGTACGTATAACAAAAACAAGACTGAACAATTGGAAGGCCAATTGGAGAATGCAAACAAGCGACTCGATGATCTCGTAAAAATGGAAGAACGCCAGCGTATTGCTCGTGACCTGCACGATACACTTGGACAGAAACTCTCTCTGATCGGTCTGAAAACCGATTTGGCGAGACGACTGCTCCGCAGTAATCCCGATCAGGCTGAGATTGAATTGAACGACCTCAGACAAACGGCAAGCACAGCTCTAAAGGAAGTTCGGGAAATGGTCACCACCATGCGTGGTACCCAATTGATCGATGAACTGTTCCGGGCGGAGCAGATTCTAAAGGCCGCTTCCATTGAATATATACTGGATGGCAATCCGAAGTTACAAGACACGTCACAATTGAATGAAAATGTGCTTGGCATGTGCTTGAAAGAAGCTGTTACTAATGTGGTCAAACATAGTCAGGCAACAGCATGTACCATCATTATTGAGGAATCACCCGCCAATAATATACTCACGGTACAAGACAACGGCGTCGGAATAGAACGATCACACAGACAGGAGCGGCGAGGAACAGGGATTTTGGGAATGAAAGAACGACTTGAATTTGTAAACGGCTGTCTGGATATTCGATCTGATACAGATATTCAGGGTACAGAGATTATTATTCATGTTCCCAAACTCGTCCGCAAACCGATAAAGGAGGAAGAATCATGATCAGAATTGTAATCGCGGAAGATCAGCGCATGATGCTCGGTGCCTTGTCTTCTCTCCTCAATCTGGAGGAAGATATGGAAGTCGTCGGACGTGCCAGCAACGGCCAGGAAGCCCTTGCCCTGGTCCAGGAGCTTACACCAGACATCTGTCTGATGGATATCGAAATGCCCGTGAAAAGCGGCCTCGAAGCCGCAGAAGAACTCAAAGGAATGAGCTGTAAGGTCATTATCCTGACCACTTTTGCCCGGACCGGATATTTCGAACGTGCCTTAAAAGGCGGTGTCCGTGGTTACCTGCTCAAGGACAGTCCAATTGAAGAACTTGCCGAGGCGATCCGCCAAGTTATGAATGGCAGACGCATCTTCGCTCCCGACTTGGTAGATGAAGCTTATGTAGAAGAAAATCCTCTGACAGAGCGGGAAAATGCCGTATTAGGCCTCATGGCAGATGGCAAAAACACCAAGGAAATCGCCGGACATCTGTTCATTACAACGGGCACGGTGCGTAACTACATCTCCATTATTCTCAACAAGTTAAATGCCAGTAACCGCATTGAGGCCATCACTCGCTCTAAGGAAAAAGGGTGGTTCAAATGAAAGTACCGCTTTAACCCATTGAAACATAAATAAGCATGTAGTTCCGCTTTACATGCTTTTATAACATCTATAAATAAAAAGGTTGGCCCAGGATTTTTTCTAGGCCAACCTTTTTATTTATATACCGCAACCATCCAACACTCATCTCTTTTACAGTTCAGATATCCATAAATTACTCAAGATTTCACAGATACAGCCATGCCAAGAGCTTCTAGTGGTACTTGATCGGTCTTAAGCTGATAAATTTTATTACCGTCCTGCCATGAGATCGTTACATGAACAGACTTTCCACCACTTGGATATTCAACCTTGATATACCCTTTATCTTTGGGTACAGGCAATGTATGTGACTCCAGGTACTCCACCATTTTCTTCGCTATGCCCGGATTATTCATTTCATCTTCGGAAACCGAACGAATTTGCAGCGTCCATCTGCCTTCTTGCCAAGTCAGATATTGACTGCCTGCGGCACCTTCAGTCATGCCTTTAATACCATGTCCCAGGTCCACAGCCATATCTGCTGGAATATCTTTCAGGTTCGTCTCAGGAAAAATTTCTGACTGATTCGGGTCCTTATAGATCTTCACTTCATAGGAAGCCAGTACAGGTATCTTACTGCCAGATGCCGTTAAAGATTGATCATTAACAGCAACGGATTGAGTGGTGGCGTAGAAGTTCACTTTAAATGCATCAGCCGCATTGGACGGTATTGCTGCACCCAAATATGTGCCTTTGTCCAATGGGAATGAAGTTGGTAACGCTACATTCTCCATCTTCAACTGGTTGCGAACTTGCTTGATCACATCATTCACACCTGATTGACCTGTGTCAGTATGGTTTCCGCCCGCCTGCGTTCCTGATGTTTCTATACTATTCACTGTTCCCGTGTTCTCATTGGTTCCTGTTTCATCTTCATTAGAGAAATCAGCACCACCGCTGCCATTCTCGGTCTGTTCACCCACTGTTGTCGTTGGTGAAGAACTACTCTCTGATAATGAAGCATTTGAATCCGGTCCGCCACATCCTGCCAGAGCAAGTAAAACGGCTGTCGTTACCGGAATAGTTATCCATAATGATTGTTTCTTCATGATGTGTACCTCCTTCGTTTTAGCCAATCTATTATCAAGGTCTACTCTATCGTCTGATTGAAAAGGAAAATTGAAAATATTAACGTTTGTCGTTCCAGAAGTTAACCGGCTGCACTTTCTTGCTTAATACTTCAAAACGATACCCTTCTGCCTTCAATGTTTTTAATACTTGCGGTAATACTTTCAGCGTCGCTTCCTGGTCGTGCATAAGCACAACTGGCGTTATCCCGCTCTTTTGCACATGGTGGATCTGCTTCATTACACTGTTATAGACTTTCTGGTGATCTTTCTTGTATTTCCAGTCTTCCGAATCCACATTCCAATCCCATAGATGGAATCCACCCTGACCCAGCAGCACGTTACGGAATGCCGGTTTGAGATATGGTTTACTACCATATGGCGTCCGAACGAGACTTGTTTTAACTCCAGCAACCTTGTTCAGACTTACATTGGCCTGTTGCATCTCTTTCAATCCGCTATATGCGGATTTATAAAATTTGCTTGGAACGTGACTCACGCCATGCAGACCCAATCCATGCCCGTCAGCTACAATTCGTTGGGTAGCCTTCTGAAATTTCTCCATCTGAGGACCCAGCATGAAAAACGTGGCCTTCGCATTATACTGATCCAGAATATCCAGTAACTGACCCGTATGAGCGGTGGGCCCATCATCAAAAGTCAGATATATGATTTTGGAATTTGCTTTGCTTGCACTATCCTTGGAAGTAGCGGATTTGGCAGATACCGACTGCGGCAATAATAGTGGAATGATTAGTAAAATAGCAAGTGTGACCATGATAGATTTGCGAATATGTAACATCATTAAAAAATCTCCCTTGTGTGTTTTATTTCCCCGGGTGTCCATGTTGTTCTACCTTCATCCCTTGGCGATTAATCCTAATACTATCAAAGGTAGTGACTCCTGTTCTCGCTTCAAAGGCTACGGTAGAGTTACACTTTTGTCAGATAAACCTAAAATTTAATACGAATTTGATAGATTTGAGCAAAATAAAGATCCCGTCAGGATAGATCAATTGTGACATATCCTTTATTACCCACATTCAGGATTTTGATAGACTTTTGCTCCAATTCAAGCAAATCAATACCATAATTAAATAGCTATGCATGCAAAAAAAGCCTGCACAAGTGCAAGCTTTTTCGTCTTCTTCAGCATATGGCATCAACCCGTCATCCCTTGCAAGGAGACCTAACCCCTATTGCTTTGAGGGTGATTTCCTTATGCTGTATGTAAATGGTGTTATTTCGCTGGAATCTTATCGACTCCCAACTTATAAGTTATTCAGCTGGAGCAGTGAATGAACGTTTGCCAAACTCGGCATCCAGCATATAGAAAGCATTGCTGTCTTTTTCAATGCGGCGCAACTTCTGAATAATGTTGTCAAACAATGCTTCCTCTTCTACTTGCTCATCAATGAACCATTTCAGGAAATACATCGTCGCATGTTCACGTTCATTCAGAGCGATGTCAGCCAGATTGTAGAATTTTTTCGTGTTCTGCTGTTCATGGGCATAACCATGCTCAAACACATCCAGCATCGAAGCATATTCATTCTTCGGTTCTGGCAAAGCCGCTAATGTAGCACGTTGTCCACGGTCATTCAGGAATTTGTATATTTTCATACCATGGAATCGCTCCTCTTCGGCTTGCACAATGAAGAAGTTCGCAAATCCATCCAGACTTTTGCTGGAACAATAGGCTGCCATAGCCAGATATACATGAGCGGAATAAAACTCGAAGTTCATCTGTTCATTTAGTGATGCTGTTAACTCTTGGCTCATTATCCAAACACCTCTTTCTTTCTCTAGGGATGGTTATATTCTAACATAACGCCAGCAGGACTTACACCGATTTTCTACAAAATTCGCCAATGACTGAATGGTTCTCCTCCTATATAATTACATAGTCATTATCAGAATAATTCCAATCTGGAAGGTAGGCTAATACAATAACATGAACACCTCTTCACAGCTCAAAAAAACAATCGGCATGCCGCAAGCCGTTGCGCTCTATGTAAGTGCAGTACTCGGTTCAGGTGTCCTGATTGTACCCGGACTGGCTGCTGAGCTGGCAGGTCCAGCTTCGCTATTGGCTTGGGGCGGCATGGTCCTGCTAATTCTGCCACTCGCTTTATCCATGGGACTATTATCTGCTCGATATCCCGATGCAGGCGGTGTATCCCATTTCGTCACCCTTGCTTTCGGACAACGTGCCGGAACAATCATTGGCTGGTTCTTTTTGATGTCAGTACCCATAGGAGCTCCTGTCGCAGCTCTGACTGGTGCAGGATATATGACGGCTGCGTTGGGGCTAGGTGAACATATTAGAATTGCGATTGCTGCTATAATGCTGGCAATTGGATTGATCATTAATATCGTTGGTATGCAAGTTGCGGGTAAAGTACAGATTGGTGTCGTCATCGCTATTGTTGCTGTGCTGGTGATGGCCTTTGTACTGGCTCTTCCCAACATGGACTCCATCCATTACACTCCATTCATGCCTCATGGCTGGGTCAGTATCGGTCAAGCCGGGGCGATTCTGTTCTGGTGTTTTATTGGCTGGGAGGCGGTATCTCACTTGTCTGAAGAATTCACTGATCCTCGTAAAGCAGCCATTAAAGGTGTAACTATCGCTGCGATTATCGTAGGTGTGCTCTACTTCCTGACAGCTCTGGCTACCGTAGGCACGCAAAGTTATCTTCACGGCGGGGCAGATGTATCCCTCGTATGGATCATTAGCCAACCTCTCGGTATCTGGGGTGCTTGGATCGCTGGACTGACTGGCATATTTATCTGTACTGCAACCGTCATTGCCTATGCTGGGGCAGCTTCACGGGTTGGTTATGCACTCGCGAGACAAGGGGCTGCACCGCGTTGGATGGCTCATCTGTCCAATCGATTCCACACACCTGTAGCAGCAATCGGATTCCTGGGGATCTGCTTCATTCTGGTGCTAAGTGTCTATGCAAGCGGCATCGTTTCACTTACAACGCTGATTCAACTTCCCAATGCAACCTTTATCCTCACATATCTTGGGGGCTGTGCAGCAGGCATCCGGTTATTGAAAGGCAGTCGCACCGGCGTGACCATCAGCTGGATTTCCTTTGTAGCCACAGCGATCGTATTCCCTTTTGCCGGATGGGCGGTATTGTACCCGGTTCTTATTGTGATTCTCTATGGCTTGTTCGGCCGCAAACAACCATCCAAGATCTGAACGGACAAAAAAGCTCTGCCGTGATGGCAGAGCTTCTTTCATTCTTTCGAGATATGAAATTATACCAAGAACGCTTTGGAGATGATAACCAACAGGATGAACAGAACCAGAATGGCACCTACAGAAGTGAAACCTCCGTATCCGTAGCCTCTTGTTTCTCCACCTAATACTTCGCTCATTGACCGTACCTCCTCTGCAACAGGTATGGGATATCTTATGCAGGAAGAAGGACTTTGACAGGGCGGATGCCCTAATTATTCAGATTGCATTTTTTTTCGTTCAGTACCGGGGAGATTGCACACGCATGATATCCAGAAAAGGCACCTTCGCCGTGAACTCTTCTTCGGTATACTCTACATGCACAAGTCGTGTACGGGAGTCCATTTTGACAATGACTCCTTGCACCTGGTCTTCTTTGCCCCATACGGTCAACAGTACTTCCGAACGTTCACGAAAGGCTTCAACCAGTTGATTTCCCAACTCTTCAAGTTCAAATTCATCCCGTGTAGGTCTTTTTGCTACTTTTGCTTTTGCCAATGTGGCTGCCTCCTCTACTCCGACGTCCCGATTCCACGGGTTGATTGCCGAGTTCGTATTCAATTAGTATACCATTCATTTGCGTTCGTGTAATGTCATGACAGTTCATTGGGGCAAATTTTCCAATTCACCATACGTAAGCTGGTTGGCGTTATTCTTCACGGTATTCTATAACAATTGTATACTCGTTCGATCGAACTTCACCGCTTCGTCTCTGTCCGTTCAGTTCATAAGTATACAGGGCAGTCAGGAAACCATTCAGCGTTCCCGTCTCCTCTGGAGATAACTGCGCTACATAGGAGATATTTTTCTCCGCGCCCGGGGCCAGTTCCCCCAGATGTAGATACCTTGGCGAAGAGTATTCGGGTATGTTCCATTGAACCTGACCTTCCGCCTGACCACGCCATTTGGCTCCCGGTGGAAGAACGCCTGTCAATTGTACACGGGCAGACAGAGAGCCTGTATTCTCAACCCGGACCTGAAAAGATACGGATCCTCCCTGCTCGACTAGATTAGGATTTACTCCAACGTGAACCTTGATCATCGGGCTTTTCAGGTAGACCGTTGCTTCGTTGGAAGCAGCTATGCGCTGCACCGTTCGTGAATCCGGCAATCGATACGTATACAAGAGACGCGCCTGGTTAACCAGCTCGGATGGATCAGACATGGCAGTCCTTTGTTCTATAATCTTTGCTTCAAATTGAATATTGACGATAGACCGTGCAGTTACTGTCCCGAGGCTAACTCCCTTGACCGGATTGGCCCCGGGCCGCTTGACCCCATTCCAGCTGAGGCTCCCTTCAACAAACGTCATACTGGCCGGCAATGAATCCGATACTTTGGCATCCAACGCATAATTACTTTCATTCGCAATAGTAATGTCATATTGTACGATGTCATCCAATGAGACAACTACCGGATGTACCTTTTTTTGAATCGAAATAAAAGGCTGGTTGACTTCAAGTATAACTTTGTTTGAATAAACGACTTCCTGCTTGCCTGAAGAAGTATACTCCAGCACCGCCTGAGTTGGAATGCTCTCAGCATCCCTTACCGAAACAACCTGTACCCGATATTGAATGGTAACCGAACTTCCGGGCTCAATGTCACCGATCTCTATTCCAGAATCCGGGGTCATCTGGGGGGCAAACATTCCATTAATAACAACACTTGCAGGAATAAATACAAGGCCAGGAGCCAAAGCGATGGTCACCTTGGCACCTGTAGCTGTCAGAAATCCCGGATTGCTCACAACAACACTGTACAAAACCATATCCCCTGAGAAGGTCGAGATATGGTCCGACTGAAGGAACACCTCCAGACGGGATGAGGCCAGAGTGACCTCAACGGTATTGGAAAGTTCTCTGCCTGTAACCGTTCTGCCTTCTGGTGTTAGAAATTCATAGTTTACCTGCGCCTGATTCAACAGCTTCAGTGTCGGAGGCAAACGCACGATGGCAACTTGAAAGTGGTAGCGTAGTGTGGCTCCCGGCGTGACCTCCGCAGGAGGAAGCCCAAGCTGGGGTGATGCACCGGGCAATGGAATCCCATCACGAAGCACACTATTCGGAAGCAGTGACGTATCTTCCGAGAGCGGATCCACTACATGCACGAGGGCGGTTCGATTACCAGAATTCGTAATCTCAATCTGATAAGTTAGTGACTGCCCCAGTGCAGCTACAGTCACATTGGATCCCTTTCTCACTTCAAGTCTGGGGCCAACCCATGGG